>Ga0207059_1104_pt1 | contig 16154 bp, 7 predicted proteins | sample Alteio_BWMinCont_32_FD_153273 | JGI IMG/M metagenome (GOLD analysis project Ga0207059, IMG submission 153273) | Enriched cells from forest soil in Barre Woods Harvard Forest LTER site, Petersham, Massachusetts, United States -... | ecosystem: Environmental > Terrestrial > Soil > Temperate forest >...
GATAGCGGAAAAAATAATCATCAACCCATGCATAATCTGCCAAGAGAGCTCCGTTATCTGGAAGAATTCATTATCTATCGAATAAAGAATAGCCGTAGTGAATATGCGGAAATTCCTATGCCATTGATGCCTTCATTAAATAATTGGAAACTTCCATTACGAGATTATATTGCAAAAAATCAATTGACACAGGGAGAAGCGCTTTTATTGCTCCTTGCATTAGTTCCACACGTGCAACCGGATTTGTTGGACAATGCTATCGCTGCGGGATTAAACAATTCCGGTGGTGAGTTCCCGCAACTTGGCGGCGTGAGATCGGAAGGAAAAAATTTTCGTGGTTTCCTGCCCACGGGCGACACAGCTTTATTTCTTATTGGCGACGGCGATTATGACAATCGGATAAACGCCCGCGAATTATTTTCTGCAGATCATTTTTTTAGCAAGAAAAAAATTATTTGGCTCGAAGAAATGTCTCATGGTGAACCGGTCATGAGCGGCAAGATCATCATGTCACAGGATTATATCGATACATTTATTCATGGCAAACCATCAGCGCCACATTTCAGTGCAAATTTCCCTGCAAAAAAAATTGAAGAAACAAGGACAAGAAAAAAATCCCTGGTGATCAATGCTGAGCTTAACAAACAAGTTAATGAAATCAGCACCTGGATAAAATATAATACTAACCTGCTGGATAATTGGGGAATGTCGGACAGGTTGCGCAAAGGATACCGCGCTTTATTTTATGGCCCTCCCGGCACCGGCAAAACACTTACCGCCGGCATATTGGGAAACGAATTGAACAAAGAAGTTTATAAGATCGATATCTCTATGGTTGTCTCTAAATATATCGGCGAGACAGAAAAAAATCTTGAGCTTTTATTTGCAAGGGCTGAAGATAAAGGCTGGATATTATTTTTTGATGAAGCCGATGCCCTATTTGGAAAACGTACCGACGTTCGCGACGCGCATGATAAATATGCAAACCAGGAAGTATCGTACCTGTTGCAACGGATCGAAGATTATAATGGGCTGATCATACTCGCGACCAACAAAAAAAATAATATCGATGATGCTTTTATAAGAAGGTTTAATGCCGTGCTGAAATTTTCCTTTCCTGAAGCCAACGAAAGATCGAGCATTTGGGAAAAATCTTTCCCGGAAAATGTACAATTTATAAAAGAGAAATTAGGATATGACAACCTTATAAGCGAGGTTCAAAAACCGGGGAAAAATGATATCTTAAAAATATTGAAAAAATATGAGCTGTCAGGAGGTAACATTATTAATATTGTCCATTATTCAAGCCTGAAAATTTGGAGTGGATGAATTATTTGTTGTTGCATGTTCATCAGTCGGATGCCCTTCGGCATGATGAAAATGTTTTTTGGAAAAAAAATTTCTAAAAATTGACATAGTTTTATGAGTTCAGTTTCACTAAAAATTCTTCTGATAATTCGTGATAATCCTGTGCACCATACGCATGCTTATCAAAACTGAAAATATCTAATCCTGCCTCTTGTGCTTTTGCTAATTGAATATTTGACCGGATATGTGTATGAAATACTTTGTTCCCAAATTCTTCTTCTAACTGCTGGCATATTTGCCGGTTCATTTTTTTATGATCGTCATATTTGGTGAAGACAAACCCAAGCACATCTATTTCCATTCCCAATTTTTTCTTGATCTTGACGATATTGTTGAAATGATACATGAAACTATGAACGCCTTTAAATGGTAAAAATTCAGCTTGCAATGGCATTAATACAAAGCGGCTCGCCACCAATGCATTTACAGTAAGCATCCCGATTGCAGGCGGACAATCAATAAAAATAAAATCATATTCTTTCTCCAGCGGTTTTAATATCCAATTCAATAATTGCTCTCTCGCGTAAACGCTGATCAATTCCAATTCGGCGCCGGCTAATTCTATCGAAGCAGGGATTAAATCCATCCCATTCGGCATTTTTATGATCACTTCTCCAATATTCCCATTCTGCCCTTCCATTTCTTTTTTTAGTTCTGTAAAAAGATTTTTTTCGGGTTCAACAGTAATGCCCAATGCCTGGGAGAGGTTTGCTTGCGGGTCCGCATCAACCAACAATACTTTCTTGCCTGACTGTTTCAAAGCTGCTGCGAGATTGATGGCAGTAGTTGTTTTGCCGGAACCGCCTTTTTGTATGGCGAGTGAAATTGTGGGCATAATAAAAAATTCAGGTATTCCTTTTTAATATTTTTTCGTAATAGTTTTAATCAATAACACATTATAAATTTTGCCCGGGCAATGGCACGGTAGCATTATGCTCAAATTCGACGGTTACTCTCCTGTTTCCTCTTCTGTTTGCTTCATTGTCTTGAGAGGTGATTGCATCCTTTGTAAATTGCGTCGTGCTCCCAATTATTTTAAATGGGTTTATTTTGTCAGCAGTTATCGCGCCCGATCTTATAAATAATTGCGCTACTGCTTCTGACCGCCGGGCTGCTAAATCCCTATTGAATGCAGGATCGCCTACGTTGTCGGAAAATCCGGATATATTAATTTTTACATCCGGGAAACGTTTTAGATAATCAATGACCTCCTTATTTAATTTTGCTTGTTCGGCTGCATTCAGGTCGTCATGGTTAAAATCAAAATAAAAAATAACAGGCACATGCGTATAAAAATCCTGGTGACGCTTTAGTGCATCAGTAAAAGTGGCTGACGCATCACTTTTCGCAGAAGCGTTTTCATCAATCACTGTTCCTGCTCTTGCTTTAAATCCCCAATGCAATGAACCATAAATCGCATTGCTGTCTGTGCCTTTCACAACTGTTTCAAATTTGAAATCGACATTTGAGGTATGATCCCCAACACCGGGGCAGTCAGATATTTTTGCCTGACGAATATCTTTCGCATCGTTTGATCTTTTAAAACCTGGTGCCTGCGGATCCTTGCCGGTGCATGCGCCACCAGCTCCCTGGTTTAAAGAACTGAAAGCAAAATTTGGAGACAGGGCCGAACCTTGATGAGCACCACGCCGGTTGTGCAATACATCAGAAGCGAAGCCGCCTTCCACGCCAGTAAGCGGATTATCCTGGGTTACCAAAGCATTTTCTCCGGGCACGCCACTATTGCTCACCGCACTTAAAACTTTTCCGGTTGCGGGATCTGTTGGCCTGGCAATTTGTATCATTGAAATTTCATTGGAGTACGGAGCATTCTGATCAGGCATAAAATCAATACTGCCTGCTAAACCAGTCTTATTAGGAAAAGTCTGTGTTTGCATATCGATTCCGAATACTCCGTTTGTCGTCGGCATACTTCGGGCAAGGTTTCTTTGAATCATGTCTCTTTTAATTTCATCCTGTTGTTGTACGACATGCGTTAATTCATGGGCGAGCAAACGTTTCCCTTCAGCATTTTCCGGGTTGAATTTTCCCTGGTTAAAATAAATATCTTTTCCGTGAGTAAAAGCCTGTGCGTTTAATTCGTTATTCATATCTCCCGCTTCACTGTCATGATGAATATGCACATTATTAAAATTTGCACCGAATGATGAATTCATTTCATTCAATGTTTTCGGAGCTAATTTATTTCCTCTGCCTGCTGAACTTTTTATTTTCGATGATAGTTGCCCGGAAGCCGTCATTGTATTCCCTTCGGATTTGGTTTGTATAGGCATAGAAGTCCCCTTCTTGTCTTCCTCTTTTGATTTATCTTCTCCCATGTCCATTCCTTTTTTCTGAAGCTGAAAAGGTTTTTCCTTATCTCTTTCCATCCGTTCGTCATTGGTGCCTACCTTTTCTTCTTCCGGCGCTGTAGCCAGCCGTTGCACACTACTGATTTTATTTTGTTGTATGGGTTGCACGGCAGGCGATTTATTTACTACTGCATTGGCGACGGAATCGGCCTCCTTTTCATAACTGTCGCCGGGTTCATTAACAGAAAGCTTTGTTTGAAAAAAAGTATTTCCATTGTCTGAATTATTTATGTCCTGTTGATGAGAAAAAAAAGGTTTTTGTTTTTTCCCTTCCTGTACACGCGGGTTTCGCTGGCGGTAAAGACGTGAAGCGTATGACATATTCTTTTTTTTGGTTGATATTAATATGTAAGAATTATTCTAAAAATCAAACCATGTTTTTGACCAATATTTTTTTCTGTTTTTGTTCTTCTTTGAAAACAATATGATAAATACCATTTTCTTTTTCAATCAATTCAAATTCTCCAAGATGTTTAATAAGGCGGATAGTTTTTGCAATACCGTTTGCGATACGGGTATTTAATTTGAATTTTGTTTTGCCGGATATGGTATAAAGCCTCACCTGGCTTTCTTCATCCTTATAAATCCCTGACGATATAGATAGACCTTGCTGCGTTGTATAAATACTAACTGAACTCTTTTTTGTTTGATGCGAAAATTTTTCCGCATTTGTAAAATATTGCAAAGCGAAAGCAATTTGCCTGATATGTTTTGGCCCAAGCAACCTGTAATTTATTGTCCGGCTTTTTACAAACATCATATAGCAGGATGCAATGATCAATGATAAAAGAATTATCCAATGCCAGCTATAAAAAGGTAGGAAACCCGATATGCTCAGTAACAAACTAACGGTGACCAATAGTAGCGTAGTCCATTGTGCTTCGGATACAGCATACCATAACGGGCGTTCCGGATCGCCGCGAAAAAATTCCAGTATGTATCTCATCATTCCATAGATCACTGTATAACATACCAACACCGTACCCGGCGCAACATGATTCAATAATAATATACCACCTACGATGACCGTGAAAAATACATATCCTGATTCTATTAATTGAACAGGCAATAAGGAAACATCTTTATAATACCATAAGAAACCGGCATTCACATGAGCCTGCCCATATTTTACACCATGCTTATGCGGGCGCCCATGACAGCAGCCTACTGAGTAACAACCAATGCGCCCAAATGCCAGGAATACACCAATGCCTAATAAGGTAATATCGAGATAGGGGAGCACAGGTTTTTTTAAAAAATATAAAGTAACTGCACACAGCAATACGATAGAAATTTCGTGATGATAATAAACAATTACTTCTTTGCCCGCGATCCATTTTGCAACAAAAGCAAGAAGGAAGAAAGTTGCCGCGCCAATTGCGCTCATCAATAAAACAATGCCCACCTGCAAATGAAGCAGCCATGCAAGCATACATCCGAAAGCAGTGCCCATTACAAAACCAATCACTCCGAAAAAATGAAAGGAATGAATATGGGTAGAGAAAAAATTGATATGTAGTTTGGGAGACAATTTTATTTTTTAATGTTTTATTTAATCAACCGCCATTTTGTTAGACGAGTTTTATTGTTGTTTATGAGCACAATTGGAAAATTATTTTTCTTTTTTTGCTCTTGCCTGCAATGTTTCAATGGTACTTCGGAGAATTGGATCTTTTGTATTAGAATAAATTTTCTCCATTTGTTGAAGGATATTTTCGCCAGGCACATACAAATACCCATCTCCATCCATTCCTTCCAATGAATTAATTGCCTCTGCAATCACTGTTGGCTTTGATTCATTTGTTATTGCTTCAAGTATCTGGACAGTCTTTGACGGATTATAACTCCCTAAAATTCCAGCCAACCTGATCTGCCAGTCTTCATCTCGTGTTTTCCATAAGCTCGTCAATTCTTTCCAATCCGTATCTTCAAAATTTTTTGCTCTTGATATTGCTTTATCCTGCATATAATCATACCAACCGTCGTCCGTAATTGTTTTATTTGCCAGGAGCTCATCAAATTCTTTTAGTTTATTCATAACTTATTTTTTTATCAATCTGTTTTTATAGTTTTAAGCTATTCTAAGTTAAGGCACTTTAGGAATCTTTGGAACACCAGCCGGTGGCGTTGGCCCAACAGGATATGATGCTGTTAATGCGCCATCTTCTAATACCACTGCCCAATTCACGCCTTTATAATTTCCATACTTAAATGTTTGACCGCTTGAAGCATCAGTTACGCCAAACTGGGCTACGTTTTCGCCGGCATTTAAAATATCTCCATCGGTCCAACTCATAGGTGCCAGGGTACTAGGCTTGCCTTTATTTTTTCTGCCTTGGAAATTTGGTTTGGTCACATCGGGATTCGTAAATCCGATATTTTTCCTAAACTTGACCGTATAGGTCCCATCAGTATTCGGTGCAATATTTTTTGCCGGATCCGTGATTACGTTGTTAGCGTTGTCAACAAATTCATATCTTGGATCCGATAAAATTTTTGCAGAATGGCCGCCTACGACTTCTCGTTCATCACCAGTTGGGGCAGCTCCAGCTACTGTAGGGATTTCCTTTTGGCGTCCATATATTACTTTGTCTTGTATAAAGAAATTTGACAATCTTATTTTAAACCTGTCAACAAAACTTTTTCCAAACGTGCCTTCCAGTGTGGTGAACTCGGGTGCGAGCGCGGTAATTTTTCCTTCCAGGTCGCCAGTTGTTCCTACTAAATAAGCTTCTCTGAGCCTTTGCTGGACTGCTTGCAACGCTCCGATTTCTGCAGCACCGAGTGCTCTCTCATAATTAAATCCAGTCATCTCCAACATATTTAACAGGAATGTTCTGTCAGCTTCATTCACTGCAGCTGCAGCCATATTTAAAATGCTGTTGTTCCAATTTAAAAACGCATCATGACCAAGCTTGCTGTACCGTTGTGCGAGTAATTCATCTGTAGGAATAGTAGTAATGCCTGCTGCTCTAAATGCTGCTTTTGCTCCACTTGCTGTTAATGCGCCATTGAGATCGAGCCCATGAGGTTCCCATGCTGCTTCAATACCTTGCAACATGTTTAATCTTTGCGTGGTCGTAGCTGTAGGATTTCTGGCATTAAACCATGCTTTTGCTTCAGGCGTCAAATTATTTTCAATAAAACGAAGTGCTGCAGATTCATCGGTGAACTCACCAAGATGTGTTTGTGTAAACCTTGCAATGCCTGATAAATATGCAACAGGCACCATGGTGTTGGAAGCTTTGGCGTAACGCAATATGAGTAGATCATTTTTCGACGGCACAAATTGGTTGGAACCTGCGAGACCTAATACTGTTACTGCAGTGATAGAAAGCAAATGCCAGAAGAGTGAAATAATCGCTTCATTCTGTTCGGCACCAGGTTTCATGTTTGATATGGCCTTGATTTTTTTTATTGCATCATCAGTCATAAGGATCACCCCCATTGCACCGCCTGCACCTTGTGCTAATCTTACAGTCGTGTACCATTTACCAGCAAATTTTTGTAAGCCGCTTATTTCTTCACCGGTACGCGCAAGGATAGCACCTTTTACCGCAACCTTACCGAGTGTGAGCGTGCCTGCCGATAATAATGAAGTCGCGATATCAAAGACATTCATCAAAACTCTCTTTGAATCAAAATGTCCTGTCTGATAACGATCTGCAATGATATCAACAGTAGCGGCAGTGAGCACGGTGGCATCACCGATCAACATCATCCATCCGCCTACCCCAGCAATGCCCGCTGCTGCTTCAGGAGTAAGCGTTCCTAATGATGCAATGGCGAGTAAAACAAGCCCTGCAATGGCAATCCCGCCACCGATTAATTTGGCGTAAGAGGTTGCGCTCATTCCTCCTTTTGTAACCAGTGTTGCATTTGGTTGCCCCGGGATGCGATAATTAAGCAAACCAGCTGGGAATAAATCCGGGTCGTTTAGTTTATCGATCAACTTTGTTTCAGCCAATAAATCTGCGATCGATTTATTTTCTTCTCCGGAAGGAATTCCTGTTTCGATATGCTTTATTTCTTTTCGGTTGGTGAAATTTTTTAGATGTAACCGTTTGCCGTCTTTATACGCATACAATTCCAAAGTGTGACCATATTGTGGTTTATTTTGTTCATAAAGTTCTTTGATGGCAAAAGTTGCAGGGATACGTAATGGCTCAAACTGTCTTATTTCATTCATATTGCCAACAATGTTCAGGAGGTAGGAAGTTTTCAGTCCGAGATCCTTAATTACCGGATCAGTAGATTTTGAAAAACTTTCGGCGATCTCTTCATCCATCGGATTTAACAGATCGAAATAATTTTTCATAATCAACTCCATCTTTCCCGTTTCAATAGCAGTTTTCAGCGCAAGTACTTTTTTTAAATCTATTTTTTTATAGGTAGTAGCATACGTGTCCAGTGCAGTCAGTAAATCTTTTTTGATGGGCGCTTCGGGACTAGTCCTGTATAATAAGATATTCCCATCAAGATCAGACCATGCCAGGTAAACATCTTTTGCAAGAAGGCCGGCATCGAACGCTTTTTTCCTGACGAAAATGAGTTCTCTTTGATTTTCTTCAATGCGCCCGATAAAGGTTTTCTTTTCTGCCAGCGTGTCGATTGAAAGTGTTCGCGCATCAAAAGAAAAATTTTCTTCATTGTTTGCGGCCTGGCTGCCTGAAGCTGAGTATGCCAACCCACCCCCGGTTTTGTAATATTGATCTTCGATCTCGAAATCAAAGAAATAATCCTCAAGCAATGTATTTCCTTTTACACGAAGCTTGTGTTTACGATTAGCGGTTGAACCTATCATGCTATCGACTTGGGTTACATGATCAAAAATGTGAACCTGGATTGTTTTCATTGCATCAATAGCTATATCTAATCCCTGGCCATCATGGTTTAATACTGTTGGTGAAAAAGGATTAGATGCATCAACACTGTAAATAGGAATTTTTATATTTCCCTGGCCACTAATTTCTGCGCCAACTGATCTTATATTAAAAAATGCTTCTTTTGATTTTACGTCATTGACGCCCATAGAGATTTTGAACAAATCTCTCAACGGGCCAAATTTTGCATCCTGGCTCCAAAGTAATTCGGTTGCTTTGCTGCTATTTTCGGGCAGTTCAAATTGACTTTCCGGTGCATGATATCCGGACTGCAATGGGAAACTAAATTGACCAGCCTGGCCGTTGTTCAAATTCCATGAATAAATTATTTGATCCCCATTTATTTTTGGTACAGGGATATGCCACAATAATTTTGGAGTTGTAGAGCCCAGGCCAATGATGGTATCAGAACCTCCGTCTGAAGCATTGACAATTGCTTCCCAAAAATCAACCTCGATAAGATCTTTTTTTGCAGTGAATGTAAAGGACCTGGGCTGTGCCCCCTGTGGATCTGAAGGAATATAATATGCTTGCACGGAATATTTATATTCGTCACCAATCAATTCATGCGTCCATTTTAGGTCTAACTCTTTATAATAATCTGCATCGGCATCGATGCGGGCTTCACTTCCCTTCGCTATATTGATTACCGGATCAGCACCAAGGCCTTCCTTTGTTGTGTCTGGATAAAATGATGTAGGTGCTTCAGGATAGTCCCCGGCTTTCGCATCTTTGTCGGCGATGTACATAGAATCGCTGGAATATCCGCTTGAGCCTGTCGCGTTACGGAATGTAAAATAGTGTATACGTCCACGTGAGTCTTTTAAATCATAAAACTTCGGCCCTTCATGTTTGAATTCAAATCTTTCATTTTGCGGCGCTTTTCCATAAGGCCAGACATTGATTGTGTTTGCATCAATTGTTTCTACAAAAACGCTAAGGATGCCTGTTCTTAATAAGGGGATTCGATATTCCTTGCTACTTTCCATTATTGATTGTGGAGTTAGCGGATTATGCTTGCCTTTAAAATCTACTTTAAGGACAAATTGATCTCCTTTGCCAACTTCGAGACGAGGGTGAGAGAGAGTGATCAGGAACGGATCGCCAGCCCATGTTAACGTTATCGGTTCAGGAATTTGGTCGGCTTCATTCTGCGTTTGCAATAAATCATCATACAAATATTTTTCTACTGCTTGTCTTCTGTCAGGGTCAAGCGATTCATATTCGGGAGCGCTCGATCCGCAGCGTTGCAATGAAAGGCCGGTCTTGAGTTTAGGTTGAACCTGCAGATCTTTTTCTCCTAAAATTTCTGACGATACAATTTTTTCTGCACTATGATCTGCATCTTTTTCAAGATCATTTAAGGAATGTCCATTATTTATTTTTCCAGCATCACGCTGTTGCTGTACATGCGCGAGTTCATGCGCCATCAATGCATCGCCGACCAGTGTGCCAGGTTTATGTTCACCGTTTGCAAAAGCGATATGATTGCCTACTGTAAACGCACGCGCATTCATATCGCGTGAAAGTTTTGCTGCATGGTCATCCGTATGCAATTCAACATTTGAAAAGCCGGTACCAAAAGCTGATTCCATTTTACCTGTTGTCCCCGCATCCATACCATGGCCTTTGCCAAGATTTTGCATAACAGATTGTGGAGATTGAGTTACCTGTGGGCCTGTCGGGTTTGCTTTAAAAAATAACCCGGTATTATTTTGCGAATCATCTTTTAATGCAGACCCTGCTCCCATAGCCATGCCGCCAAAAATTTTCAATATGGAGGAAAGATCGCCTCCTGTTTGTACCCAGTGTTTAGCTGCTTCATAAACTCTTAATTTCATAAGCTGGATAACCTCATCAATATTTTTCGCGCGAGCTGCAGCAGGCTCATACCGTTCAATTAATTTTTCCAATTGCAAGGGACTGCTATTCTCGTGTCGTTTAAATGCAGCCTGGATATACGGGCAGTTATCTGATGAAAAGGCTGTGCCCACCATTGCCTGGTTAACCGTTACGCAGATTTCTTCTTTCAACCGATTTAAAAAATCAGTTTTTCGCATTTGGCCGTTTGCCGGAGCGATCGTGTTGTCGACAATAAATTTTGCTGATGTGACAGCGGGAGGCACATCCGGTTGCCGCTGAATATTTTTAGAAGCAGATTGTTGTTGCACGACATGCGTTAATTCATGCGCCAGTAAATGTTTGCCTGAATTTGAATTCGTATCATATTTGCCAGGGCTAAAATAAATATCACTGCCATGTGTAAACGCTTGTGCATTTAAGTCTTTGCTCATTTGTATGGCAGCGCTATTATCGTGTACCCGTACATTTGAAAAATCTGCATCAAAGGAAGATTCCATTTGCTGGCGTGTGTGATGGGGCAGGGGCGAACCAGTTCCTTTTGAAGCGCTCAGGCTGCTTTCAATATTGTTAGTGTTGGTTGCTGCAGGAGATGAAAGAGATTTTTTCTGCAACTCTTTTTCTTTCTTGTCGCATTCTGCACATTTGCGATAAATAATTTTTTCATTGTTTACCATGTTGCCATTTTCAGCAATCTCTCTGCGTTGTATTGCTTCTTCGTTTTCACATGCTGCACATTTGAGTTGTACATCAGGACCGTCTTTTTTTGTCGTATCCGGGACAGAAGGATTTTTTACCTGCTGCTCATCTTTATTCGGTGCCGCATCGGGGACATCCTGCGTATATTTATCGATTTCACTTTCGGGAACTTTTTCTGTGTCATCCACATTGACCCAAAATTTTTTAAGTTCTCCAATTGCTACTGTCGAACTATTCGGGAAATTAGGATGCCGGTAATATCTTGTATACCCAAACCGCATGTCTTTATCCGGCTCGGCAACAAAACCATTTAACCTGTCAGTGGATTTATCCACGCTTTCCGATACGCGCCTGCCGCCATCTTCTGCTTCCTGCTTCGCTTTTTCAATGCTTATATTAATTTCATACGCCGTTACTTTGCTTGCTCGGCTCGCATCGCCATTTGCTGGCATGACGAGCACTCTGTCATCGCCAAATATTCCTCCGCTATTTTTCGTATCCGTAAATCTTACCCATGGGTCCGGCCCAAGAAATATGGTATCGCTACGAATAGGTTGGTTGCCCCTTGCCGATCTATACAACGGAGTATTCGAGCCTTTTTTAAGGCGATAAATTTTACCTTTTTCTTCTGCTGATAATTTTTTTACTTTTTCTTTATTTTGTTTATCATCTTTGCTTACCATTTTAGTTCTGATTTCTTCAATGGTATCAGTAATGTCATAATATTTTGTATTGTCAAATTTGTTGACGACAGCATAATATTTCCCGGGTTTATCATAAGCTTCCTTTTCATTTATTGTCATGCTATTCCCTTCTGCATCCAGTTTTACAATGACACCTAATGTCCCTAAGCCAGGCAACGCAGAGTTTAAGAAAAGAACAAAATCCTGAAAATCAGAAATCGAAGCCGATAGATTTTTTTTGAATTTTTCTATATCAATATCAATTACAAAAGGATAATATGGGGATGCAAACACGGCTGTCCTGGGAACATTTGTTTTTGGGTCTAAAAGTTTTTTTCCGTGTAAGTCCCATATACCAATTTTGGGGTCAGCATTGAATTGGAACCAAAAATTTATTTCTGCTTCATGATGTTTTATAATTGACCGTTGCCCTTCTAATTCTTCACCCAAAGGCCCTAAAATTTCATTTACAATTAAAATAACAGCCAGGCCGCCTGCTACAGCCCCACCGCCACGCCCACCAAAACTACCGGCACTTTTCTTTTCTTCATTCCTCTCGCTTTTCATTGCCCGTTCTGTTTCTTCGAATTCGCGGATGCCAAATGTCCTTCCGCCAATAGTGATAGTTTCTTCGGAAACTATTTCACGCGTTTCAGTATCGATAACTAATTTCTGGCCTCCAGGTTTTACAAGTTGTACCAATCGGCCGCCAACCATAGTTCCCGCGATCGGGAGACCAGTAGTTGTGTCTGTTATTTCCCATTCGAGTTCACCACCAATGGCGATAATTTCTCCAACTTCGACTTTGGCTTCTGATTTATCCACGGAGGGGGGAATAATCCTGTTGCCAATTTGTATCGGATTGGCAGGAAGAAAATTTATAAAATTCGGTGTGTTCGCGATCTCCTCAGATTCAATTGGGATATAAATTACATACGGTTCATTAGTTTCAGGCTTGCCGGATGAAAGTTGTTTTGGTGCTGCTGCATTTGGCCCGGCTGCATTTTGTGCTGCGCTTGTTTGGCTTGTTGGCACAAGCCGGAATTGAATCGGTTGTGGAGTAATTATTTCGGTATGGATTTGATCGGCATCAACGGAAACGCGGACTAATTTACCGCCGATAATAACCAGGCCATTGCCTTCATTTAATTTTTGTTGCAATTTAGCCGGATCATCATTATTGAGCAATTCGTCTGTTGACGTTAGTTCTGGAGTTTTATTTGGTGGAAGTTGATCTAAGCCTTTCTTAATTGCTTCCTTGATTTGTGAATCAGAGAGGATACTATTGTGTATGCCTTCACCAAGCGACAGTGCATCGGCATATGATGTCCCATTGAGATTTGTTTGCTTATATTTTTGAATGGATTCTAAAACTATCCTTGTAATATAATTGAGTTGCTCGGGGCTATAAGCCAGAGCATAGCGTTCTATCCCTGCTGCACTTTGATTTGCGGAACCTAAGCCCAAATGTTCCGTGCCTTTTGGGGCAATAAGCACATAAGGAGCTGTAGACAAACCTACAATTCCTCTATTATTATTTTTATCGTGAAGATATCGGATGGCCTTTTCAGTATTTTTATTTTTTAGATAGAGGATTATATCCTGGTTCAGATGGCCTTCTATCCATTTATGGATTTGGTCTGTTGCTTCAGCTCCGCCGGTACTTCCTGTTTTTACTTCAAACCTTAAGTTAATTTTCTCATTTTTTCCTTCGGTGCTAGCTATAATACCATCAGTAAATGAAACCTTTCCACTAACCGAACCATCATCTCTGACAAAGGCGAGTTTAATGTCATTAAATAATTCAGCATTAGGGCTGCTTTTGCGAATCTCATTTAGTTTTTGGTTTTGTATATCTGCTGATAATATTTGACCAATGTTACCTTTTAGAATATTTATATAGCCTTGATTGACCTGCCCGTTTTGAGTGTCTTTATCAAGAAAATTTTCCAACCGGTCAAATAATAATTGCTGATTTTCCTGTAATAATTTTAAATTTTCTTTAAGTGTTTCACTTGAATAATCTGCTGGTTTTGGAAAAGACGATAAAAGGATCAGGACAGGCTCGCCGCTTTTACTTCCCTTTGCATAATTTTCTCCCAATAAATTTTCAAGTATACTTCTTGGTTGCCCGGTTGTTACTGCAAATGCCCAATTTCTTACCCCTGAAGGATTATCTAGTTTTGATGTATATTCTTTGTATTTCTGATTTAGCTGTGAAATCTGTAATTTTTCTTCTGCTGTGGCTGTTGTAGGATAAACGAATTCTTTATCTGTAGCGCTTACAATATCTTCAATCAAAAACCTTGCTGGTAAGACAGTATCATCCGGTGTTTCGTTTCTTTGCACTAATCCATTACTTGCCCCTTGCTGTATAGTATGCGTTAACTCGTGCGCCAGCAAATGTTGGCCACCGGAGCTATTCGTATCGTATTTGCCCGAATTAAAATAAATATCACTGCCATGTGTAAACGCCTGAGCATGCAAATCTTTGCTCATTTGCATAGCACTGCTATTATCATGGATTTTAACCTTGGAGAAATCAGCGCCAAAAGAAGATTCCATTTGCTGACGAACAGTTGACGGCAGGGGAGACCCCGAACCTTTAGAAGCGCTCAGGCTACTTTCAATTTTTGGGGATGAGGTTGATGAAGAAGATGGATCCGATTTCTTTTGTATTCCCGGCGGTAGCAGTTCGTTGCTTTCAAATATTGCCTTCATTTGAAGGCTGCCATGCAAATGGCTTTTATCATCCTCCATCTCTTTTTTTTGAAGCTCATCTTCTTTTTTACATTCGGAACATTTCCGTTGAATGTTTTTTTCATCATCAGGCGGCTCTGCATTGCTTTCAAAAATAGGTTTCCGTTGTATTTTTTCTTTTACTGAGCCTAGGTCTTCATCATCTTCTTTTTTTTGTAATTTTTCATCGCGATCGGTATTCGCGCTTTTATTTTGTATTAATGGCGTGATCCGGCTGACCGGAGTTGCCGGCTTTCTTTGAATGCTCACGGGATCGCTTAAACGCTGCACAACTTTATCTGCAACAGCGTCGGCTTCATGCTCGTAATGATCATCAGGCGCACCGACATTTAATTTAGCCTGTATGGGCGCATTGGTGTTTTGGGGTTTGAAGAAAGCTGCATCATGGTTTGATTCCGGGCTAAAAAAACCCTGCCCCGTTTCTGTATTAAAAAAAGGAGTATTTTTTTTTGCTGTTGTGGTTGCCGGTTTAGTCTGTACAACTTTCATTTTTCATACTTAATACCCGTTTATCTCCACTCCACCCATAAAATTTCGTTCATCCATGGCAGTTTGATCATGCTCAGGTTCCATGGTAAGCGATCTAATAATATATCGATCGCACTTTTTTCTACAATCAGGTAGAGCCTGCCGTTTTTTGAAAACAATTTACCATTGCGTTGGAGAAAACCTTCACGCAAAGCTGCGACTGAACTGTTTTTCAAGATTTCCCATTGCGATATGGCCGCTGCAAGGAGGTCATCTGCTTCACGCAAGGCTTCTTCTGAAATTCCTATGCCTGTTTCTACGGGTTGCTGTAATGGGTATGCACATAATAATTTTGCGATTACCAATTCATATTCATTCGGATGCTGATTGCCTGTGCCAAGAAAATAGAGGAGCTGCATGGCCAGTTGTTGCGCATGCTGGTCAACGAAATCGTTTCCTGCCAGTAATTCAAGCCGGTTGAAAAAAGAATTCAGGAATGGGTGCAGCAATACAATGCCGGCATGCTGTACAAAAACCCCATCTTCATCAATGGACTCGCTAAAAACAGGTTTTTCTTTTTGACTCGGCCCGCTCAATAATTTTTCGATCAGGTTTTCCGATTTATTACTGATATCTCTTGATTCGTCGCGGTTATTAGTATCAGCTTGCTTATTTTCTTTGCTTATTGTTTTTGATCCTGTTTGATCAATGATTTCAGATTTGTCAGCAGAGTTTTTCGTTTCCCCTTTTTCTTCATTTGGGATATTGTCTTTTTCTTTTTTGCCCGGATTTTCTTTTTTAGTTTTTTCAGTTTTCTTTACTGCTGGTTGTATTATATGGAAAATGGTTTCCTGCCATGGAACGTATTAAAAATAAACCAGGCATGGTACGATAAAACACTTCAAACGCTTGCGGCGGATTTTTCTAGTATTTCTACATTGCGCCAAAGCATTTTAACCAACCCGCAGTTAACAGAGCGGATTATTTTACAGCATCCCGACAATTTTCTTGTCAGCCTTATTGAAACCCTGACTGCCGAAAAACAAAATCACTTGTCTTCG
>Ga0207059_1107_pt1 | contig 16020 bp, 7 predicted proteins | sample Alteio_BWMinCont_32_FD_153273 | JGI IMG/M metagenome (GOLD analysis project Ga0207059, IMG submission 153273) | Enriched cells from forest soil in Barre Woods Harvard Forest LTER site, Petersham, Massachusetts, United States -... | ecosystem: Environmental > Terrestrial > Soil > Temperate forest >...
GTCAGTGTTGGCAAAATCAGCGTCCAGAACGAGTTTCAAATGTATGCTGTCTTTTAGCAAGTGTAATACATACGGGTTTAATGTATCCAATTTTAATTGCAATTGGAGGCTGGGGAATTTTTTGCTAAGGTTTGCATTGGCATGAAGGTCAAAACTGATATCCTCATTATGAATAGAAGATTGAATAGTTGCTGCACCATTTTGGAATGTCCCATCCAACAGCAAATCTTTATAGGCATATCCTTTAATCGCTGCATCGGTCAAACGTGCATGGATAACCGAATTCATGGTCTTATAATCAAACCCATTCCCTTTTGCTGTTACCTGGGCGCTTATTTTCCCAAGATTATTTTCCTGCTTTAATATATAGCCGAGATCCAATGATTGAGTGTTGACCTGCATATCGTAGGTCTTGTTTTTTATGTTCAGGGTTCCTGTTATATCAGCATTCCCATTGCTTGTCGCTGTATTTAACTTAACAAGGAACTGATTAAGATTTCCTTTTAAAGATCCTTTGACAGAAATTTTTTCTGGTATGCGGATATTATCAGGGATTGATTTCGCGGGAGCAAATGATTCAATATCTTTCCGGCCGCTCTCCAACCTGCTCACTAAAATATTATACGACGATTTTTTTATATCAGGCAGGCCTTTGATATTACCAGAGATACGAATTGCTGTATTACCAAGACCTGATATAGAAAGATCAGGTATAGAAATATCCTTTATCAGCCCATTTAATTTTCCATCGAGATGGATTAAAGAATTTTTATAATCATGCAATTGTGCGTTAAGTGAAGGTGCGAATATCAATATATCGCTGACTGCGATTACTGATTGGTCAAAATTCAATGCTGCCTGGATATCGCCGGGCCGTTTGCTGATTACATCCGGAGAAGCATATTTGAATAAGGATTGATTTTTTATTGTAGAATGATCGGTCTGGATAACAAAACCTTTTAATTGCGCTTCGTGATTATTATAGGAGAAGGCTGCCGTGAGTTTTTTTAATGTGAAGCCTTTTGATTCCGAAAAACTCACAGCATCAATATTACCGGTATATGCATCAGGCCTTGCGCTTAATTTGTTTGCATGGATCATAAAATGATCAAGCAAAAGATGATTGTAATCCATCCCCGCGGATGCAGGCAATTTGTTATCATCATCATATTGAAATCGGTTATCATCCAAATTTAATTTTGCAAGATCAAATTGCCAGGAAGCATTGTTTGCAGTTGTATCACTTTTAATTTCTTTTTTTTCTTTTCCCGCTGGTTTCTTTTCCTGTTTCACCGATGCAATGGTATTTTTTAACGAAAGTTCTTTTACCGCGATATGCATTTTTTGAAGATCGATGGAATCAACTTCAGTATTAAAAACACCGAGATTAAGATTGGCAGTTTGAGCCGTTGCATCATTCCTATAACCGGCGACAATATTTTGAAATGCAATTTTCCCTAATTGCAATGAAACGGGTTGGCTGTTTGCATTATGCACATTTATCGTATCAATAATTTTATTGATCAGTAATATGGGATGATATTGGCGCACATTGGCTTTTACATCCGATAAACTAATATCCGGTATCGAAAAAACAAGATGGCTTGGGTCAAAAGTTTTGATATGCGTTTCAAAATCGCCCAGGTAAACAAACACATCGTTGCCGGTCGCATCATCTCTATAGGTAGCAGATATTTTTTGTAAATGAATTTTGCCGATCACAAATTTCATTGAGGAAGAGGTATCCGTTTTTTTTGGTTGATTGTTATCATTGCCGGCGAAGGCCTTAATGATATAATCAAAATTGAAAGCAGAATCAGGTAAAATGCGTTTAATCTTTACGGTTACCTGGTCCAGATCAATTTCATTCAATCGCAATTCATGATGCAGCAATTTATACATGCTGATATCAACTTCAATTTTTCCACCTGCCAATAAAGTATCTTTTGCCTGGTCCTCCAGGTAAATATTTTTTATGATTATTTTTTCGGGAAAACCAACATATAAATTTCCAATCTCAACACGTGTATGCAGTTTGCCTTGGAGATAGGAGACAATTTTTTTCCGTGCAAAATTTTGAACCGGTTCGGTGCGGATAAGCAAAACAATCGTGATGATAAGTATAATAATTATCATTGCCGTTATCATAACGATACGGATAATTCGCCTGACAATTTTCTTCACCGAAGGGTTGATTGGCATAAGTCTAAACTATTGTCCGTTAAGCAAAGAGCAGGCCTTCTTTTCCGATTGCTGCAGATATCCATTATTTATAGATTTTTTATTAAAAAAATTGATATTATAACTGACTATCTTTTGTTGGCAAAGATTATTCCGGTACGGGTAAAAATAAGCAATCAGGAATTGTAGAAAAAATCCCCCGGCGGATCTTTTAATTACCCAAAATTAGGGAGTTGCCATGGAGCTTGTTAATACATCGATATCATTAAATCTTATCTCCATAATCTGACCAATCGGGATTAGCTTTGGCATAATTTTACAATTACTATTGATTATTTCTTCATCCTAAAAAATACTTGTATGATTAACCAACAATATCAGCAATGCGCAGAAACCTGTGCGGCATGCGCCATTGCCTGTAATCAATGTGCTATTGCCTGTTTGGGTGAAAAAGAAGTTATGCATTTAAAAAAATGCATTCAGCTCGACCTGGAATGTGCGGTTATTTGCCAGGCAGCAGCAGACTTGTTGAATATGAATAGCCTCTACATTAATGAAATATGCAACTTATGTATAACAGTTTGTAATGCCTGTGCAGATGAATGCGAAAAACATATATCGATGGAGCATTGTAAGAGATGCGCAGAAGCTTGCCGGAATTGCGCAAAAGAATGTTCATGGATGGTAACAGGAAAAGTTGAATTGGAAGAACATAGTTTGTGATTAGAAAATGTGAGAAATGTGAAAATGTGAGAAATGTGAAAATGTGGGAAATGTGGAAATTGATAGGCTAATTTAGAAAGACGGAACACGGATTTATTATGATAGTTATGATTCTTTATGATGAATCCGTGAAAATCATAACTATCATAATAAATCTGCGGCCTAACCAATTTCCACATTTCCCACATTTTCACATTCGTCACATTAACCACATTTCTCATTTAAAGTCGTATCTTCTCGAACCATTAAAACACACTGCTTGAAAAAAGAAGCCGGGCAAAAAATAAAAAAACCTCCGGGGAAAATAAAAAGATTTTGGGCGATGCTGGGACCTGGTTTAATAACCGGTGCAAGTGATGATGATCCTTCAGGTATTGCAACCTATTCGCAAGCGGGAGCAGGATTTGGCTTAACCACATTGTGGACCGCATTGATCACTTTTCCATTAATGGCTTCGATACAGGAAATGTGCGCGAGGATCGGCATTGTGACCAGCCATGGGCTGACAGGTGTACTGAAAGCCAACTATCCGAAATCGATTTTATACACGATGATGATTTTTAGTTTCCCGGCTATTGTATTTAATATCGGGGCCGATATAGAAAGCATGGGTGCTGTCATGCATTTATTATTGCCCGCGATCCCGGTTTTTTCTTTTGAAATATTTTTCACTACCCTTATTATCGTTGTCCTTATCCGTTATTCCTATCAAAAACTTTCAGCGATATTGAAATGGCTTTGCATTGTATTATTCCTGTATTTAATTATCCCTTTTCTTGTAAAAGTAAATTGGTCTGATGTTGCGAAGCATACCTTTATTCCTACTATCCGCCTTGATAAAGAATTTCTTGAAATATTAGTTGCGATTCTCGGGACAACCATCTCGCCATATTTATTTTTTTGGCAGGCTACCATGGAAGCAGAAGACATAGCAAATAATAAAAAAAAGGTTGTGATCGATAAACGTTTTATGAACAGGATGCAGGTAGATATATTTTCCGGGATGTTTTTTTCGAATCTTGTTATGTTCTTTATCATCCTTACTACCGGCGTAGTTTTATATCAGGCCGGGATAAGAAAAATTGATACGGTTGAACAAGCGGCAAAAGCATTGTCGCCATTGGCAGGGAAGACTACTTATTTTCTTTTCGCTATCGGCATTATTGGGACAGGTTTTCTTGCGATACCAGTCCTTGCCGGATCACTTTCATATATCGTTGCTGAAACTTTTGGATGGAAACAGGGATTGGAGAAAAAATTTTCCGGTGCGCCAGGATTTTACCTGGTCATGATTGTTTCCTTAATCGCGGGGCTGTTTATGGATTTTTTTGGGATACAACCCATGCAGGCATTACTGTATACGGCTATATTGTACGGACTCACTGCACCCGTAATGATTGCCGTTGTAATGCATATCAGCAATAATGAAAAAGTAATGGGCAAATCTGTAAATAAGAAATGGTCGAATATATCCGGGACAATAACCCTGATCCTGATGACTGTTGCTGCAGTGGCGTTGATTTATTTTCAATTCGTTTAAATGATGGCACGCGGATTTATTTTGATCATTATGATTTGTCATGATTATCCGCTCAAATCATAATCATCATAACAAATCTGCGGGCCATCATTTTATTATTTATTTTTTTTCTCCTCTCCAATCAATATCGCCCATGGTTTTAATTCTTCCACTTCTTCACTAATAATCCGGATAATTGCTGTTAACGGTATAAAAAGGAACATGCCGGGTATTCCCCAAATTAAATGCCCGATAAGGACAGCGATCAACGTAATTAAAGGATTTATTTTTACCCTGCCTCCGACTATCCTTGGTAAAATAATATTGGAATCGATGAAATGCGCTACGAGGAAAACTATCCCGATCTCAATTACTTCCGTGCCGGAACCATTAGCTAATGTTATGATCATGCTGATCAACATGCCGGTATAAATACCAAGATATGGGATGATATTTAAAATCGCCGCTAATACAGCCATGAGCAATGCATATTTAATCCCCAAAATAAAAAGCGTGGTAAAAATCAATACGATCAGGATACCCATCTCCGTTAGTAACCCGATAACATAACTGTTAATCACGGCCCTCACTTCGAAAATGACAGCATGAACTCTTTTATTGTCATTACGGCTGAACAACGCAAGTAAAAACTGTACTAATAGCCTTCGGTGATAAAGAATAAAAAAAGTAAACACAAAGAAAAAAATAGTCAGGATAAAAAATTGCACGATTCCCATGAAAGTTGTTGCGAGCGAATTGACAGCCCCATTCACAATCCCATTTGCAGATTTATTTATATAATTGACCTGTGCTTTATCATCAATATGATATTTATCGGAGATCCAATCCTGGATACTTGCCAATTTCTGTGAAAATTTTTGTTCGAGAGTCGGCAGGTCCTTGGTAAATCGTACAACCTGGTGGCTAAAAAAAATAAACCAACCCTCCTATCACCAGTATAAAAATAATTATAGCGGTGATAGATGCCAGCACGCGTGGGAAATGCAAGCGCTCCAACCGTTTTACAAATGGATAAAGCAGTATGGCAACGAGGAAAGAAAAGAAAAGCGGGATGAAAATAGTCCGCCCGAAATACATGAAGAGCATCAACAATGCAATACCATGAAGCACGAGGGCAACACGGGAATATAATGCCAGCTTTACTGATGCCATAGATTATGTGTGAATGAAAATGTGAAAAATTTTTCTGCTATTGATTGTCTTATTAAAATATAAAACCGCACAGCTAATCAAGCATTTTCTTCACCCGCTCAACAATTTTCTCAGCAGTGAATCCAAATTCTTTCATCACTTCATCACCCGGCGCCGATTCGCCAAAACGGTTTATGCCTAATACTTCGCCATCATCAGTAACATATTTATGCCAACCAAGCGGCGAGCCTGCTTCGACCGACAAACGCTTCCGGATATTTTTTGGAAATACTGTCTCTTTATATTGTTGATCCTGCTTATCAAATAATTCCCATGATGGCATGCTCACTACTCTTGCTGAAATTGATTTTTCTTTCAACATCACCTGCGCTTGTAAAAGCAGTTGTACTTCAGAGCCGGTACCAATTAAAATTACCTGCGGCAATTCTTCTGTATCCGATAAAATATATGCGCCACGCTCCAGCCCAGATGCTTTTGCATATTTTTCCTGGTTAATTACCGGTAAGCCCTGCCTGGTTAATATCAAGGCAACCGGCCCGTCTTTATGTTCCAATGCAACGCGCCAGGCCTGCGAGGTTTCATTTGCATCGGCGGGGCGGATGACAGTAAGATTTGGGATCGACCGAAGTGAAATTAATTGCTCAATGGGTTGATGTGTTGTGCCGTCTTCGCCGAGGCCAATGCTATCATGCGTATAAATAAATATTGGCCTTATTTTCATAATTGCAGCAAGCCTGATGGGTGGCCGCATGTATTCGGAAAATATCAGGAATGTTGCGCCATAAGGAATGATTCCTTTGGTAACGGCCATCCCATTGAGTATTGCGCCCATGGCGTGTTCACGGATGCCAAAATGAAAATTGCGGCCGCCATGGTTTTCGGCTGAGAACGATGCATATTTTTCGAGAACTGTGTCTGTTGATGGAGAAAGGTCTGCTGAACCTCCTATCAATACAGGCAATTGATCTGCGATTGCATTCAACACTTTTCCGGAAGCTTTTCGCGTAGCAATTTTTTCTTCTCCGGAAAATACCGGCAATTTTTGTTTCCAGTTATTTGGCAATTTACCAGCGCTGAATAATTCATATTCATTAGCGAGCTCAGGATATTTTTCTTTATACTCATTATATTTTTCATGCCATTGATGTTCATTCTGTGTTCCTTTTTTTCCAGCTTCCCGGTAATAGTTTAAAACCTTGGCCGGGATTACGAAATATTGTTCCGGGTCAAAACCAAAACCTTTCTTTACCAATTTCACTTCCGGTTCTCCTAACGGTGACCCATGTGCGCCCGCTGTATCAACTTTATTCGGGCTTCCGTAAGCAATATGCGTCCGCACTTTAATGAGCGAAGGGCGTGTTGTTTCTTCCTTTGCTTTTTTTATTGCATCGGCAACGGCGGTGGTATCATTGCCATCTGCAACTACCTGTACATGCCAACCATAAGCTTCGAACCGTTGCGCAACATCTTCATCAAAAGTCAAATTGGTATTGCCTTCAATGGAAATATGGTTATCGTCGTATAAATAGATGATATTGCCTAATTGCAAATGCCCTGCTATGGAAGCGGCTTCGGAACTTATGCCTTCCATCATATCGCCATCACTGCAAATCGCATAAATTTTATAATCGAACAAATCGAAACCCGGTTTATTATATCGTGATGCCAGGTATTGCTGCGCAATAGCCATCCCTACACCATTGGCGAAACCTTGTCCCAACGGGCCAGTGGTGACTTCAATCCCACTTAATAAACCATATTCAGGATGTCCTGCAGTTTTGCTATGCAATTGCCTGAATTTTTTTATATCGTTCAGCGTGATATCATATCCTGTCAAATGCAAAAAAGCGTATTGCAACATACATGCATGGCCGGCTGATAAAACAAAACGGTCGCGATTAGGCCAATCGGGATCCTGCGGGTTATAATTCATGCTCTTCGCCCACAATACATGTCCCACCGGCGCAAGCGCCATCGGTGTGCCCGGATGGCCAGAATTTGCTTTTTGTACTGCATCAGCCGCAAGGATACGGACGGTATTAATACATAAATCTTCAATGCCTGCTGTTGTCTGTTCCATTGCCTCAATCATTTTTTTGTTTGAATTTAATTGTAGTGTTCATAAACCATTCCAATATGTTGGATACGCAATCCTTTCTTAAAATCCATTGCGTTTACTATGCTTCAATCGACATCAGGCTAAATAAAAAAATTTTCGATCACATAAATTATTAAACCTGGAAAATCATATCCAGGAAAATAATGTGAGCAATGAGGAAATTTTTCTACAGCATTGAATATACTTTAAGGTATGCCAATTGCCAACACCAAAGAATTTTCTTTACTGAAAAAAAGCATGGGCGTGCCTGATTTAATAAGGATTTAATAAACCCAATAAAATCTTATCTTTCGTAATCAAACAAAGATCCCGGAAGATAGTTATATAGCCTTGGCCTCATCCTCTAATGGCATGCAAAATCAAAACTTAAAAACGACTACCAATAACAATAGCACAGCGGATCAGAACCTGCATAATATTTTTATGCAAGCCCCGGTTGCTATCACGATATTGCGAGGCCCTGAGTTCATCATTGAGCTGGCTAATTCAAAAGCGCTGGAGCTTTGGGACCGCACACATGAACAAGTCATCAACAAAAAAATTTTTGAGCCATTCCCTGAATTAAAAGAACAAGGCTGGCAACAACTGCTCACTCATATTTATACTACCGGCGAAAGATTTGTATCGGAAGAAACAACGCTAAAATTATTCCGTTACGGTAAGCTCGAAGACGCCTATATTAATTTTACGTATGAACCATTACGCGATACCGACGGAAATATTACGGGCATAATAGGTACTGGCATTGATGTATCAGTACAGGTTGAAGCAAGAAAAAAAATAGAAGAAAGTGAAAAGCAATTCATCAATCTTATTGCACAATCTCCCGTAGCCATTGCCATTTTAAAAGGCCGGGAAATGATTGTCAGCATTGCTAATCCCGCCATTTTACAAACATGGGGCAAAGGCCAGGACGTTATCGGCAAATCATTATTTAAGATCATGCCCGAAATTGTGGGCCAGGGTTTCGATGATTTATTGATGGCCGTTTACCATACAGGCATCGCGCATCATGCTTATGAAACCAAAGTAAACCTGCAGCGCAATGGCAAATGGGAAGATGTGTATTATACGTTTGTTTACCAGCCATACAGGGAAACAGATGGCAAAATTTCAGGTGTAGCAATTATTGCGAATGAAGTAACCCCACAGGCATTAGCTAACAAAAAGATTTTTGAAAGCGAAAATAATTTTCGCAGCATGGTCACGCAAGCGCCTGTTGCCATCGCGATTTTCCGCGGGTATGAACTCGTTGTAGAAGTTGCCAATAAATTCTACATGGAAATCATCGACAGGAAAGAAAAAGATTTTATCGGCAAGCCTTTGCTCGAAGGGTTTCCCGAATTAAAAGGACAAGGCATCATTAAATTGTTGAAAGATGTTTTGAATACCGGCATTCCGCATTATGGAAACGAATTTGCCGTTGATATCGTCCGCAATGGCAAAAAAGAAAAATGCTATTTCAATTTTGTTTATTATCGTTTGGAAAGCCAGGACAGGGAAAACCACCAGATAATGGTTGTCGCGAATGAAGTCACCGATCAACTTAATGCAAGGCGTGCGCTGGAAGAAAGCGGGAAACAATTTCACAATATGGTGATGCAATCGCCTATTGCTATGGCTATTTTTAAAGGCAGGGATATGGTTATCGACCTGGCTAATGATACGTTATTGAAAAATATCTGGAGAAAGAAAAAGGGCGAAGTTGAAGGGAGAAAGTTATTGGATGTTTTCCCTGAATTACGTAAGCAGGCATTCCCGAAGTTATTAGAAAATGTTTTTATTTCGGGTGTCCCACACCGGGAGAATGAAGCAGCGGCTTATGTACAATCAGCAGACGGGATAAAAAAATTCTATCTCGATTATGAATATGCGCCTTTATTTGAAACAGATGGCAGCAGTTCAGGGATTATGGTAACAGTGGCGGATGTAACCGAAAAAGTGGAAGCCCGGCAGCAGGTGGAAGAATCTGAACAACGTTTGCGCCTCGCGATCGGCGCAGCATCCCTGGGCACTTTTGAATGGGATCTGGTGACCCAGGAATTTATTGCATCCGAAAGATTAAATGAAATTTTCGGGTTCAAAGAAAACTTCAATATCAATCATCAGCATTTGATCAATGCTTTTCATCCGGAAGATAAACCGATACGGGACAGGTCTGTGCAGCAATCAGCCAATAAAGGCTCGCTCGATTATGAAGCGCGGGTGATATGGCCCGATCAATCCATACATTGGGTAAAAGTGTACGGCAAAACAGTATACAATGCTAACCATGAACCCATCCGGATGCATGGCACTGTATTAGACATTACGCAGGAAAAGAAGGACCAGCGGGCATTAGCGGAAAGTGAACAGCGGTTAAGCATTGCCGTTGAAACGGCAGCCCTGGGGACATTCGAGCTAGATTTTAAAACAGATGCGATGCTGTATTCGAACAGGTTCCTTGAAATTTTTGGCCGCCATGGAAAAACAGTCGACCATCGTCAAGCCATACAGCATATTTATCCGGAAGATTCGCCCTTGCGCGAAAAAGCATATGCAATAGCATTACAAACCGGCAAGCTTTATTATGAAATACGGATTATTTGGCCCGATCAAAGCCTGCATTGGATAAGGGTACAGGGCAAAGTCATTTATGATGAACTGGCACAACCGCTAAAAATGCTGGGAACGGTAATAGATATCACCGAAGAAAAAAATTCCGTGCAGGCATTGGAAGAAAGTGAAAGCCGTCTTCGGCTTGCCACAGAAGCTGCAGCACTGGGAACATTTGACCTTGATCTTATTACCGGCGAAGTAATTTGCTCCCAGCGATATTTCGAAATATTAGGACATAAAAATAAAATCCCCTGGAAAAGAGAAAACTTTTTTGAATATGTTCATCCTGATGATGTCGCTATTGCCAAAGATGCAACTGTCCTTGGATTGCAGTCAGGCACGCTAACATACACGGTCCGCATTATATGGAAAGATAAAAGCATTCATTGGATCAAAAAAAATGCAAACATCTTTTTTGACAACGATAGAAAACCTGTCAGGATGCTGGGCACCGTCAGGGATATCACGGAAGAAAAAAATGCTTTGCTGGTATTAGAAGAAAGTGAAGCGCGTTTTAAAACTGTTGCCGATACCGCACCGGTAATGATATGGATGTCGGGCACGAACCGGCAGTTCGATTTTTTTAATAAGGGATGGATTGATTTTACCGGTAGAGCAATGGAACAGGAAATTGGCACAGGGTGGACGGAAGGAGTTTATGCAGATGATTTAAAACATTGTCTCGATATTTATCATTCATCCTTTGAAGCCCGCAAAGAATTTTATATGGAATACCGGCTTAAACGATCGGATGGGAAATATCGCTGGGTTTCTGATAAAGGCATACCGCGTTATGCGCCCGATGGGACTTTCCTGGGTTATATCGGCGGGTGCGCTGACATCCATGAACAAAAAATGGCATGGGATGAATTGGAAAAATTAATCGCTGAGCGAACCTTTGAACTCAAAAAAAGAAACGAAGAATTGCAGCAGCAAAAAGATTTTGTTGATGTCATCCTGGATGCATCGGTTGATATCATCAGTGTTTTTGATACTGATATGCGCTATTTGTCTTTAAACAAAAAATGCGAAGAAATTTATGGGATGAAGAAAGAAAAAATGCTCGGCAGAAAATTGACAGATCTTTTTCCGCAAACACGCCATTCAGAATTTTACGAAGCACTGGGGAAAGCATTCGAGGGGAAATATATTCACCAGGCAAGATATCGGTCTGTAATTACCAACAGGCATTTTGAAACATTTTTTGTGCCGCTGAAACATGAAGGGCGCGTGGATGCCGTGTTAGCAATCGCTCACGACAATACAGACATTATTGAAGCTGCCGAAAAATTGCAAATCACGAATACAACACTGGAACAAAAAAACCGTGAACTCGCCTGGAGCAATAGTGAACTCGAACAATATGCCTATGTTGCCAGTCATGACCTACAGGAACCTTTGCGAAAAATCCGGACCTATTCCGGCATTTTGCATGAAAATTTAAAATTGCAACTCGACGATAATTCCATGCGCATTTTGCAGAAAGTAATTAATTCAGCAGAACGGATGTCGACTTTAATCTACGACCTGTTAAATTTTTCGCGGTTGATCCATCCGGAGAAAAAAAAGGAATTGATAGACCTCAATAAAATTGTCCAAAATGTGATCAATGATTTTGAACTCACTATCCAACAAAAAAAAGCCGTTATCCGTATTGAAAAATTGCCAGTCATTTACGCCTCTCCTTTGCAGATGAATCAACTTTTTTATAACCTGCTGAACAATTCCCTAAAATTTGCTCAACAAAATATTGCCCCGGATATTACCATACAAGCAAAACAGCTGCAAAAAGAAGAAGCCTTGCAGTTAAAAAATCTCGACGCCGACCATAGCTATATCGATATTACAATCAGCGATAATGGTATTGGCTTCGACCAGCAATATGCCGATCACATTTTTGAGGTATTTAAACGGCTTCAAAATAAAAATATCTATCCCGGGTCAGGGATCGGGTTAGCATTATGCCGCAAAATCGCGCTCAACCATCATGGGGATATATATGCAGAAGGGATAGAAAATAAGGGAGCGGTTTTTCATATTATTTTGCCAACCGACAATCTATAAACCAATTTATTGACAAAAAAGAGATATTTTTATCCTGCAACCTAAACCGATGCCACCCATTAACAGTATTGTCCTCATCGACGACGACCATGATGATCATGAAATATTTTCATTGGCGCTAAAAGAGGCTGCTCCCGCAATTGAATGTTTTTATTTTGACTCAGCAAAATTTGCGATAAAAAAATTATCAGTCGAAAAAAACCTCCAGCCCGATTTTATTTTCCTGGACTTGAATATGCCAGGGATGAACGGCATACAGGCCTTGGAAGAATTAAAAAAAGAGGAAACAATTTCCGACATACCTGTAGTCGTTTATTCAACCAGCATATTACCAGCAGAAAAAGAGAAGGCATTGCAATTGGGCGCATCTTTCTTTTTTATAAAACCTTCTTCCATCGCCGAATTGGTAAAATCATTGAAAGAGATATTAGATTAAAACTGGTTCCTACTTAGCTTATTTTTTTTGCAGGCATCGGACGGCTGTGAATGCATGCAAAAATATAACACATTGTTGCAGCCGTCCGGTGTGTTAACGGAAAATCGCGAGGCGTCGGACGGCTGTGAATACATACAAAAATATAACACGTTGTTATAGCCGTCCGATGCCTAACGGCAAATTTTTAATTATTAAAATAAATAGCGCGTTTATTAAAATAAATAGCGCGTTGCGAGGCGTCGGACGGCTGTGAATGCATGTAAAAATATAACATATTGTTGCAGCCGTCCGATGCCTTAACGGAAAATCGCGAGGTGTCGAATGGCTGTGTATGCATGCAAAAATATAATACGTTGTTATGGCCGTCCGATGCCTCTGAAGCTTATCACTTCTTTACCATTGCTTATTGCCCATTGCCCATTCATGATTATTTTTGTCCCGTCTATACAAAATGGCTGTTGAATCTTCATCATAAATTACTACTTGTGAAATTTTCTATTTCATCGATATTTAAAAAGCTGCTAAAAATCACTGGCATTACCATTGGCAGCATACTTTTATTACTTTTTTTGGCTCCATATATTTTCCCAAACACCGTGGCTGAAAAAATAAAAGAATGGACCAATAGCAGTATAAAAGGAGAATTGAATTTTTCAAAAGCACGCTTGTCTTTCTTCAAACATTTCCCTTCGCTTACGCTCACACTTTATGATTTTAGCCTGAAGGGTTCCGCGCCTTATCAGCATGATACGCTTATTGCCGCTGATGAAATGGCGCTTGGCATCAATCTGAAAACTCTTTTATTCGATAAAAAAATTAAAATCAATAAAATATATCTCACGCATGCGTATGTGGATGTAGAGATCAATGAAAAAGGTGAAGCCAACTATAATATATATGATTCAAAAAGCGGGCAAAAATCATCGGCCGCAACTGACACTGCCGGCACATCATTGAAACTGGAAAAAATAAGGATAGAAAAAAGCCGCTTCATATATAATGACCGGTCAATACCAATGATATTTGATGCAAAGAATTTTAACTATGAAGGTACAGGCGACCTAAGCCAGGCTATTTTTGATTTACAATCGCATATCAGTATAGATTCGCTCAATTTTAATCTGGAGAGCCAATCCTACCTGACGCAAAAAAAAGTTGATGCCGATCTTATCACTAAGATCAACACAAACTCACTTGCATTTCTATTTGAAAAAAATGACCTCGTCATTAATAAGCTTGCCCTGCAGTTTACTGGCAAGCTTGATTTTTTAAAAAATGGATACGATATGGATCTTGCTGTGAACTCAAATAAATCCGAGTTGCATGACCTTATCACTGCGCTCCCACCTCAATATCAAAGTTGGCTCGAAAAAACAAAAGTAAAAGGGAATGTTGATTTGTCGCTGGCCTTACAAGGAGCGTATATTGCTTCAACCAACAGCATGCCTTCGCTTATTTTCAATATGAAAATAAGGAATGGCTTTATCGCTTATCAGGATGCGCCTGCGCCGGCAAGTAATTTACTCGCCAACCTGGATATGCAATGGCCATCGTTCAACAATGACAGCCTGCAGATAAAAATAGATTCTCTATTTTTTAATGTTGATAAGAGTTATTTCCGTGCAAGCCTCCGGACTATCGGTATGGCACAACCGAATATCGAAGCAAAGGCTGATGCACAAATGGACCTGGAGCAGGTAAACAAAGCATTTGGGATTGATTTATTTACTGCGAAAGGGAAGCTGAACCTAAAGCTCGACGCTGCAGGCAAATATGCAACAGGACTAAATCCAAAAAGCCTTCGCAAAAAAGATACGATCATATTGAGCATTCCTAAATTCAATATCGAAGCCTCATTAAAAGGAGGCTATTTCAAATATAAATCTTTGCCCGAGCCCATAACAGGCATCAACCTTAGCATGCATGCATGGTGCCCGGATAATAACTATGAAAAATCTGTTTTCAAAATTGATACCCTGTATGCTGCCGTGCTGAATAATTTTATTAAAGGTTCGGCCAGCATCAGTAGCATGAAAGATTTTCCGCTGGAAGCCAATATCCTGGCGAATATTAATCTTGCTGATATCAAAAAATGTTATCCTTTAGATAGCATGGATCTGGCAGGACTGCTAAAACTGAATATCAGCACAAAAGGAAAATATTCGCCTGCAAAAAAATTATTCCCGCAAACATCGGCGAATATGGAATTACAGAACGGTTCTATCCAAACAAAATATTATCCCCACCCTATTGAAAATATCCAGGTGGTTGCAAAAGCATCCGATGCAGATGGGAGCCTGGGCGGGCTACATGTTTTTATTGACCCGGCTTCATTTCAATTTGAAGGGAAACCATTTATGCTGCATGCATCGCTACAAAATTTCGACGATTTATTATATGATATCAAGGCTCATGGAGAAATTGATATCGGTAAAATATATAAGGTTTTTTCCCGCGAGGGTATTGATGTTACCGGGTATGCAAGGACTGCGGTATCATTACAAGGAAGACAAAGTGATGCAGTAAACGCGCGTTATGACAAACTCAATAATTCAGGCAGCATTGAATTAAAAAATCTGCAACTCACACATGAATATTTCCCAAAACCATTTATGATCAGGCAGGGCTTGTTTAATTTCAAACAGGATAAAATGTGGTTTGATAAATTCATTGCCGTATATGGCAAATCAGATTTCAGGCTGGATGGCTTTCTTGAAAATGTGATCAACTATTTTATCAGCAGTGCTGGGAAATTAAAAGGGAATTTTAACCTGAGCTCCGATTTTATTTCTGTCGATGAGTTTGCGGTATTCGCCACGCCAGCAGATAATACAAAAAAAGAAAAAACAGTTTCGACGACAGATACGGTGAGCAGTAAATCCACCGGAGTAATTATAATACCTGCCAACCTCGACCTCATCATTAAAGCAAATGCAAATACGATTTCTTATAATGGCCTGGATATTAAAAATTTTATCGGGGGGCTTACTATCAGCAATGCACAGTTGCAGTTGCAGCAAACCACGTTTACACTTATCGGCTGTTCGGTGAATATGGATGGCATGTATGGCAGCACAAGCCCGACGCGAGCTGTTTTTCAATATCACCTGCTGGCAAAAGATTTTGATATCAAAAAAGCCTATGATGAAGTGAAATTATTTCACGATCTTTTTACTTCGGCAGGTAAAATGCAGGGAATTATTTCTT
>Ga0207059_1108_pt1 | contig 15936 bp, 11 predicted proteins | sample Alteio_BWMinCont_32_FD_153273 | JGI IMG/M metagenome (GOLD analysis project Ga0207059, IMG submission 153273) | Enriched cells from forest soil in Barre Woods Harvard Forest LTER site, Petersham, Massachusetts, United States -... | ecosystem: Environmental > Terrestrial > Soil > Temperate forest >...
TACGCGCCGCAGGCTACACAAATTTATCGTGTGAATTTGGGCGTATTGGGAAATGGGAATATGGCAGCGTATCCTATGGTTGATGTAGCAGTTGGAGAAGGTATTAAAAATGCTTTTCCGGAAGTCCAGGCTTCTACAAGACTTTTAAACAGGGGCGAATCTTTTGTATCATACGGCGATAAACAATTTAAGGAAGAGAAGCTTGCGTTTGCAGATGAAAATTTTTTACAAATATTCCCCGCTGTTTTTCTTGAAGGCGATGCACAAAACGCCTTATCACAACCGAACAGTATTGTTATCACCAAAAAATTAGCAACAAAATATTTTGGCAATGAACATGCCTCAGGCAAAGTATTGACTTTTGGTAAGAATGAAATATTTAAAGTAACAGGGGTAATAGAAAAGATCCCTGATAACTCACATTTTCATTTTGATGTTTTTATCAGCATGTCAACGTTGCATCTAACCAAACAAACCTGGAGCAATGTTGGTTTTTATACCTATCTCGTTTTGAATAAAAATGCCGATCCAAAAAAGTTAGAAGCAAAATTCCCGGAACTTGTTGCAAAATATGTTGTGCCGGAAATCCAGCACGACATGGGCACCAGCTTAGCCGAAGCACAAAAAGCAGTAAATACATTTCGTTTTACCCTGATACCGCTTACCGATATCCATTTATATTCCGATACCAAATACGAGATCGAAGCAAACGGCGATATACATTACGTATATATATTCGGCGCACTGGCCATATTCATATTGCTGCTCGCTTGTGTAAACTTTACTAATCTTTCTACTGCAAGTTCAGCAAAACGTGCAAGAGAAGTGGGCATACGCAAAGTAGTGGGTTCACTAAAAGGGCAGTTGATATTTCAGTTTCTTACTGAATCGATATTACTTACATGTTGTGCCATGCTGCTTGCGTTCCTACTGGTGATTGTTTTATTACCTTATTTCAACCAATTATCAGGAAAACATTTCAATACTGGTTTTATTTTCAACTTGCAAGCAATTGCGGCAATATTGGGCATGTGTTTATTGGTAGGGGCATTGGCTGGTATTTATCCCGCATTCTTTTTATCTTCTTTTAATACCATAAAAGTTTTAAAAGGGTCAGGCGCTACACTTGGTGGTGGGCGCAAAAGTATATTGCGCAGTGGGTTAGTCGTGTTCCAGTTTTTTGTCTCCACAGCTTTGATCATTGCTACAATTATTGTTTACCGGCAGTTGCATTATATGCTGGATAAGAAACTTGGATATGATAAAGAGCAAGTGGTATTTCTGCAAGACACTTATTTATTAGGCGCCAATCAATATTCATTCAAACAACAATTATTACAGGATACCCGCGTAATAAAAGTAAGTATTGGGAGAAACGTGCCCATCAACGGTTTTATGGAGGGAACAGAAATATATCCCAAAACTGAATCCAATGAAAACAATAAGGAGATTCATGCAAATATTTTCAATATAGATGAGGATTATGTGCCTACATTAAGTATGCAATTAGTACAGGGAAGAAATTTTTCAAAAGATTTTCCAACAGATTCATCCGGCGTTATTATTAATGAAGCTGCTGTGCGCGACCTGGGATGGGCTAACACAAATCCTATTGGTAAAACTATCGTACGTTCAGGCAGGCGTGAATTTAAAGTAGTAGGAGTAGTAGCCGATTTTCACTACACATCGGTAAAACAAAAAATCGCTCCATTAATGATGATACTGGGCGATAATTATGGTGGCATGCTAGTAAAAGTTAAACCGGCAGATGTACGGAGCTTACTCAATGATATAAAAAACCAATGGGGCGCATTCAAACCCAATGGCCCGTTCGCATATTATTTTCTTGATGATAAGTTCGCTTCCTTATATACATCGGAACAAAGGACAGGGCAAATATTTACTTCGTTTGCAATTATTGCAGTGCTCATCGCAAGCCTTGGACTGTTTGGGCTCGCAGCATTTATTACAGAACAACGCACCAGGGAAATAGGGATAAGAAAAGTGTTGGGTGCTTCTATCCGACAAGTGCTTTTACTTGTATCAAAAGAATTTTTGATACTGGTAGGCATCGCATTTATCATTGCTATACCGGCAACATGGCTGACCATGAACAAATGGCTGCAGGATTTTGCTTATAGAATAAATATTAGTTGGTGGGTGTACGCATTGTCAGGCCTGCTTGCAATTCTTATTGCATTATTCACAGTCAGTTTCCAGGCAATAAAAGCTGCGTTGGCAAACCCGGTGAAGAGTTTGAGAAGCGAATAGAAAAAAAGTGGAGATGTGAGAATGTGGGAAATGTGGAAATAAAAATGAGAAATAAGAAATAATTAATTAGAAATTAGAAAATGTAGAAAAATATAAAATCAAAAATATAAAATAGAAATGTAAAAGTTATAACACCCCGTCAGCGGCCGCAGGCCCTGACGGCGGTGTTAGCATGTAAAATAAAAATATAAAGGCAACTAGCTCCGCCCGCGCCAAAGGCGGGGCGGAGATCACATGAGAAAACAGAGATAATAATTTTATCATCGTTTAATCATAATTTATTATGCTGTATTACAATCTCAAGCTCGCATTGCGCAACTTCTGGCGGAACAAGACTTTTTCATTTATTAATATTTTTGGATTATCGATCGGATTGGCAAGCTGTATCATCATCGGCTTATACGTCTATTCAGAATTATCATTTGATCGTTTTCATACTGCGCATAATAATATTTATCGTGTAAATAAATTAACCTATCCCAAAGGCAAAGCCACCAATTTTGACGGGATTACTCCGGGGCAATTAGCGCCTTCCGCAGCAAAAGATTTACCGGAAGTCTTGCTGGCTGCGCGTTTCAGGCCATGGTTTACAGATATGCTGGTAAGTTATGATACCGTTCACCTGAAATTAGAAGATGTTGCATACACCGATGCTGCTTTTCTCCAGATGTTCGATTTCCCACTGGTAAAAGGCAGCAGGAAAACAGCGCTGGCAGAGCCATTCACAGCAGTCATCACCGAAACTACTGCTAAAAAATATTTCAAAAACAATGACCCGGTAGGTAAAACATTAGTCACGCTGAATAATATCCCCGTTAAAATTACTGCTGTCGCAAAAGATGTAGCATCCAATTCTTCCATCCATTTTAATATGCTTATTTCCTTTGCCACTGTAACAGCTCCGGCAAATGCTGGTTATTTTTTTTGGATGAATACATGGACGACACAGGTCAATTACACTTTCCTGCAATTGAAAACAAATGCTGATATACCAAAACTTACGAGCCGGATTTCTGCCATGATGCACGAACACATGCCGGAAACAGAATATCAATATAAACCCTACTTGCAGCCATTGGATGATATTCATCTGCATTCACAAAATATTTTATATGCTGAACACTTTCATACCAACAGTAGTAAACTTATTTATACATTATTAATTATTGCAGGGTTAATCTTATTAATCGCCTGTTTCAATTTTATTAATCTTTCCACAGCCGCAGCATTGAACCGCGCTAAAGAAACCGGGATACAAAAAGTGTTGGGCGCAGGGCAATCATTGCTCATCAGGAAGTTTTTCAGCGAATCTTTTTTCTTCTGCTTATTTTCTTTTGTGCTGGCATTAATAATGGTGATAATTGTTTTACCGGCATTCAATAATTTGGCCGGCAGCACAATCACAGCAAATTTATTATTTAGTGCAAGAGTAATGAGCGCCCTACTGGCATTGCTTATCCTCGTAAGTTTTATTGCTGGTCTGTATCCGGCAATATTCCTGTCGCGATTTAAGTCAACGGATGTATTCAGGAATATTATCAAGGCCGGAAAAGATAGTTGGCTGAGAAAATCGTTGGTCACCACACAATTTGCATTATCAATTTTACTGATCATCGCAACCATAGTTGTAAATAAACAGATCCATTATCTCACATCAAAAGATCTTGGCTTTGACAAAGACAGGATCCTCGTATTACAGCTTGCCAACAGCAATCTTGAACTTGAACATAAAAGCAAGGAATTTATAAACACAATTAAACAAAACCCGGGCATACTGTCTGTCTCTACAAGTAACCGGGTACCGGGACAATCCATGAATGGTTATGGTATCATCCCGGAAGGCCATACATTGAATGAGCATCTGCTGGCAAATGTTGTAGAGACTGATGCCGATTTTGCGTCGACGTATAATATAAAATTATTAAAGGGGCGTTTTTTTTCTTCCCAAATGAAAACCGATACAACGAATGCAATTGTAGTGAATGAAGCGATGGCACGCTATCTCGCCGACAATAACCTGGTTGGGAAACAGATGGAAATTTATGAAGCCCGAAAAGGAAAAATAATCGGCATCATGAAAGATTTCAATTTCGCTTCGCTCCGTGAAACTGTGCAGCCACTCGCTGTGATATTAAATGATAACCCGCTTTATTTATCGCTGAAATTAAAAGCAGGCGCTACCGCTTCAACACTTGATTATATTCAAAAGCAATGGAAGCAATTTGATCAGAAAGATCCATTTGATTATTTTTTTATGGATGAAGAAATGAATCATTTTTATAAATCAGATACCCGCCTGCTCCGCATACTGAGCATCTTTGCTGTGCTCGCTATTTTTATTGCATGCATCGGGCTATTCGGATTAAGCATCTATTCAACAAAACAACGCACAAAAGAAATCAGCATAAGAAAAATCCTTGGCGCACCGGTAGCAGGTATCGTTGCTTTATTATCCAAAGATTTTTTAAAACTGGTAATGATCGCATCTCTCCTCTCCTTCCCCATTGCATGGTGGGCAATGAATGAATGGCTGCAGGATTTTTCATATCGCATCAATATTAGTTGGTGGGTTTTTGTTTTGGCCGGGATATCAGTACTGTTGATCGCATTGGCAACAGTAAGTTATCATGCGCTAAAAGCGGCTGTGGCAAACCCTGCAAAAAATTTGAGGACGGAGTGAGGGGTGGGAAATGTAAAATGTAAAATATAAAATTTAGAATGTAAAAGGGAATGAGAAATAAGAAATAATTAATAAGAAATGAGAAAGTGCAGGAGAATGTAAAATGTAAAATATAAAATAAGGAATATAAAAATTATAATACTACTAGCTCCGTGCTTTAGCGCGGAGAAAAATAAGTAAGAAATAATTAATAAGGAATTAGAAAGTACAGCGAAATATAAATGCAATTATTAATCATTGTCTCTGATCTATCTCCTAAAGAAGAGGGATCGGGATGAAGCATAAATTATTTAACATGTTCAAAAATTATTTTAAATCCGCATGGCGCAACTTAATAAGAAATAAAACTTTCTCGCTAATCAATATCCTCGGGTTGGCATTGGGGATAACCTGTAGCCTCCTTATCCTGCTTTGGGTCCAGGATGAACGCAGCATGGATAGTTTTCATAAGAACACTAAATCATTATACAGTATTTATGAAAAAGTATCTTATGACGGACAGGTTGAAAATGGTTATTACACACCCGGCTTAATGGCAGATGAAATAAAAAAAACAATCCCTGAAATCCAATATGCGGCAGGGTTTGACTGGACCGAGCAAACTGCAACATTTCAGGTTGCTGAAAAAATAATCCATATGGTGGGTGGGTTTGCCGGCGCAGATTTTTTTAAAATGTTTAGCTATAAATTATTAGAAGGAACTGCCGAATCAGCTTTAGATAAACCTTCTACTATTGCTATTTCACGCAGGATGGCGGAGAATTTTTTCGGCAGCCCTGCTGCCGCTATCGGAAAAGCTATCCGGTATGATAACCGGGCAAATTTATTGGTAACGGGCGTGTATGAAAATCTCCCTTCCAATGCTTCTGAAAAATTTGATTTCCTGATCAACTGGAGAGTGATGCTGGAAAGTATTGACTGGCTAAACCAATGGATATACAGCAGGCCGCACACATATATACAATTGCGCCCTGATGCAAACCCGGCATTTGTCGAAGCGAAAATCAAACATTTTCTGGATGCATATAATAAAGAACAAACAAAAAGTTTTTTTATTGAATTAGGCATGCAGCGATTTGATCAAATCTATCTGCATTCAAATTTTAAAAATGGGAAACCCGCCGGTGGCCGGATAGAATATGTACAATTATTTAGTGCAGTTGCAATTTTTATTTTGCTGATCGCCTGTATCAATTTTATGAATTTATCAACAGCGCGTTCTGCAAAGCGCGCTAAAGAAGTTGGTGTCCGAAAAGTATCAGGCGCAAGCCGATTTATGTTGATTGGCCAATTTGTAGGTGAAGCTGTCCTGACTACTTTTTTTGCGATTGTAGTTGCGCTGATAGCAGTCGCAATATTATTGCCGATGTTCAATCATCTTACAGGCAAACAAATTGTATTGCCGCTTTCTTCATTTTCATTTTGGTCTACCATACTGGGTTTGCTGGCGCTCACCGGTTTTGTTGCGGGCAGTTATCCCGCCTTGTTTTTGTCTTCACTCAACCCGATTATTGTATTGAAGGGCATGCCCAAATTCAATACAGGCATTATACTATTTCGGAAAGGGTTAGTGATTTTTCAATTTTCACTTTCTATCGCATTGATCATCGGGACGATTGTAGTTTCCAATCAGGTGAAGTATATCCAATCAGCCAACCTTGGGTTTAATAAAGAAAACTTATTGTATATCCCATTTGAAGGAGATATGGCGCAAAACTATTCGCTGCTAAAACAGGAGCTTTCGCAAATGCCAGGGATAAAAAATGTGACGCGCATCAGCAACCCACCAATCCAAATTACCAATCAGAGCTATGATTTAAATTGGGAAGGGAAAAATCCTAATATAAAAACAATCGTCATCCACGTTGCCGTGGGATATGATTTCATCAAGACCATGAACCTGCAATTATTACAAGGCCATGATTTTTCGAAAGATTATCCTGCCGATTCTAATGGGTATATCATTAATGAAACAGCGCTTAGGCTTACCAGTTATAAGAACCCGATAGGTCAGCCACTCAGCCTGTTTCATGGCAATGGGAAAATAATCGGCGTGGTAAAAGATTTTCATTATAATTCATTGCGCCAACCTATCCGGCCGCTTATCATCCGCTTTGGTGAAAATATAAGCTGGGGAAATACATTGGTCCGTACTGAACCAGGCAAAACAAAAGAAGCTATTGCAAGTTTGGAGAAAGTTTGCAAGCAGCTCAATCCAAAATTCCCGTTTACTTATTTTTTTTCCGACGAAGAATATCAGAAATTATATAACAATGAAGAAATAGTAAGCTCATTGTCTGACAGCTTCGCCATACTAGCAATTTTTATTTCCTGCCTGGGTTTATTAGGGCTGATCATGTTCACTGCAGAACAACGCACTAAAGAAATCGGCATACGAAAAGTGCTTGGCGCATCTGTTGCCAATATTGTAGGCATGCTTTCCAAAGATTTTTTAAAACTCGTAATAATTTCAGCATTGATCGCATTCCCTGTTTCCTGGTGGGCGATGAATACATGGTTGCAGGAATATGCGTACAGGATTGATATCAGTTGGTGGATATTTATTGCAGCGGCATTATCAGCAATTACAATTGCTATGATCACGATAAGTTTCCAGGCAATAAAAGCCGGGATGGCGAATCCGGTGAAGAGTTTGAGAAGCGAATAGAAAAATGTGGAAATGTGAAAATTATAAAACACCCCGTCAGCGGTCGCAGACCCTGACGGCGGTGGCGATAATGAAAAATGAAAAATAATTAATAAGGGATGAGAGAGCCGATCAATGAAATCGTTAATCATAAATAATTTTTTATGTTAAAAAACTATTTCAAAACCGCCTTCCGAAATTTGATGAGAAATAAAAGCTTCTCTTTAATCAACATCCTGGGACTCGGTCTGGGCATGGCCTGCAGCCTGCTCATTTTTTTATGGGTGCAGGATGAGCGCAGCATGGATAATTTTCATAAAAATTCTCCTCATTTATATGATGTGTATGAGCGCGTATTTTCAGACGGAAAACTGGAAACAGCACACTGGACACCCGGCCCGCTTGCCAATGAATTAAAACGATCCATCCCGGAAATCCGTTATGCGACCGGGTTCAATGAGCATCCGCAGTCATTGTTCGAGGCAGGAAAAAAAATTATAAGCGTGAAAGGCAGTTGCGCTGATTCGGATTTTTTTAAAATGTTCAGTTATCCACTGCTCGAAGGCACGCCGGCATCAGCCCTGACAAGTCCTGATGATATTGCGATCTCCCGTAAAATGGCAGAAAATTTTTTCGGCAGCCCAAATGCTGCTTTTGGAAAAACCATCAGGTACGATAATTACAAAGACTTTAAAGTATCAGCCGTTTTTGAAAATATTCCTGAAAACAGTTCGCAAAAATTTGATTTTATAGCAAACTGGAAATTTTTGTTGGATACAGTCAGTTGGTTAAAGGAGTGGATATATCGAAGCCCGTATACCTTTATCCAATTACAACCCAATGCTGACCCGGTTCGCGTAGAAGCGAAGATTAAAAATTTTATAAATGCTTATTTGAATGGTAAAGATGGCGCAGGTTTTCACCTGGAATTGGGATTGCAACGATTTGATGAAATGTATCTAAATTTCAATTACAAAAAATGGCAGGCCGGATGGGGGACGCATTGAATATGTTCGGCTCTTCAGTATGGTGGCTGTCTTTATTTTATTGATTGCCTGTATCAATTTTATGAACCTGGCGACCGCCCGTTCGGCGAAGCGTGCAAAAGAAGTAGGTATCCGTAAAACAATCGGCGCAGCGCGTTGGACTTTAATCGCACAGTTTATCGGCGAAGCCATGCTGTTAACATTATTCGCCGCAACTGCTGCACTGATTTTGGTCATGCTGCTTTTGCCGGTATTTAATAATCTTACAGAAAAAACGAATCGTACTTCCTTTTTCATCGGCTTCCTTCTGGTTAAGTATTTTCGGGTTAACATTTTTGACCGGTTTTATTTCAGGCAGCTATCCGGCATTGTTCCTGTCTTCTCTTCGTCCGATTAAAGTATTAAAAGGTTCATTGAAATTTAGTGTGAATGCTTTATGGTTACGCAAAGGATTAGTGATTTTTCAATTTGTACTTTCAATCGTCCTGATCATTGGAACTATTATCGTTGCTCGACAAGTAAATTATGTTCAAACAAAAAATCTTGGTTTTAATAAAGAGAACCTGATATATGTGCCGTTCCAGGGAGAGATGGCAAATAAATTTCCACTGTTTAAACAGCAAATTTCCGGTATGCCGGGAATTAAGGATGTTACGCGAACAGATCAGCCACCAACACGAACAGGGGCGCACGCCTACGATATGGAATGGGAAGGCAAAAACCCCGATACAAAAACCGTAGTGATACATGTTACGGTGGGATATGGTTTTTTAAAAATAATGGACTTGCAACTATTACAAGGCCGTGATTTTTCCAAAGATTTTCCTACGGACACACTTGGATATATCATTAATGAAACAGCATTAAAATTAATTGGATATAAAAATCCCATCGGTAAGCCACTTAGCATCTTCAAGGACAAAGGACATATCATCGGTGTGGTGAAAGATTTTCATTTCAAATCTTTACACGAACCCATCGAACCGCTCCTTATCAATTTAAATGAACATATAGATTGGGGCAATGCCTTGATAAAAACAGAAGCCGGTAAAACAAAAGAAGCGATCGCGAGTTTAGAACAGGTTTGTAAACAACTGGAGCCAAAATTCCCGTTTAATTATTTTTTCGTCGATGAGGATTATAAAAAATTATACGATAATGAACAAACCGTGAGCAGGCTGTCTAACGTTTTCTCCTTTCTTGCCATTTTTATTTCCTGTCTCGGTTTGTTAGGCCTCACTATGTTTACTGCTGAGCAGCGCACCAAAGAAATTGGTATCCGCAAAGTAATCGGCGCTTCTGTAAGCGATATTGTAATGATGTTATCTAAAGATATTCTACAACTCGTTATCATTTCTGCTGTGGTTGCCACACCTGTTGCCTGGTGGGGGATGAATCAATGGCTGCAGGGTTTTGCATATAGAACTAATATTAGTTGGTGGATTTTTTTAATTGCAGCAATGATAACTATTATTATTGCGCTACTGACTATAAGTTTCCAGGCAATAAAAGCAGCGATTGCCAATCCGGTAAAGAGTTTGAGAACGGAATAAATAAATGTGGAAATGTGAGGATTTGGGAAATGTGGAAATAGAAAATGAGAAATAAGAAATAATTAATGAGGAATTAGAAAGTGCAGAAAGATATAAAATATAAAAAAAAGAAATGTAAAATTATAATACCACTAGCTCCGCCCGCGCCTAAGGCGGGGCGGAGAACATAAAATTAAAAAATAGCCCTCAAAAGTAAATCTCCAACTATGTTTAAAAATTATATCAAAGTAGCAATCCGCAACTTAAAAAACAGCAAACTCTATTCATTTATCAATATCACAGGGCTTTCCGTAGGCATCGCCTGTTGCATGCTTATATTCCTGTATATAAAATATGAAATGAGCTATGACAGGTATAATAAAAATGCCGGTCAAATTTACCGGCTTACTGAAATTCTTCATTTGCCAAAGGAAGATAATGCACGAGCTGTAACAGCCCCACCAATGGCCCCGCTGTTGCAAGCGAGTTTGCCTGAAATCCGGAAAACAGTGCGCATCAATTTTTCACAAAGAGTCCTATCCTATAAAGAATCTAAACTTTACGACGCCAAAGTAATTTATGCCGATTCAACGCTCTTTGACATTTTTACTTTTCCTATGTTGAAAGGCAATCCGCAAACTGCATTGGTCAATCCTTATTCAATTGTGCTCACAGAAAGCACGGCAAAAAAATATTTTGGCAGTCTGCCCGCATTAGGCAGGAACATGAAATTATCGGATACCATCAACCTGACAGTTACAGGTATCCTAAAAGATATCCCATTGAATTCGCATATCAATTTTGATGCTGTGCTCTCACGGACAACATTATTCGAACTGAGCAATCATCAGTCAGAAGCTGAAAACTGGTATAATAATAATTATTACACGTATCTCCTTCTTCCTGAAAATTATCCGTATCGCGAATTAGAGCCAAAAATCAATACCATCATTGACAAAGCCATGCAGGTCAGTAAAAAAGAAAGCGGGCTTAGTTATAATTTGAAATTGCAACCAGTGACCGATATCCACTTACGTTCAAATCTTCATTCAGAAATAAACCCAAACAGTGATATCAGTTACATTTATATTTTCACGGTTGCCGCAATCCTCATACTCCTCGTTGCATGCAGCAATTTTATAAACCTCTCCACGGCAAGATCAGTCAACCGTTCAAAAGAAATAGGGATGAGAAAAGTTGTAGGCGCGGCCCGCTCACAATTAATAATTCAATTTTTTGGCGAATCATTTTTATTCACGTTGATCGCAGCGGTATTGACAATTGTGTTGGTAGCATTGGTACTTCCATCCTTTAGTTCATTTACAGGAAGGCCGTTATTTATGTCGAACCTGGCGGATCCTTTATCTATATTCATATATCTTGGCATTGTTATCAGCGTTGGTTTTCTTGCCGGAATTTATCCCGCACTTCAATTATCATCGTTCGGCCCAATAAAAGCGCTCAAAGGAAATATAAGACATGAGTGGCAGGATATTTTTTTGCGTAAAGGATTAGTGATTTTTCAATTTACCATTGCGATTATCCTGATTGCAGGGACAAGTTTGGTTTTTCAACAACTTCGTTTTATTCAAAATCAAAAACTGGGGTTGAATAAAGACCAGGTGCTGGAAGTGGAATTAAAAAACCGGGATATCCCGAGATCAGAAACTCTGGTAAAGGAACTTCAAAATGTTCCTGCTGTCATACATGCGAGCAGTACCGATTTTTCATTTAAAAAATAATCCGAGCAGTGTTGCGATGCTGCCCGAAGGCGCTTCGGAAAATGAAGTCACCTCACAAAATGTTATTACTGTAGATGAAAATTTTTTACCGACATTTCAAATTCAATTGGTAGCCGGTAGAAATTTTTCAAAATCGTTCACAACAGACACGCAGGAAGGATTTATAGTTAATGAAGCTGCCGTGCAAACCTTTGGCTGGAAAACAGCTGCAGCAGCCATCGGCAAAAACATCAATTGGGGACTTGGCAAGAAAGGTAAAGTGGTTGGCGTAGTAAAAAATTTCAATTTCAGTTCGCTGCACGATAATATAAAACCACTCATCATTCATATTTTGCCCGATTGGTATCAGTATGTCGCGATACGTGTCAAGGCCAATGATTTGCCGGCTACGATCAAATCACTCGAAAATACCTGGAAAAAAATTGCTGTCAATAGTCCCTTTGTTTACTCTTTTATGGATGATGATTTTTCAAAACTATACAAGGCGGAACAAAATATGCAAGCTGTATTAAGTTTATTTACGCTGCTGTCCATATTGATTTCCTGTCTTGGTCTTTTTGGATTGGCTTCCTTCACTATTAGGCAACGTGTAAAAGAAATTGGTGTCCGCAAAGTGCTGGGCGCAAGCGAAAGTAATATTGTTGGCCTGTTATCAAAGGATTTTTTGAAACTTGTTTTTATAGCGGTATTCATAGGTTCTGCGATAGCTTATATCGCAATCAATAAATGGTTGCAGGGTTTTGCATATCATATACATATTTCCTGGTGGATATTCCTGGGCGCGGGTTTTCTCGCAGTGATCGTCGCTTTTGTAACAGTTAGTTCACTCGCAATAAAAGCGGCTATTGCAAATCCGGTAAAGAGTTTGAGAACGGAATAGAACCATGATTTAGCTGATTAAAAAGGATTTTGAATGAAGATGTGGAAATATGAAAATGTGAGAAATGTAAAATATTAACCACTAGCTCCGCCCTTTAGGGCGGAAAACAAAAATGAGAAATAATTAATAAGAAATGAGAAAATGGGTCGATGAATGATGAACAAAAGTTGATATGTTTTGGCAACACAAAATTATTAGCTATTGTCCAGGCCGCTATACATTCATCACAATCATTATTGTATCAAAACCGAACAGTCCTTGTATCAAAAACGAACTGATTCGTATATCAGAGATGACTATTACATTGTAAATCATTTGCCTGCCATCTGGCATATAGTTGGGTCATATTCGCAAACGAATAATACGAGCTTGTTTAGCTACCCTCCTGAAGATTAAATATCCGGAAATCCTAGTGCAACAATTGGTAAAATAATATGTCGCTGTATAAGGAACGCCGATATCCGGGAACATTTAAATGACAAGAAAAATAATGCCTGAGCCTCGATAAGTTTTTACATCTTCCAATAACATATTCAATCATCGCCCATGATCAAGAATTATTTCAAAATTGCCTGGCGAAACCTGATGAAGAATAAAGTTTTTTCTTTCATCAATATTTTTGGATTATCGGTTGGGCTTACCTGTTGTATGCTCATCAGCCTTTATATCTATAATGAATTAAGATATGACAGCTTTCATAAAAACATAGCCCAGCTTTACCAGTTGGGCACTGTTTTTTCCAAAGATGGAAAAGATGACAGGACAGGAAATACCCCAGCTCCTATGGCTGAAGCCATGAAACGTGAATATCCTGAAATTGAAGAAACGACAAGGTTGTTGACTCTTTTCGTGGAAGACAAAACCTTACTTCAATATAAACAAAGCAACGGATCACCAAAATCTTTCTATGAAAACAAAGGATATATGGCCGATGCCAATTTCTTCAAATTGTTTTCTTATCAGTTTATCGAAGGCGTTCCATCTGCTGCACTGGTAAACCCAAATTCACTTGTGCTTAGTGAAGAAATCGCGAAGAAATTTTTTGGAGATAAACCCGCATTACATAAAATTATCCATGTCAACAGCAATACAAATGGGGAAGCTGATTTTACCGTAACAGGTGTTTTTCGCCCGGTTGATAAACCATCGCAGATTAACGCAAGATTTTTTATTTCAGTGAAAGGCGGGAACATCGAACAATTCATGCGCCAGCAAACGGATATGGTGGGCAACAATATGTTCAACACATTTTTTTTATTGAAACCTGGCGCTGACCCCAAAAAACTTGAATCGAAATTCCCTGCATTTGTTGATAAATATATCGGTAAAGAATTAAAAGCTGCAGGCTTTCAAAAAAAACAATTCCTGATCCCCGTCAAAGACATTCACCTGCATGCAAACATGCCAAATGATATTAGCCCTGTTGGTAGTGTTACCTATTTATATATCCTGGGTTCAATTGCTGTATTTACATTATTGATTGCCTGTATTAATTTTATGAATTTGTCTACTGCGCAATCATCCAAACGTTCTGCCGAAGTAGGTGTCCGCAAAGTATTGGGTGCCGGCAAAAAATCATTGATCTGGCAATTTCTTGGTGAGTCGATATTGATGAGCCTGATTGCTTTTTCATGCGCATTGATTATTACCAAAACATTATTACCTCCATTTTCGCAAATATCCGGAAAGAACCTGTCGCTCAATTTTTCGCAACATGGGTTTATCATTATTGGCTTTTTTTGTATTGTCGATACTAACAGGATTATTAGCGGGAAGTTACCCGGCTTTTTATCTTTCGTCATTTCAACCTGTTAAAGTATTGAAAGGAAAATTCAGGAATTCGCTGTCAGCGGTTTTTTTAAGAAAAGGATTAGTGGTATTGCAGTTTATTATTTCAGTAACGCTTATTATCGCTTCTGTGGTTATCAGCAATCAAATGAATTATCTCCGCTCAACTGACCTGGGATTTGCGAAAGATCAACAGATTATCATTCCGCTGAGAAGCAGTAATGCAAAAAATATTTATCCTGCGCTAAAAAACGAAATCAAAAAAAATCAGCAGGTGCAGGAGGCGGGTGCAACATTATACTATCCTGGCACAATAAATCCCAGTGATATGGGTGTGTATATGGAAGGGAAAACCGTGAATGAAGCGAAAAGAATGAGGACAAATTCTATTGATGAAAGTTTTTTACAAACGTTGGATCTGAAACTCATTGCAGGGAGATTATTTTCATCGCAATTTCTCACGGATACCAATAACCGCGTTGTGCTGAATGAAAACGCTGTAAAAGAAATAGGTTTCTCTTCTCCTCAAAAAGCTATTGGCAGTAAAATATATTTTGATTGGAGAGGAACATCTTACAATTATACAGTCGTTGGAGTGGTGAAAGATTTTCATTTCGAGGATTTTCATGTCCCGATCACTCCCTACGGTTTTTTTTCTCAATAACCGGCCTGTTTATAATTACCTGATCGTTCATGCCAAAGCAAGCAATATTTCTTCCGTATTAAAATCAGTACAAGCCAGCTGGAATAAACTAAATCCCGGTGAGCCTTTTGAATATAGTTTCCTGGATGAAGATTTTCAAAAAAATTATGAAGCTGAAAATAAACTTTCGTCAATTGTTGGCTACTTCACCATCATCGCAATCCTTATTTCCTGTTTGGGCTTATTTGGGTTAGCCACGTTTAGTGCAGAGCAACGCATCAAAGAAATTGGTGTCCGAAAAGTATTAGGCGCAAGTGTTATGAATATTGCCGGTTTGCTATCAAAAGATTTTCTAAAACTTATCCTCGTCGCCATTGTCATTGCATCGCCCATTGCATGGTTTGTTATGAATAAATGGCTGCAGATTTCACCTATCGCACCAGTATAAGTTGGAAAGTATTTGTCATCACCACGTGTAGCGCTGTTTTCATTGCACTGTTGACGGTAAGTTTCCAGGCCATTAAAGCAGCGATTGCTAATCCGGTGAAGAGTTTGAGAAGCGAATAGAAATGTAGCAAATGTGAAAATGTGATAATGTGGAGATGTGGGAAATGTTGAAATGCAAAATGTAAAATATAAAATTCTGATGCCACTAGCTCCGCCTCGCCTCTGGCGGGGCGGAGAACAAAAAAATAAGAAATGATAAAATTAAGGACTGAATAAAAACAAACGTTGATGTATAATTGCTAAAACAGAATGATTAACTG
>Ga0207059_1113_pt1 | contig 15665 bp, 19 predicted proteins | sample Alteio_BWMinCont_32_FD_153273 | JGI IMG/M metagenome (GOLD analysis project Ga0207059, IMG submission 153273) | Enriched cells from forest soil in Barre Woods Harvard Forest LTER site, Petersham, Massachusetts, United States -... | ecosystem: Environmental > Terrestrial > Soil > Temperate forest >...
GAATGCATAAGGTTTTGCAGCGTCACAATTCCTACCAGTCGCTGGTCTTCCACTACCGGGATAATGCTGAGATTACGGGCGGTCAGCTTACGGAAGGCTGAAGCCAGAGATTCTTTCTTCTGAGCTACCTCGAAAATCCGGTTCATGACCGCCTGCACGTAACCATTGCCTTCGGCGCGCAAAGCCTGAAGGATTTTCTGTTTAGAGATCACACCCACCATGTCACTGCCGCGAATCACGGGAAAGTCGTCTTGCAAAGAGTGCACGGCTTTGTCCAACGCGTCTTCCAACGTGTCCGCCGGTGAGAGGGTCGCGAAGTCGGTGAGCATGATGTCTTCCAGATGCACCGTTTCCAGAACCGACTGAAATACCGCGGATCGCTCTTCCAGTTGCGCCGCGATGAACAGAAAGAAGCCAATCATGGTCAGCCAGATATTCCACAACATGCCCGTCAGCATGAACAGTGTGGCAAAAGCCTGGCCGATGGCGATGGCGCGGTGGGTGGCGCGGACGGGGTCCATGCGGCGGCTGAAAAGGGCACGCAGAATCTTTCCTCCATCCATGGGGTAGGCGGGCAATAGATTGAAAAAGCCCAACCACAGGTTCGACCAAACCAGGGCGCGTGGCAGATTGCCGGATTGCAGGTCCCACGGTTTCGTCCAGAGGTGGATTTCAGGGGCGACGGCCAGCAGAATACTGGCGGCGGCAAATGCGATTGTCAGATTCACCGCAGGCCCCGCGATGGCGATGCGGATGTCGCGCTTCCAGGTCAGGACGCCGGGCTCGACCGGCTGTTGAGTTTCGTCGAGGAGGGTGATTCCCCCGATAGGCAACAGGATGATGGCCTTGGCGGGAAGTCCAGCATGGGTCGCAACCAGCGCGTGTCCCAGTTCGTGCAACACGACGGATGCGAACACAATTCCCACCAGCGCCAGGCCACGACCCGCGCTGGCGGGCCCATGCGACGCCGACTCGGTCAGCCACACGAAGAGCAGCAGGAAGAAAAAGGTCAGATGGATGCGGAGTTCGACTCCGAAAACCCTTCCCGCCGGAATGGACCAATTTCTCATTCGCCAACGCCCGCCCTTCTATTCTATATAGTTTTAGACTCCGAGGCGGGCTGCCGAACGCCGGTTTGCCAGTCGGAAGTACAAGACCGCGAGTACGGCCAACAACAATGAGAGTGATCGCAGGAGAATTTCGGAGCAGGAAGCTGCAGTCGTTACCCGGGATGGATGTGCGCCCCACCAGCGACCGGCTGCGGGAGACGCTGTTCGACGTACTCACCGCGGGCAACCCCGCGGCACTCGAAGGGACGGTTTGGATTGACCTTTACGCGGGAACTGGAGCGGTGGGGATCGAGGCGCTGAGCCGGGGTGCCGGCAAGGTTTATTTCGTGGAATCGGCGCCGGATGCCGCTGAGTTGATTCGAAGAAACCTGGACGGGCTTGGATTGAAGTCCCGATTCCAGGTTCTTAGACAGGATGCAGTGCGGGCCTTGCAGGCATGGGACAAGAGCGGGATCCAGGCCAACTTTGTGTTCATGGATCCTCCCTATGGGATGGAAGAGGCTTATGCGCAGACGCTAACAACGCTTTCGGATTCCACGCTCTTGCTGCCTGAGACTACGGTGATCGTCGAGCATCAGAAAAAATTTGATCCTGGTGACCAGGCTGCATCGTTGCAGAGGTACCGGCTGCTCAAGCAGGGAGACGCGGCTTTGAGCTTCTATCGCAAGGGGTGATCACGACGCTTTTGCGCGGGAGCAATTACATCACGATTTCATTTACCCGGCGGACGATGGGGTGCTGCATCTCCTGCAGATCGTTCTTGACCCGGTTGAGGCCGTAGACGCACTGCTCGAAATGGCTGGAGAGGTTGGCAAACAGCGGCGCGACCTTGGTGTATTCGAAGCAATCGAACTTGGAGACGATGTAATAGCTCTCCTTGCCGGCTTTCATCCAATCCACGAAATTCTCCAGGCGATTACGGCGCAGGCGGAATTGGTTGATGCTCTCGGGAAACATGCCGGTGAAGAACAAAGTGTAGTCGCCGACGTGTTTACGCACCTGGCGTTCGCGATCGAATGAAGGAGCCGGTCCGAATACCGGATCGGTTTCCAGCAGCATCTCACCGACGTCGGTCAGTGGCCGCCCGGCGGTGGTGCTGCGAATCTTGAATAGCTGCTCGACCTCGCAAAACTCGGCCAGCAAATGAGCGACATAGTTGACGATCTGAGGATCGCGGATGCCGATTTCCTCCGCATAGTGCCGCCCCACCAGTTCGAGGAACAACTTCTGCAACGGATGCGATTCTGAAATCATGCGGGGCTCACCTCCGTAAAACCCGCTGGCGGCGCGGGGAGACGCCGCTCACACTGAGTGACTAATTAACCTACATTCGACGCGAACGCAAGTGACTTCTGTGTTTCGGCACCCCACGTTCGTGCTACATGATTAGAAGGTGTGATTATGCGCAAAGGTTTTACTGAGTCTCTGTTGGCAGTCAGTGCGGTCGGCTGCCAATTTTCGGGTGTTCAGTCCAGTACAATGTCGGCCACGGAGGGACATGACCCGTGGAACGAAAGAACATATCAAGCGGTGCACAGTGGGAACCGATCGTGGGCTATTCGCGCGCGGTCAAGATCGGCAATAGCGTTTACGTGGCGGGCACGACTGCAACGGGTCCCGACGGCAAGATTGTAGGTGTGGGAGACTGCTACGCCCAGGCGATCCAGACGCTGAAGAACATTGAGTCGGCGCTGCAGAAAGCCGGAGCCACCATGAAAGATGTGGTGCGCACGCGGATGTTCGTGACCAACATTGCGGATTGGGAGAAGATCGGAAAAGCGCACGGGGAGTTCTTTCGCGACATCCGGCCAGCGACAGCGATGGTGGAAGTGAGCAAGTTGATTTCTCCGGAGATGCTGGTGGAGATTGAAGCTGATGCGGTGATCGGAAGCTCGTAGGAGTAGTTTCGGGTTAGGGGAGGGCAGTGATGAAAGTTCACTTACGGACGTTATTCGTCGTGATCGCTGTGGTGATGCCGCTTCCGGCCCAACAGAACTCTAGTGAACCGGCGCTGCATTCGTTCACGGTGATTCGCGCGGGAACGCTGATTGACGGTAAGTCGGACACGCCTAGACACGAGCAGGTCATTGTGATCCGTGGCGACCGGATTGAAAGCATCGCGGACGGCGCCACGGCAAAGATTCCCGCCAACGCTGAGATCATCGATCTTTCTCATGCCACGGTTTTGCCCGGGCTGATCGATTCGCACACTCACATTTTTCTGCAAGGAGAAGATCCGGCGCAGGGCGGCTATGACGCCAACATCCTGAAATATCCGCTGGCATATCGGGCGGTGCGAGCGGGGGTGGCTGCACGCCGGGCGCTGGAGCAGGGCTTCACAACTCTTCGCGACGTGGAAACCGAGGGCGCTGGCTACGGCGATATTGGCATCAAGATGGCGATCGAAGAAGGTTACATTCCCGGACCCAGGCTGTTTGTAGCGACGCGTGCGATTTCCACGACTGGCGGTTACATGGTCGAGGGATACGCTCCCGAGCTGGAGATGCCGAAGGGTGTGCAGATCGTCGACGGGCCAGTCGAAGCCCGCAAAGCGGCGCGTGAGCAACTGGATCATGGAGCAGATTGGATCAAGGTCTACATGACGCACCGGTCGTGGCTAGGAAAGGAAGGCGAGCTGGTTTCACAGCCGACACTTACGGTCGAAGAGCTGAAGGCGATTGTCGATGAGGCTCACGGCTGGGGCAAGAAAGTCGCGTGTCATGCGTATGGCGGCATCGGGCTGCACCGCGGCCTGGACGGCGGATGCGATTCGATTGAACACGGACTCGATTTGGATGACGCTGCCATCGCGCAGATGCTCAAGCAGGGCACCTGGTATTGCCCGACCATCGGTGTGTACTACACGGATTGGGGTCCGGCGGATACACCCTCGGGACAACGGGATCGCAAGCGGGCGGCGGTGCATGAAGTGTCATTTCCCAAGGCGCTGCACGCGGGAGTGAAGATCGTTTTCGGCACCGACATGGGAGGCATTCCCTGGAGCGAGCCGATTGCACAAGAGTTTTCCCACATGGTTCGTCTGGGCATGTCACCGATGGATGCGATCAAGAGTGCAACCTCGCGTCCGGCGGAGATGCTGGAGATGCAAGGGCAGATTGGAGCGATCACGCCGGGAGCGCTGGCCGATATCGTTGCGGTCGATGGCGATCTGCTGCGCGACGTCAAGGTCCTCGAAAATGTGCAGTTCGTGATGAAAGGTGGAAAAGTGTTTAAGAGCGGGGGCAAGGTTAATCAGTGACAACCACCCCTCTGACAGTCGCCAAGACTATTGCCCTGGTGCGCATGGCCACGGCTGTTTTCTTCATACTGTTCGGTGAGTACAAACTGTTCGGGCCGGGATTCTCTCATGGCGGCTTCCAGGAATATCTGCGCGGTTACATTGAGGACGCGGCCGTCGGCTTCTACCGGCCAATTCTCGCGCAGGTGGTGTTGCCGCACGCAGTGTTCCTGGGATATGTGGTTGGAGCCGTCGAGATGTTTATCGGCCTGTCGCTACTCCTGGGGATTTGGGTGCGGGCGGCGTCGGTGCTGGGGATGCTACACATGTTGAGCCTGACACTGGCAACGTGGTGGGAGGTTGGCCATGGTGTTCCGGTGTGGCGCTATTTCGGAGCGGAACTCGATCATCTGCCGATGCTGTTTCTGTTTGTGATCTTTTATGCTTCTGATGCGGGGAGAGTGTGGGGGTTGGATGGGTGGCGGCTGAGATCCTGAAACGCAGAGTGCGCTGAGAAGAGTGCTGGAGAACGCGGAGACAACCCTAAGGAGAAATGATGAAGAGAGCGTCCGTCAATGTGTGGTTGCTGATCGGAGGGCTGTGCATTTTGTGTTCGACGGTTTTCGCCCAGCAGTCCGCGCCGCGGGTTGTGGTGCGGGCGGGGCATTTGCTGGACACGAAGAGCGGGAAGACGCTCGTCAACCAGGCGATTGTGATCGAGGGCGAGAAGATTGTCAGTGTGGGGCCGATGGCTGAGGTCAAGACTGCCGCCGGCGACCAGATCATCGAGCTTCCGCAGGCTACTGTGCTACCGGGGTTGATCGACGCGCACACTCACCTTGACGAAGGCCCCGAGAATCATGGCTACCCTGGCTTGGCACTCTCAGTGCCGCGGCATGCGCTGATTGGTGCGCGCAACGCCCGTGCCACGTTAGAGGCCGGCTTCACTACCATACGGAACGTGGGTGCCGATGGGTTCAGCGACGTTGCCCTGCGCGACGCCATCAATGCAGGCGACATTCCGGGACCGCGCATGCTGGTGAGTGGTCCGGCGCTAAGCATCACGGGCGGACACTGCGATAACAACCTGCTGCCATTCGAGTATCACGCCACCGGAGACGGCGTGGCTGACGGCATCGCGGCTGTGCAGCACAAGGTGCGCGAGAACATTAAGTACGGCGCTGACCTGATCAAGGTGTGTGCCACTGGCGGAGTGCTGTCGCAAGGCGACGATCCGCAGGCTTCGCAGTACACGCTCGAAGAGATGAGGGCCATTGTGGCGGATGCGCACCGCTTGGGGCGAAGAGTGGCGGCGCATGCCCACGGCGCGCAGGGAATTCTGTGGGCGTCGGAGGCGGGAGTGGACTCGGTGGAACATGGCTCCTACATTGACGACGCCGGTATTGCCGAGATGAAGAAGAACGGTACCTACCTTGTGCCCACGCTTTATGTGGCGGAATGGGTAGTGGACAACGCCGAGCGCATGCACCTGACCGCCAACATGCTGAGCAAAGCTCGTGAGGTCCTGCCGATTGCGCGAAAGAACATTGCTCGTGCGTTCGCGGGCGGAGTCAAAGTAGCTTTCGGAACCGATGCCGGTGTCTATCCTCACGGCACAAACGCGCATGAATTTGCAGTGATGGTGAAGGTTGGACTGAGTCCACTACAGGCCATCCAGGCGGCAACCGTCAACGCCGCGGACTTGCTGGGCTGGTCTGACAGGGTTGGGGCGCTTGGAGCGGGGAAGTGGGCGGACATTGTTGCCGTGGATGGCGATCCGCTGCAAGACGTCACCACGCTTGAGCGGGTGAAGTTCGTGATGAAAGGTGGCGTGGTGGTGAAGAACGAGTACGGGAAGTAAATACCGCCGCAGATTTACGCGGATCAACGCAGATAATTCTTTTCTTTGGGTTGACCTGTTCATCAGCGAAGATCTGCGGCTGCAAAAGCAAAAGGCCGGCTCGAAGCCGGCCTTTGCACTAAACAAAATCCGAGAACTACTTCTTGGGTGAAGGGGCGATTGCGTCCTTGGTAGCCTTCGCCACGCGGAACTTCACGACGGTCTTGGCCTTGATCTGAATGGGTTCGCCGGTCTGGGGATTGCGTCCCATGCGGGCCTTGCGGTGGGCCTTCACCAGGCGGCCCAGTCCGGGCACGACGAACACGCCGTTCTTCTTGGTCTCTTTTACCGCGGTGTCCACCAGATGCTCAATGAATGCGGCTGCGGTCTTGTTGTTGCTCTCGAGTTTCTCGGCCAGATGGCGGACGAGTTGGGTCTTGGTCATACCTGAAGCCATGCTTCCTCCTAATACAACGTTTGGATTTTCCTGCGGTAGGTGCGATCTTATATCAGCGTTGCTGTGGAAAAACACTGATTTCTCCGCATTTTATGCGGTTTTTTTCAAATAGGAACCAAAAAAGCCCACAAAAACCGCCCTTTATGCCCTTGCAGTCTTGGAAACCCTCGGTTTCAGTGGGGACTTGGCCTTTGCCCGCAAGTCTGAAGGAAGCGTCGTTTGCGTGGGATAATGAACCCGCGGAGACCTTACTTTGAGTTGTGCCATCTGCGAAAGACGTAAAGAGAAACGATTCTGCCCGGCGGTGCATGGCCGCATTTGCGCGCAATGTTGCGGTGAGCAGCGCGAGGTAACGCTCGATTGTCCCAGCGACTGCGTCTATCTGCTGCAGGCGCGGGAGCACGAAAAGCCGCGCGCATTGCAGGATTTGGACCAGGCGGCACTCTTCTCCCAGATCGAAATCGGCGATCAGTTTCTCTACGAACATGAACACCTGATCGTGGGATTGACTTTCGCACTGGCCAAGTGCGCGCGGGCGGATCGCGGCATCAATGACGCCGATATGATCGCTGGCCTGGCTGCAATCACCAAGACTCACGAGACTTTGGCGAGTTCAGGATTGCTCTATGAGGCGCCGACCACCAGCCTGAGCCAACAGGCGATTGCGGCGGAAGTGCAGAAGATGTTGAAGGAATATCGCGAGGCGGAGCAGAAGCATCTGGGGTTTTCGCGGCTGCGGGAGTCCGATGTGCTGAAGGCGTTGGTGTTCCTGGTGCGCATGGGGTATGCAAGGACATCGGGGAGGCCAAAGGCGCGGGCGTTTGTGGATTTCGTGCTAGCGCAGTTTCCTGAACAGCCGGCGATTGCCGCACCGGAAGAGGCCGGCAGCAGGCTGATTGTGCCGTGATTTTCAGCCGCAGATTTCGCTGATCAACGCAGATCAATCAACGAACTTGCGAACGGCCTGCCCAGGCGGCAGCGCATCCCTCAGTTCACGCATGGTCCGCTTCAACAGCGGGTGGCGTACGTTGGATGCAATTTCTGCGAGCGGTTCCAGTACGAAGCGCCGTTCATGCATCGCCGGGTGAGGGATGGTCAGGTCCTTGGTTTCGAGAGTCGAATCCCCGAACAGCAGCATGTCAATGTCGATGCTGCGCGGGCCTTTTTTCTGGGTGCGCGTTCTTCCCATTTGTTGCTCGATCTCGAGAATCGCTTCGATGAGTTGTTGCGGCGTTTTCTCGGTATCGAGTTCGATTGCGCAATTCAAGAACCAGGGTTGAGCGGTGAATTCGACCGGTTCGGTTTCGTAGAGCGAGGAAACTTGGAGGACTTCTCCTAGGCTGCGAAGGCGATCAATGGCGGCGTTCAAATTGGCGGCACGGTCGCCGAGGTTCGAGCCGAGCGAGAGATAAACGATGTTATGCAGAGCTGTCCTAGCTTTCAGGCCCCAGGGTATCGAGTTTTGAACTTGCGGTGGAGCGGCCGCCGACGGAAGCTTTTATTCTATGCTCTCCATTCATAGCAAGATTGATCGCGCCCAGCGGCTGCTGCGCATGCTGGAAGAAGATGCGCCGCTCTTGGCGGTGCGGGTTGCGTCTTTGACCGAGGAACGCCAGCGATCAGCGAAAGACTATGCCGCCGATTTGCGGGCGCGGACGCGGGCGGAGCTGGACAAGCTGATCGAGCAGGTTGCCCTGTGGGATTCGAACGATCGGACTCCGCAAGCGGCGGATTGAGCTGGCCTTGGTTTAATCGAGCGGCAGCAGATATCCGGGTGTGCGACCCAATCGACCGCCAAAAACCTGGGCGTCCAGCGTGGCCATATCCCATGTGATCCACGAGGCGGGCGTAAGCCGGAGGCTGACGTCATCGAAAGACGCAAACACTGGCCCCACCTGAGGATCGGCCAAGGCTGCCGGGCTCATGTACCGGCTGTGAATGCGGTGGTTGATCTCCCGCGATTGATCTCCTGAAATCACGTCCACTTTCCCGGCCGCAGTAATGCCACGTTCCGTTGCCGGTTTTCGCGCGTCCACCATGAGAGACGCTTTCGGCCGCGCGATCACGTTGCTCGCCTTGCGAGTGCGTGAAGACGTCGCCACAAACAAGCAGCCATCTTCAAAGAGATACCAGACCGCGGTCAGATGGATGCTCCCATCTGCGTTCTCGGTTCCGAATGTAGCGATGTTGCGTCCTTGCAGCAATTTCTCAAGACTTGGATCCAATTTTTGAATCGCCATTTTTCGCCTCCGATTCTTGCCAGATTCCAGAGGCGTCATTTTCTCACGTCTTGGCGATGCGGGAGTGAACGTTGGGCCTCTCAAGGAGAGGGGATAGCCTCAGGCGGTTTGGCCTGCTGCTACGCGTAACGGGGCTGGGACTGGCCTGACTTCTTCTTCCAGAGTTGTTTCTTCCCACAGAGAGCGATCGCGCAGGAGGCGGGAGACTAACGCGGTGTGCATGGCGTGGCCGGCGCGGTCGGCGACCACGTTTCCCAGAATTTGCTTGCCCAGCAGGGCCAGGTCGCCGATCAGGTCGAGGACTTTGTGGCGGACGAATTCATCCGCGAAGCGCAGCGGCGGATTCTCCATGCCGGTGCGGGTCAGAACGATGCAGTTGTCGCGCGACGCGCCCCGAATCAGACCCATGTCGCGCATGGCCTGTTCGTCTTCCCGTGAGCCAAAGGTGCGAGCAGGCGCGATCTCACGCAGATAGTTGCCATCCTGCAGGTCCACGCGGAAGCTTTCCTTGCCAATCAGCGGGTGCGGAAAATTGATGGTGTAGGAGACCGAATAAGTGTCGGCTGGATAGACGGCGATAAACTTGTTGCCTTCCCGCAATTCCAGTTCCCGGCGAATGCGCAAATGAGTGCGGGCACGGCGTTGAGTGCGAATGCCTGCCTTCTTGATCAGTTCCACGAACGGCCGGGCGCTGCCGTCGAGAATGGGCAGTTCCAGATTGTCGAGCTCGACGATGGCGTTATCGACGCCGGTGCCGATGAAGGCGGAGAGCAAATGCTCGGTGGTGGAGATCAAAACGCCCTTCTTCATCAGGCTGGTGGCATAGCTGACTCGGGCGACATTGCGGCCGACAGCCTCGACTTCAAAGCCATCCAGATCGGTGCGGCGGAAGACAATTCCGGAGCCAGCGGGGGCCGGCAGGATACGCAAATGAACCGGGGCGCCGCTGTGTAAGCCCACACCAACGCACTCTACGACCGCACGAATTGTTTGCTCGTGTTTCAGAGTCAGGCTTCGCTATCTGTGGCGGTTTGAATAGATTACCGCGAAGGAGCGAAATGCTGTCTGTGGCAAATTAGCCACAGTCCGTGGCTTTGCCCACAAAGACGGGCGGAAGGGGTGCCCTTTGAGTAGTTTATGGGCACGCTTGGGGTTCATTGGGTAGACACCCTCCCAGAGAGATTATCCTCCATCGGTCAAGGAATATACTCTCGGGACTGTGGGGGTATTTCTTATGGAAATGGCGATGCTTGTACTCGCCGCAATCGGAGCCGTCGCCGCAATCATTTCTGCGTTGCCACCGTTGGGCTTTGATCTACGAATCATTGGGAGACCCAAGATGCCGCTAGAGGGGATTCCACATTTCCGAGCGCGACAGGCATGGACAGCAATCGTTGTTGCTCTAATCAGCTTAGGTATATCTGCGGGAGCCTTCTACTACTTCTTCCGTCCCCGCGTTGTTGAGAAGATCGTCGATAAGCCAGTAGATCGAATAGTCGAAAAGATTGTTCCTGCCCCATGTCCAGTCCAGCAACCCGGCAACGCTAAATCGAGCAAACCGCTGTCCCCGACTGTCTCTACATCGGGGGGCAACAGCCCGGCCGTAGGAAGTGTAACTCAGGGTGCAGGAAGCGCCTTTTCTATTGGTCAGCAGGGTGGCATAACTGCCGGAACGATCAACTACGCTACGCCCGATAGACGTTTGACCGATGACCAAAAAACAACGCTGGAAAAGTGCCTTAAATCCAACGCTGGCAAGTTTTCAGTTCTTGCAGTATCGGGCGTTGCTAAAGCCTACAAATATGCTCGGGACTGGTCGGAGGTTTTCTCTGCGGCGGGGTGGAGGAATGAAAACCCAATTCCGGTAGCTAGCATCATTGCTGCGCAAGGAGACTGGTCGGGATTGCGTTTTAGTATTTCCGGAAGTTGGGACGACATTAAGAAACAGGCGTCTGTGAGGGTTGGGTCTCCTGAGCGGGACGCCTATCAATGTATAAGCACGGCCCACGACATCGTGGGCGGCGGTTTATTTACCCCCTACCCCGAGATGGAAACAGGGTACGTGCGGATTACCGTGGGTGACTATTAGCCGCCTATGTTCCCCAGAACACCGGGTCAATGCCAAGTTCGTACATCTCGTCGATGAGCGCTAGAAGGTCCCTAGCAGACGCAACGCCGTCCTACATCATTCCGATTGGAACGCAGTGTGTAGTTACTTCCGAGGGGCAGGTTTGGTGGGATCGTAGGTCACGCTGACGTTGAACAGGGAGTCACTCAGGCCAGTGTTGTAGTGGATGGCATTCAGGAAGCGTTGTCCGGACATGTCGCCATTGTAAAAGTGGGTGACGCTGTAGGGGGTCATGACGCCTTCGACCGGGCGGTAGTTGTCATAAATGTCTTCTTCGATATTGCGTTCCTTGTCGGTCGGATCACGCCAGGAAAAACTCTTCTTGACCGGAAGATGCGTGGTGGTGTCGAGGTAGAGAGTCACCGACTCGTTGCGGTTATTCACCAGCGTGACCTGCTGCGTGTCTTTCTGAGCGGCCACGCTGGCCCCGTCATAGAACAGGGCCATGCCGGGTTCATGCAGCCATTTACGCAGCACCCACTCCAGCGAATAGTTGCGGCGGCGCACGAAGTCGGTTACGGTCTTGGGCTCGTCATAGCGGACGCCCTTGTAGGTGATCTCAAATCCCTCGTCTCCACGATAGACGTACACCACATCACGCTTCTTGGTCAGCTCGATCCGCTCCTTGTCAGGGAAGCGATAAAAGCGCCAAAACAGACCGCCGGCGCCGCTCGGTTCTCCGTGGTGAAAGCTGTAAGAGCGACCTTCCTGGGTCATGTCTTCGATGTTGAGATAAGCATTGCCGCCGAGGGCCTCGATAGCCTGGTCGAGCAGGGCGCGAGCCTTGTTGGCGTTTTGCTGGTCGACAGGGACAGCTGTAGCGTTGGGATCGGTCTGCGCAGCCGACACCACAGCGAGCAGCAGGATGGAAAACAAGAGCTTCATTCTTCTAGTAAGACGCTCCGGGATGAATTGTAGCTGCCTCGGCTCGGCAAGCATATATTGGCATTATCCACTGGAGGAACTCCGAGTGAATATCAGATTCATACGCTTTGTCTGCTGCGTTTTCTTGGCCGTAGCCCTGTGTTCCCAAGCCGAAACCCAGACGGGGATCATAAAAGGGCTGGTGGTTAACGAGCAAGGAAAGCCGGTGGGCGCGGCGCATGTAACTTGGACACGTGCTGTCAAAGGTGAAGCTGAAGTACATATTGGCCCTGTCGAGTTCGTGCTGACGGATGGCCGTGGTCGGTTTTTGATTCACGGACTCACGGTGGGCACTCCGTACAACGTGTACGGGCAAAAGGACGAAGACAACTATGCCGACCCATCGCCGGGTTTCTACAACCCAAAGGGCGAGACTGTGACTGCTATTGCGGCGGATCCTGACAAAGCGCTTGAAGTTGCCATCCATGTTGGCCCAAAGGCAGGCCGGCTTAACTGGAACGTGACTGATGCCATAACAGGCAAGCCGGTTAACCCTACGATGGAGGTCGTACGAAGTGACGCTGGAGCCAGTCTTGGCGGAGGTGGACCCGCAGAGGACACACATTTGTTGCCTTCTGATACCGACCTCGTCTTCAGCGTTTCCGCTCCCGGATATCGGACCTGGTACTACTCTGCGGGTGACAAGAAGCATCGTTCGCCGCTGCGATTGAAACCGGGCGAAGAGAAGACTGTGAACATTCAACTACAGCCTGTGAAGTGACCTTACCCCACCAGCACGGCCCCACCGTTGACGTTGAAAATCTCACCGGTGATGAAGCCAGCGTGCGGTGTACATAGGAACAGAATTGGGGCTGCGATCTCCTCAGGTTTGGCGACACGGCCGATGGGTATGGTGGCGAAGATCTTGGCTCGCGTCTGGGGATCGCTTAACGCAGGAGCGGACATGTCAGTTTCAACCCAGCCCGGGGCCACGCAATTCACGTAAATCCCGTCGCGTGCCAGCTCGGTGGACAGCCCTTTCACCATGCTGATCAGCGCGCCCTTGCTGGCGGCGTAATCGCAGTGAAAGGCTTCGCCGCGCTGTCCGGCAGTGGAACTTACCAGCACGATGTGCCCGGATTTTCCCTGCTTCTTCATTTGGGCTACGGAGTGTTTGATCAGTCCAAAAACACTCTCCAGGTTGATGGCAAGCGTGCGGCGCCATTGCGCGTCCGACATCTGGTCGACGGGGACATCGGCGGATTCCCAGACGCCGTGATTGGCGACCAGGATGTCGAGACGTCCGAAAGTCTCAACCGTCGCAGCCACCAGCCTCGAAGCATTCTCCGGCTTGGAAAAGTCGGTAGCGAGTGCAGCGCAGTTGGCTTCGCCGAGGTCTTTCACCAGCCGCTGGGCGGGCTCCTGCGCCTTCTGGAAACTGAACATGACCTTTGCACCCGCAGTGACGAACATCCGAACCGCGGCGGCGCCGATACCGCGCGAGCCGCCAGTAATAAGAGCGACTTTATTGCTGAGCGAAAGGGTGATGGACATGGGAAGAGGGTTTCCGGCTCCTAGTTTCTAGTTTCCAACGAAGAGTTGCAAGCAGGGATGTCTCGCTCACTCGCCAATCGCCGGTAAGGGACCGCCATTGGCCGAAAAACGCAGGACGAGAACCCCGGTCACGGCTAGGCTTGCGTCAGGTCGAAGAGTTACCGGGGAAGGAGACGGCAAATGGCAAAGCAAAATCAACCCGAGCGTTGGGAAGCAGCAATCGTTGCCGCCGCAATGGCAGTCGCAGGTACGCTGTTCATGTTTGATAGACTTGGCTCCCTCGTGCGAGCCGGGCTGCTTTCCTGGCAGACGACTCTGCATGCGGCGCCGATGCTCATGGTGGTGCTGGGAGTGGGCCTCTTGCTGGCGGATCAGGCGTCGGTGCCGCCCGCGAACGGGCGGTCGAAGGAAGGGCAATCATGAGTGAGAACCAGAGAGGGTTCAATCCCGCGGTTCTGAACGGCGTTGCGCTCATTGTGGTGGGCGCGCTGCTGCTACTCGACCAGCTCAACATCATAAGCTTCGACTTCTGGGCGCTGATCTTCACGGTGGCGGGCCTGCTGAAGATTTTTCAGTCGCAGAACCAGACGGGGCGCGGGTGGGGCTTTTTGTTACTGGCAGCAGGTGTGGCCTTCGAACTCGAACACTTGGGCTACTTCCGGGTGCGTCTTGACCAGACTTGGCCGGTGTTCGTGATCGCCGCCGGCGTGATTCTACTCTTGCGTTCGTATTGTGGTTCGGCAACGGAGAGCAGTGGCATTCTGTCGCCGCATCTCAATGTGTTTGCCGTGCTCGGCGGGGGGGAATACCGCATCCGCGCCAAGAACTTCCGCGGTGGTGACCTGGTTGCTTTCATGGGTGGGTTTGACGTTGACCTGAAGGACGCCGACATCGAAGGCAACGAGGCGGTCATCACCGTGAACGCATTGATGGGGGGCGGGGTCATTCGCGTGCCTGAAACTTGGGCAGTTTCCATGCGAGTCGCCGCATTCATGGGCGGACATAGCCTCAAGGCTCGCGAGGGCGTTCAGCCCACCAAGACGCTGGTGGTAAAAGGCGTGGCCATTATGGGCGGTATCGAAGTCAGGAACTGAGCCTGTACTATGCATCCACTCTTCACCCGGCCTCGGCAATTAGGGTTGTACCTGCTGGCATGGGTGCCGCTTGCGGGAATCCTGGTGTACCTGCTTACCGGTGGCGGTGGGCTGAGTGTCAGCGAGGCCACGGCAATCACCATTCCGCTCTGCCTGGTGTATGCATTCGTCTGTCTCGCTGCCTGGTATCCATGCCGAGCAACCCCGCTGGAAAAATCCGGCTTCCTCATGTTGCTGCTGACCCACCTGACCGCCGCAGCCATACTGGGAACCTACTGGACATACCAGGCGAAAGAAATTGCGATCGCTTTGGCGCACTTTTGGCCACGTTTCGCGGGACTGAATCAGCGTCTGGCAAAACATACTCCGCTTCTTTGGATAACCGGAGTCTTGCTCTATGCGATGTCCGTGACATTTCACTATGTGTTGCTGGCAGAACAAGCTTCGCGGGAAGCTCAGGAGCGGGCACTGCAGGCCCGCGTGTTGGCCAGGGATGCGGAACTGAAAGCGTTGCGGGCACAGGTAAATCCTCATTTCCTGTTCAACTGCCTGCACTCGGTTAGTGCTCTGACTAGTTCCGACGCCGGCAAGGCGCGCGAAATGTGCATTCTGCTGGCAGACTTCCTGCGCACCACACTGCGCCTGGGCGGTAAAGAGACCATCACGCTCGAAGAGGAGTTGGCATTGGTCAGAGGCTATCTGGCAATTGAGAAAGTGCGCTTTGGTGTCCGTCTTCACATGGAGGAGGACGTGCAGAAGCAAACGATGGAAACGCTGATTCCTCCTTTGCTGCTGCAGCCGTTGGTGGAGAATGCGATCCGGCATGGAATTGCCAATCTGCCCGAAGGCGGAGTTATCCGGCTCAGCGCCAAAGAAGAAGCCGATGTGGTGTCAATTCTGGTTGAGAACAGCTTTGATCCTGAGTCACCGGCACCACTGAAAACCGGTTTGGGACTGGACAATATCCGCCAACGCCTGGATACGCGTTACGGCCCGGATGCAGGCATTTCAGTGCGGACCGAGGGCAATCGTTTTCTAGTTAGCCTGCACCTGCCAGCGCGACAAAACGGAGTTACGGCATGAGCAGCTCCATGGGAAAGAAGATTCGGGCAGTGATCGTGGATGACGAAGAACTGGCGCGGCAGATGCTGCGCGAGTTTCTCCACGGTCATCAAGAGAT
>Ga0207059_1114_pt1 | contig 15615 bp, 16 predicted proteins | sample Alteio_BWMinCont_32_FD_153273 | JGI IMG/M metagenome (GOLD analysis project Ga0207059, IMG submission 153273) | Enriched cells from forest soil in Barre Woods Harvard Forest LTER site, Petersham, Massachusetts, United States -... | ecosystem: Environmental > Terrestrial > Soil > Temperate forest >...
AAAAAATTATAGTCGCGGTAGTGGATGGTAAAGCCATTGGCTCCCATTGAAGCAAAGCTTTCTGTGAATTTTTGTTTCATAGCATCAATAGCCGTGTTAATGCCAACCAATGCCATGATGCCAAATGCAATGATTGCCACGGTGATGCCTGTACGAAGTTTATTGCCGCGTACTGTTCGGAAGGCCAATGAAAGAATGTCCCTGATCTTCATATTACAAAATCGATCAGGCTAAATTAAACATTCCCGAATGAATTACAAGGAGATTGTAATTGCCAGCCTGTTAAATATAAATGATATATAACTTGTCGATAAGCCATTGCGGGAAAATGCCCAGCAATACAACAATAATAGCAAGGATGATAAGCATGCTTTTGAAGCTGACTGTTGTATCTGCAATTTGGGGCGTGCCTTCTTTAAAATACATGGCCTGGATAACACGGAAATAGTAATAAATACTTACGGCAGCACATATCAATGAGAAAATGACCAGCCATAAGAATTTGCCTGTTTGCAGCACAGCGGCCAACATATAATATTTGGCAAAAAAACCGGCGGTCAATGGGATACCAGCCAGCGATAGCAAAAAAATCGTATTGACCGCAGCCAGCACGGGATGATATTTCGCAAGTCCATTAAACCCATCGAATGTATAATCCTTCATTTTGATAAGGATTGCAAAAATCCCGATCGTAGCAAGGCTATATGCGGCCGTATATAAAATAATCCCTTCCTTAGCATACGTATTTAATGTGAGCAATGCAAAGAGCATAAACCCCGCCTGTGCAATGCTCGAATAGGCGAGCATGCGTTTTACACTTTGCTGAAATACTGCCGTGAGGTTTCCTATAAATAAAGTAGCTGCAGTAATAATGGCAACAAAGATTTGCCATTGCGGTTTTACATCATTAAATGAATCGCCGAATAAACGGATAAACCCAATAAACGCTGCAGCTTTTACAACCGTTGCCATAAACGAAGTAAAAACTGTTGGCGCACCATCATATACATCCGGGGTCCAGAAATGAAAGGGCGCTGCAGATACTTTGAATGCCATGGAAACCATCAATAAAATTAAACCGACGATAAATAATGGAGATACTACCGATTTTCCGATGGCTAACTCATCAACGAAAAATGTCCCTTTTTCACTGGCGCCATATAAAAATGCGATCCCCAATAACATTAACCCGGTTGAAAATGCGCCCATGAGAAAGTATTTCAACGAGGCTTCATTACTTTTCAAATTGCGCTTATCACTGCCTGTTAGTATATACAGTGGTATAGATAACATTTCAATACCAATAAATAACATGAGCAAAGTATTGAAGGAGCTAACAATACTTACCCCGCAAAGCACAAAAAATATCAATGCAAAATATTCACCAACATTGCTGCCGACTTTCTCAATATCTTTTCCCGACAATAAAAAATAAATAAGCGTAGAAGCAAAAGCAATGGTATTGAATAATAACCCAAATGAATCAAAATACAGCATGTTATGGGTATTGATATTGAAGAAATGGGTCCCGCCCAAATCCAGGCAATTGGATACCAACAACAATACGATACCGATAATAGACAGTACCCTGACACGCGAATTGTCTTTGAATAAAATCCCGCTGAACATCATGATCACTCCCCAAACCGCAGCTATTATAATTGCATTCATATCTTCGTTTAGTCTTACTCGTTATTGTTTATAATTCATTTTAGCAAGAATGGTATCCACAATTCCTTTTGTCAGTTCAAATACCGGTTGCGGATATATCCCTACAACCAGGATCAATACAACAATCACGGCAAGGATGATCTTTTCGTTGGCACGGATGTCTTTTGCGTTTGCTGTCAATGCATTGCTATTCCCATAAAATACTTTCTGTATCATATTTAGCATATATACGGCAGAAAGTATAATGCTGATACCGGCAGTTACCGTAAACACGACATTATATTTTGTAGCGACCGATCCATAAATCCCGCTGAACATCATAAACTCCCCGATGAAAGCATTTGTCAGTGGCAACGCCACATTGGCCAGTGCTATCACCACTAATAAAATTGCAAGTGACGGAGCTTTGAGCGCAAGGCCACCTAATTCATTTAGTTTGCGTGTATGGAATTGTCGTTCGATCAGGTCGACTACTATCCACAGCCCGATAATATTGATGCCGTGGTTGAACATTTGTATCATTACTCCCTGCATGCTGATTTGCGTGGTTGCAAATACTGCTAAACACATCAGCCCGATATGCGCAATGGATGAATATGCGACCATTCGTTTCAGATCATTTTGCCTGATGGCGAGCAATGATGCATAAATCATCCCAATAATACAAAGTGCGGATGCTGTATCGCCCCAGGCCCATGTGCCAATAGGCAAAACCGGCGCGAGCCAACGTATGAGCCCGAACAGCCCCATCTTAACCATGATGCCGCTAAGCACCATGGTAACTGCGGTTGATGATTGTTCGTATGTATCCGGTTGCCAGGTGTGAAATGGGAAGATTGGCATTTTGATAGCAAATGCAACAAAAAATAACCAGAACAACCAGGATTGATCCTGTGAAGAAATAGTTGTGCGCAATGCGTAGAATGACTCGATGGAAAACGAATGATCTTTAGTATGAAAATACAGAAAGATAATCCCCACGAGCATAAATAACGAACCAACAAACGTGTAAATAAAAAATTTAAAAGTGGCCTGTATTCTTCTTTCGCCACCCCATTGTGATGCAAGAAAATATACCGGGACCAGCGCAAGCTCCCAGAAAAAATAAAACAGCAACGCATCCATCGAGAGGAAAACACCCATTAACCCTGTTTGCGATAATAACATCAACGCATAAAAATTTTTCGCATTTTTATATTCTTCTCTCCATGTAGCTATAAAGATAATCGGGAATGAAACTGCCGTAAGCAGGCACAATATTTGTCCCATGCCGTCGAGCCGAACGGCAAACCTGCTGTTCAAAGCCGGGATCCATTCTGCATTGAACTGCAGGTGTGCATTATCGTTATATAATACTATTCCCGTTAAAGAAATAATCAAGGTTATGATCGATGAAAACAATGACCAGCTTTTAGCTGTGCTGCTGCTCTTTATAAAGAACCCGATAAAGCCGCTCACTAGTGGAACTAATATTAATAAAACAGGGATCATAGCTTAATGTTAATGTGGAAATGTGGGAAATGTGGAAATGTGGAAATTAGTGAAAGAGATACTACGTACAGCATTTTCACATTTCTACATTTTCATATTTATCACATTTATATCATCCTTTCTTTAAAAATAATTCTACAATAAATAAAATCACTATGCTGATCACCATCAGCAAAACATATCCGCCTACCTGCCCGCTTTGTAATAACCGTATCTGGCGGCTCCCATATTGAACCGCTTTTCCAACCCCGTTCACCATCCAATCAATTATAGATTTCTCAACTACATTATTTAAAAATTTTGCAAGGCCATTGAGTGGCCGTACAATAATCGTGTCGTACAATTCATCCACATACCATTTGTTGGCTAATATCTTTCCAAAGCCATGTGCTTCGCCGAGTTCGGGTTTTTTGCTGAAGCGGGCCCATGCATAAATCATCCCTATTGCAGCTACGGCTACAGAAATTGCCATGAGCGTAAGTTCCAACTGAGTATCTGCTGTTGTATCTATCGGCTTCACTGAGACAGAACCGGCAAAAACCGGTGCGAGAAAATTTCCTAATGCATGCGAATCTTTCATAAATACTTCCGGTATCCCTACAAACCCGGCGATAACAGAAAGTATTGCGAGTATAATTAACGGGATAGTTATTGCTGAAGGGCTTTCATGCAAATGATGCTCCTGTTCGGTTGTGCCACGAAATTTTCCCTGGAAAGTCATCGCATATAAACGGAACATATAAAATGCTGTAAGCAAAGCCACCGCTACACCTACGATATAATAAATATGATTTTTTTCATACGCTGCTGCTAATATTTCATCTTTTGAAAAGAATCCTGAAAAAGGCGGGATGCCGGCAATGGCAAAACAGGCTAACAAAAAAGTGATATGCGTGACCGGTAGATATTTTTTTAATCCGCCCATTTTACGAATGTCCTGTTCATTATGTATGGCATGGATAACAGAACCTGCACCAAGAAATAACAGCGCTTTAAAAAAAGCATGCGTCATAACATGAAATACAGCTCCTGTGTATGCACCAACTCCTAATCCCAGGAACATATAACCCAGTTGGCTAACCGTAGAATATGCCAATACTTTTTTTATATCATTCTGTTTAATAGCAATCGTTGCGGCCAATGCAGCAGTTGCGAGCCCGGTAATAGCAACAACAGTTTGTGTGACGGGCGACAAGGAATACAGGATATTACTTCTTGCAATCATATATATACCTGCAGTGACCATAGTGGCTGCATGTATCAATGCAGAAACAGGTGTTGGGCCGGCCATAGCATCGGGCAACCAGGTGTATAAAGGGATTTGCGCTGATTTACCTGTTGCGCCAACAAAAAGAAGTAATGTTATTCCAGTCAGCACTGCTGTCGACGTATTCGGTGCTTTCGCAAAGACCTGGCTAAATGAAACCGAACCAAACTGGCTGACCATCCAAAACACAGCAATTAAAAAACCGAGGTCGCCAATGCGGTTCATAATAAACGCTTTTTTTGCCGCATTGCCATAATCAATATTCTTAAACCAATATCCTATCAATAAATAGGAACATAAACCAACGCCTTCCCAACCAATGAACATGATTATATAATTCGCGCCCAACACTAAGAGCAGCATTGAAAAAACAAAAAGATTGAGATAAGAAAAATATCGCGCGAAATGCTGGCCTTCTTCTTCATGCATATACGCTGTTGAATATACATGGATCAAAAAACCAACACCGGTAATGATCAATAAAAATACAACTGAAAGCTGGTCGACCTGGAATGCAAATGGGATGGAAAGATTACCAACATGAATAAAATCAAACAGGTTTACGATAACCGGCGTGAAGCCTTCTTTTCTTACTTCAAAAAAAATAAGCAGGCTCACTACGAAAGAAGCCAATATAACACCACTGCCAATGATCCCTGTCAGCGATTTGGATAAACTTTTTCTCAACAAGCCATTGATCAAAAAACCGATCAACGGAAATAAAGGAACGAGATAGACTAAGTTGCTCATAAATCTGAGATCTGAGATCAGAAGTCTGAGGTCTGAAGTCAGATCTGACTTCAGACTTCAGGTCTCTGATTAATGTTTCAAACGATTTAAAAAATTTACATCTACGGAATGTGTGTTCCTATACATCATGGCGATGATCGCTAATCCCACACTCACTTCTGCTGCTGCGACTACCATAATAAAAAATACAAATAATTGCCCGTCAATCCCTGCATTCGGGTTTGTTGCCTGCAATGCGAGATGATGCATTTTGGAAAATGCAACAAGCAATAAATTCACTGCATTCAACATCAACTCTATGCACATAAAAATAATAATGGCGTTGCGCCTGGTCAGCACACCGGCAACACCGATACAGAATAGCGCGACTGCAAGAAAAATATAATAGTTGATAGGCATGTTTATTAGTTAAATATATTTTGTCCAAGAGTGAAGGTCAAAGGAATTAATATTTTCGCCTTTGCCCCTTGTCCTTTTCCCTTATTCTTCATTCTTTCTTCCCAATCACCACCGCTCCGACCATTGCACTTAAAAACAATACACTACTTATTTCGAATGGGATTACATAATCATTAAACAATGCGATCCCGAGATTATGTATCAGCCCGATTTCTCCCTGGCCGGTTTGCGCGATTTGGTTTTTTAAATCAGCATCTTTTAATGCTGCAACTAATACTAATAATAATGCGCCGCCACCGATCACACCGGCTATTTTGAGCCATTTATTTTTTTGTGGTTCGGTATCGGCATTCAGGTTCATCAGCATGATGACAAAAAGAAAAAGCACCATGATTGCGCCTGCATATACAATCAGGTTCACAATAGCGAGAAACTGCGCATTTAATAATATATAATGACCGGAAATGGTAAAGAAAACGATGATGAGCCACAATACACTGTGGACGGGGTTTTTGCTGACCACGACCATGATCGCGCTAAATAAAGCAACAATACTCAAAAACCAAAACAATAATTGAGTGGTATTCATTGAAGCAGTTGGTTGTTTTATATATGACTAAGCTTTGACTCTTGAACCTTTTGCTTTCGCATATTCTTCGGGTTGAGATTTGGGATCAGGGATCAGCAAATCTTTTTTCCCATAAATAAATGATTTTCGGCTATAGTTAGCCGGTGTAAAAGTTTCTGATAAATAAATTGCATCCTTCGGGCAAGCTTCTTCACATAATCCGCAAAAAATACAACGCAACATATTGATCTCATATTTAACCGCGTATTTTTCTTCGCGATATAAATTTTCTTCGCCCGGCAAACGTTCTGCTCCTTCCATGGTAATTGCTTCGGCGGGACAAGCCACTGCGCATAATCCGCAGGCAGTACAACGTTCTCTCCCTTCTTCGTCCCGGTTCAATACATGTAACCCGCGAAATACCGGGCTAAATGGCCTGGTTTGTTCGGGATAACTAATAGTAGGTTTTTTTTTGAATATATGGCCAAACGTAATCGACATGCCTTTGGCAATGGCCGGGATATACATTTTTTCCCAAATTGTCATCGGCTTGCGTTCTACTGTTTGTGCCCTGTTTGTTAAAGCATGCATAAGAATTCATTTAGTCTACCCTAGCGTAACCTTTAGCGTTCCGCAAAATTATTTTTATCGTAGCAACCTTCCAATTAATTTATGTTAGCTATTTTTAAAAAGGCCAACCATATTGTTTCAGCAATACAACGAACCCGGTAATGATCATGTTGATGAGCGCCAATGGTATCAATATTTTCCATCCTAACCGCATTAGCTGGTCATATCGAAAACGAGGGATGGTCCATCTTACCCATATAAAAAAGAAAATAAAAAAAACCACTTTAATAAATAAACTTAACCCCTGTAGCAAGGCAAGTAAATTTTGCCCATGCTGTATCCCAAATGAGGCATCATTGACAAATGGGATATCATAACCGCCCCAGAATAAAGTAGCCATCACCGCGCTGCTGATAAACATATTGACATACTCGGCAAATAAATAAAACCCAAGTTTCATGGAAGAATATTCCTGGTGATAACCAAAGTTGAGTTCGCTTTCAGCTTCTGATAAATCGAACGGCGTGCGGTTACATTCGGCAAACGCACATACCAGGAAAATAAGAAAACCGAGCGGCTGATAAAAAACATAATACCAACCTTCCTGTTGTTGTTCTACAATTGTCTTCAGGCTTAATGAATGGCTAAGCATCAATAGTGCGATCAGCGAAAGCCCCATCGCCAATTCATAAGAAATAATTTGTGAAGCCCCGCGGATCGCAGCGAGCAAAGAAAATTTATTATTAGAGGCCCAGCCACCAATCATAACACCATAAACACCCATGCTCACTACGCCAAAAATATACAGGATGCCAATATTTACATCAGCTATTTGCAACTCGATGCTACGGCCGAATAATTCAATTTTACTGCTCCATGGCACCACCGCGCTCGTCATCATTGCCGTGAGCATGGCTAAACCGGGGCCTAGTATAAACAAAAAGCGATTGGATAATTTCGGGATAATTTCTTCTTTCATAAACAATTTCAACCCATCGGCCACCGGTTGAAGGAGACCAAAAGGCCCGGCGCGGTTGGGGCCACGACGGTCTTGTATAAACGCAGCTATCTTTCTTTCTGCGTAGGTTTCATACATGGCCACTACTAATGAAACAGATACAATGATCGCAATCAATATTAATTTCTCCAGTAGGAATGCCCAATCCAAAGCCAATAACGTGAAATGCATTTTTAAAATTTATGTAATCAACATTTGTTCTTTATTCAGCATCGTTGTGTCACTCACTTCAGCATTTGTAATCCTATTCAGATTTTTAATACATAAGATACAGTTTCAAAATCTGTATGCAGTAAAATCTTTCAACAAAAATAATTTTATATCAATCAATAAAATTTCTTTGTTTGTTTATAATGTGCAACATGATTTAGTATTGACATTAAAAATGCAGCTACCGCAAAACCTTGCAAAATGCCACGCCATACCGGAACGTGTACAAAAAATAAAAAAATAACAGCCAGCACAATCAGCAAATCCGTCCTGATTAATTTATTGAACAAAAACATATCCTTCCTTTTATGTAAATTATTTTTTTTCAAAATCAGTTGAATGTGCCGGGCCTTCGATTTTTGAAAGATCGATATCAGGCCTGTTCACTTCGCTAACGCTATGGATATCCATCAGCAGTTTTGGTTTGCGGCCGCCCATCACGTCGGGTAATGGTTCTTTTGGTATTGTCAAGCCAAGATAATGTCCTTGTGAAATCACAGAATGGCGATCTATTTTTGTTGGCCCTTCAACTATCCAATCTGCAGTCAGTTTTTTTTCAAACCGGCAATCATTACATATAAAATCTTCCACTTCGCCCCATTGATCTTTCCTCGCTGTAACACGGAATACTTCATGCCCGCGATACCATAATGTAACTTTGCCTTTGCAGGTGGGACAATCGCGATGAGCATCGACCGGATTTAAAAACCATACCCGATTTTTGAAACGGAAAGTTTTGTCGGTCAACGCACCTACCGGGCAAACATCGATCACATTGCCGATAAAATCATGATCCAATGATTTTTTTATGTAGGTAGCAATTTCGGAATGATCACCACGATCTAATACACCGTGTTCTCTTTTATTGGTGAGTTGATCGGCTACGTATACGCAGCGGTAGCACAAAATGCAACGCGTCATGTGCAATTGGATATACGGGCCTAGGTCATGTTTTTCAAATGTCCTGCGCTTGAATTCATATCGTGTGCTTTCCTTACCGTGTTCGTAACTGAGGTCTTGCAACGAACATTCGCCGGCCTGGTCGCATATCGGGCAATCCAATGGATGATTGATCAATAAAAATTCAACAACTCCATTTCTTGCATCGATCACTTTTTCGCTGGTAATATTTTTTACGATCATGCCATCCATCACGTTGGTCCTGCAACTGGCAACAAGCTTGGGCATTGGCCGCGGGTCCGCGGTTGAACCGGCTGCAACTTCGACAAGACAGGTGCGGCATTTACCTCCACTGCCTTTCAGCCTTGTATAATAACACATAGCAGGCGGAGCGATATCACCACCAATTTTGCGGGCAGCATTGAGGATGGAAGTGCCGGGCTCTACTTCGATGGTTATATTGTCGATAGTGACTTTGAATAATTTTTTTTCTTCGGGCATATTTTTTTTGTTTCACGCAAAGACGCTAAGAAACGCCAAGATGCAAAGATTTTATAAGTTATTTACAATTCAATGAATTCCATTTTTTATTAAGGGCGAATTAAAATTGATTAGCAAACTTAATTTCAAATTTGTCAACAACTAACGTCGCAATCTCATTTTCCGATATCATCATCTCTTTGCGCCTCTAATCACTTTGCACCTTTGCGAGAAATTAAACTGTCGCTGCCGAAATCGGGTCCGCATAATGCGCCAACCCATAATTTCTTTTTTGACATTCATCCTGGTTTAATACATGCCACTCAAATTCATCACGGAAATGCCTAATCGCTGCTGCAACAGGCCATGCGGCTGCATCGCCAAGCGGGCATATCGTATTGCCTTCTATTTTGCGCTGTATATCCCATAATAAATCTATATCGCTGATCTTCCCTTTTCCATATTCAATATTCATTAGGATTTTTTCCATCCAGCCTGTCCCTTCGCGACAAGGAGAGCATTGCCCACAACTTTCATGGCGATAAAATCGTGCGAGCGTTAAGGTATGGCGAACTACGCATTGGTCCTCATCCATCACGATAAACCCACCGGAACCCATCATCGATCCTTTTGGAAAGCCGCCGTCAGAAAGGCTTTCATAATTCATAAACCTTGTTTCGCCCTTTATTGTTTTTAATAATAAATTCGCCGGCAGGATGGGCACTGATGAACCACCGGGGATGCACGCTTTTAATTTTTTCTTATTGGCAATACCTCCGCAATATTCATCACTGTAAATAAATTCTTCAACAGAAATAGTCATATCGATTTCATACACGCCCGGCTTATTGATATTCCCGCAGGCAGAAATCAATTTGGTGCCGGTGGATTTGCCAACACCGATCTTAGCATATTCTTCTCCGCCGATATTAATAATTGGGACTACTGCGGCTAATGTTTCTACATTATTTACTACCGTTGGCCGGTCCCAGGCTCCCCGCACAGCAGGGAAAGGTGGTTTAATGCGCGGGTTGCCCCGTTTGCCTTCCAGGCTTTCCAACAAAGCAGTTTCTTCACCACATATATATGCGCCTGCGCCGCGGTGTACATAAATTTCGCAATCAAAACCACTGCCCAGGATATTTTTTCCAAGCCATCCGTTTTGTTTGGCTTCAGCAATTGCCTGTTCCAGGATATCAATGACCCATGCATACTCGCCGCGTATATATATGTACGTTACATTACTGCCTAATGCAAAGGAAGAAACAATAAGCCCTTCTATTAACAGGTGCGGGATGAATTCCATCAGGTAACGATCTTTAAATGTCCCCGGCTCACTTTCATCTGCATTGCATACCAGGTGACGTGGCACGCCTTCCGGTTTTGCGATAAAACTCCATTTCATACCTGTTGGAAAACCGGCACCACCACGGCCACGCAGCCCGCTTTTCTTTATTTCATCCGTGACCTGGTCAGGCGTCATGGTTTTGAAGGCTTTTTCCACGCTGCGATAACCACCTTCGCGGCGATACACATCGTATGTGCGGATGCCTTCAATATGCGCGTTTTCCAATAATAATTTTCTTGCCATAAATTAATAATTCTCAAAACAAAATCTGTTCGGTTTATTTTCTATATCAATCCCAACTTTAATCAGGATTGCCGGTTTTATTTTTGAATAAGCCTGGTTTTATTAAAAAAAGTGCGACTTGCAAAAAAGCTCCTGCCCCCAATCCGAACGCAATGTATAAAAGCACCATTTTTTGTTCTCCATTTTTAATAAGGAAAACAGCTATCAACAAAATGATCATAGCTGCCAGGAACAAAGAACGAATGATTATTTTAAAATTAGTGTTCATCTAATTTTTAATTCAATTATTCATTGCAGCGTTTTGCCTGCATTCGTCGATAATCGCATCAACTTTTTCTTTAGTAAGATGCTCGCGATAAAATTTTCCCAACTGCATCATCGGCGCATAACCACAGGCACCCAAGCATTCAACAGTTTTTAAACTGAATAATCCATCCGGAGTGGTTTCGCCAACAGCAATCCCTAATTTTTGTTTGATATAGTCGATGATCTGGTCACTCCCATTCAACATGCATGGGCCGGTCTGACAAACTTCAAACATATATTTGCCAACTGGTTTTAAATTGTACATGGAATAGAAAGTGGCTACTTCGTATACTTCTATAGGTTCAATATTTAACAAGGAAGCGACATAGTCCATTGTTTCAGGGCTTAACCAGCCGCCAAAACTCTCTTGTGCCAAATGCAGTATTGGCAGTATGGCACTTTTCTGTTTCCCCTCGGGATAGTGGGAAATAAGCTCATTAACTTTCGCCAGCTTTTCTTCAGAAAATTTTATCATGAGAATGTGAAATTAAAAATGAAAAAAGTTAAAATGAAAAGTTGCATATCGCCCACTTTGCATTTATTATTTTACATTTTACATTTATAATTTTTAAAAAAATCGCACCCGCGCCAACTTTTACATTCATTATTCTACATTTTACATTTTACATTTTTTCACCCATCCATTTCTCCTGCAATCAAATTCAAACTGCTCATCGTGATGACTGCATCACTTAGCATTGCTCCTTTTGTAAGTTCGGAATAAGCCTGGTAATAAATAAAACAGGGCCGGCGAAAATGCAGGCGATAAGCTGTCCTGCCGCCATCACTGATCAGGTAAAAACCAAGTTCGCCATTGCCGCCTTCCACACTCATATAAACTTCTCCCGGTGGGATTTCCGTTTCTCCCATCACAATTTTAAAATGCCAGATCAATGCTTCCATTTTCGTATATACATCTTTCTTTTCCGGCAAATAAAATTCGGGGACATCAGCATGATATACTTCTGCATCGGCGCCTTTAAATTCCTGAACTTTTTGATATGCCTGTTTAATAATGTTGATCGATTGCCACATTTCTTCATTGCGCACAAGGAACCGGTCATAATTATCGCCTGTTTTTCCAACAGGTATAATGAAATTAAAATCTTCGTAACTGCTGTACGGCGTATGTACTCTTACATCATAATCTACTCCAGCGGCGCGAAGGTTAGGGCCGGTAAATCCATAGTTCAACGCTCTTTCCGCACTGATGCCTCCTGTACCAATCGTGCGTTCCATAAAAATTCGGTTGCGCGTGAACATATTTTCAAATTCTTTCAAGACATCAGGATATTCGGCTAAAAATTTTTCGAGTTTTTCAAATGCAGCATTCGTGAAATTGCGTTCAAACCCACCGATGCGGCCCATATTGGTGGTTAATCGCGAACCACATATCTCTTCATAAATTTCATAGATCAATTCGCGATACTGCATGACGTATAAAAAACCTGTATATGCGCCGGAGTCAACACCAACGACTGAATTACAAATAAGGTGATCAGAAATACGCGCGAGTTCCATGATGATGACACGGAGGTAATCCACGCGCTTAGGCGTTTTTACCTTGAGCAATTTTTCGCAGGTAAGGTGCCAGCCCATATTGTTGATGGGAGATGAACAATAGTTCAATCGGTCCGTTAATGTAGTGACCTGGTATAAAGGCCTTCTTTCTGCAATCTTTTCAAAAGCACGATGGATATAGCCGACTGTTTGCTCCGCAGAAACAATTCTTTCACCATCCAGTTCCAAAATATTTTGAAACACGCCATGCGTAGCCGGGTGTGTAGGGCCCAGGTTAAGCGTGGTTGTTGCTTTTTCAATACTTCCTTCTGGTAGTTTTATATGTTGCTCGTGCATAAGGCGAATGTGAAAATGTGGAAATATGGAAATGTGGAAATGCATTGATTGCAATGGCACATTTCAATTCGCACATTTATTTTTAATACATAATTCTCTAATTAATTTTTTTGATAAGAATAATTTCTGCTTTCCATTTTCCACATTTCCCACATTTCCACATTTTCACATTAGCTTTCATCTTCCAAACATATCATCATCCTTATCAACTCTTGTCTGGTCTTCCAGTGGATATTCTTTTCGCATGGGGAAATAATCCATCTCATCTACATTTAAAATGCGTTTGAGATTTGGATGCCCAACGAAGTTGATGCCATAAAAATCATAGGTTTCTCTTTCCATCCAATTCGCAGCGGCATACAATTTTGTAGCTGTGAATATATCCGGTTTTTCAACCGGGGTAAATACTTTAAAACGTATGCGGATATTATCGACGAGATTATGCAAATGATAAACTACTGCTAACTCTCTTCCAGGGAGGCCGGGATAATGGACTGCAGTAAGGTCTGTTAAAAATTGAAACCGCAATTCTTCATCATTAAAAAGATATTGCATCACTTTGAGGTTATTGTCTTTGGGGGACTCAAACGTGAGCATGCCGTATGGTTCTTCAAAATTATAAACCTGGTCACCAAATTTTTGTATCAGCCGTTCTTTGATTGTTTCGTTTGTTAGTGACATAGTAAATGTGAAAAATGTGAAAATGTGGAAATGTGGAAATGTGAAAATGCATTATGGAATTATTTCTTTTACAATTTTCACTTTCTCAAATTGCACAGTGTTATCAATTTCTGATGTAATTAAAATTTATAATTTTAAAATGCTTTACGTCATCTCCATTTCATTTTCACATTTCCACATCTTCACATTAATTAAATTATTGTATCCCGTAACTCTGCATTAAAGTTTTATACCGCTCGCTGTTTCTTCTGCGAAGGCTTTCTTGCCCAACTAAATCCTGCACGCGTATAAAACCATCCAATATCGCTTCGGGCCGCGGAGGGCAACCGGGAACATAAACATCAACGGGAACGATTTGGTCAATACCCTGCAACACAGAATAAGAATCGAATATGCCACCGCTGCTGGCGCAGGCACCAACTGCTATTACCCAACGAGGTTCGGCCATTTGTAAATAAACCTGTTTTACGATTGGCCCCATTTTTTTTGCGATAGTGCCCATCACCATTAACAAGTCGCACTGGCGTGGGGAAAATCCCAGGCGCTCTGCGCCAAATCGGGCAAAATCATAATGAGAAGCCATGGTTGCCATGAATTCGATACCACAACAGGAGGTTGCAAAAGGCAAAGGCCAAATTGAATTTTTTCTTGCCAGCCCAACTACATTGCCCAGGTTGGTCGCAAAAAAACCTTCGCCAGGGTAGCCTTCGGGCGCATCGACCATACTGATATGATCTTTCGTATCAGCTTTTATAGGATTGATATTAAAACGTACCGGACGAGACATGATAAATTAAAATTTAAAATAAAAAAATGCAAACACATCCCACTATTAATAACATGTAAAACAAGCACGGGTTCGGTTTTATATGTTATATTTCACATTCTACATTTCAATCTTCCCACTGCAATGCACCTTTTTTGATGATATAGACGAAGCCTGCCAAAAAGAAAAGCACAAACATCATCACCGCACCAAAACCTGCCCAACCAAGTTCACGAAAATTGACTGCATAAGGATAAAAAAAGATGACTTCCACATCAAACAACACGAATAATATAGCAACTAAAAAATATTTGATGGCCATGGGTTGCCTGGCATTGCCCACGCCTTCGATGCCGCTTTCAAAATTTTTTAATTTCTCTTCTGTATTACGTTTAGGCCCGAGTAAATGGGTAACCCCCAGAATCCCAAATACAAATGCCGTGGCAAATAATACTTGTATACCAATAGGGAAATAATTATATGAACTATTTGCATTTGATAAGACAGGAGCAGCTTGCAGCAAAAATAGGTTCATAGATGTTGATTACTCAGCAAAAATAAGGCAGCAAATGCAAATTTCAATTTATATAAATAACAAGTCGCAAAACTAAAATTCCCCGTTATTTTGGTCCAATAACGGGGAATTCAATCTAAAATTATATGATGTTATTTTATAAGATCAGCCACCAGCTTTGTCATGCGCTGATTTGCCCGGGCTTGCTTGTGTTGAACTTCCTTTAGTACCCGCCTTTGGTTTTGTTGCCGGTTGTTGTTGTCTAGGTGGTTTTTGAAGTATAGCAATAAATTTTTTAGCAGTCTCATTTTCCGGGTCTACTTCTAATACTTTTTGCAAATAAAAGATTGCTTTTGCTTTATCCTTTTTGATATCATTATGCTGTTGCGCAAGATAAAAATATGCCTGTATCACTTGTGATTTATATTTTGCTGAATCAGGTGAAGACCTTATCATTTGCGCCAATTTATCGTAGGCATCCATAGCTAAACCTTTTGGGTTTGTAGTATCATCTTCCGCTTGCAAACTTCGGGCGCACCAGAGATATCCAAAAATTTCAGTTGGATATTTTGATTC
>Ga0207059_1115_pt1 | contig 15593 bp, 13 predicted proteins | sample Alteio_BWMinCont_32_FD_153273 | JGI IMG/M metagenome (GOLD analysis project Ga0207059, IMG submission 153273) | Enriched cells from forest soil in Barre Woods Harvard Forest LTER site, Petersham, Massachusetts, United States -... | ecosystem: Environmental > Terrestrial > Soil > Temperate forest >...
CAGGTACCCAATATTTCCTAGCGCCAGCGCGCCAGATGGCCATGCAACTGGCTTTGACCATATCGTTGCCCCGGTAGCCCCGTTTATGGCGTAAATCGAGGTTTGCGTTGAAGAAATAGGGGAAGTTAAATACAGATTCTCGGACTGGTCGATGACCGGATTCGTGAGTGGATGCTGCCACAGTGTGGACCACTTGACAAAGCCGAGATTCGGATCCAGCGCGTAGAGGATCGCCTGCGCCGACGAACCAAAGGGAGGGTTGACGACGCAAAATATCGTTCCGTCCGCACCGACAACTGGAGACATGTTCGCGGCATTGGTTGTCGGAAGGGCCCAGTTCAAAACATTGGTGGCGCCGGAATTGGTGCCGATGCCGGTTTGGGCGGCGTTGCCGTGCCACTTGGGCCACCCCTGGCTAGCAATCTGAGCTCTTACGGCTACGGAAAGCACAAGCAGAATCGGAAGAAAACTACCTCTGCACAGGGCGCGCGCGAATGCACACGAAAAATCGTGGCGCCTGGACGCCCGCAATTGATTGAAGAGACCCATTAGTAAATACCGAACCCCAATTAGACCAATGCGCCCATACGCTCGCGACAGGTCAACGCCGGCTAGGCCCAATCGGCCAAGCACGCACCATAGCGATTTAAGGACCGGCTCAAGCGCTCGATTCGTTCTCAATCACCTGCCGGAGTCTTCTTCTCTCCGACTGGCTTTGAGACTGTCTTCGGAACTGCTTCCTGCTCTGTTCCCTTGGCAGACTGGGCCTTTGCCCGTCTCACGGAGCGCGTCCGAGCCTTTCTTCGCTCGGTGAAGTTATAGGGGCACGGCAACTCTTCGTACAGGATGTGAACGGTGTTCACTTCGATGAAACTGATCGTCTTCTTTCTCATCGAGCCGTGAGTCTTGCACATGATGTTCGGGTCCACATGCGTATCCATATCCTTTGGAACCGCGTCGCAGTCGCAGGTACTCAACCCTTGAATTACGTAGTTCCTCGCTCCGGCAAACAGATTTCGCTCGGTTCCAAGGTCGGAAAGCGCAGGATCCGCAAGCATTTTCGGTTCCAAGGTATCCACGGCGCCGCCTTCATCGAATCCGTCGTCAGAGCACATCGAGAGCGTGGCCGAGATAGAAGCTTCATTGTCGTCATCGGGCGACGTGATCCCCGAGTCCGTCGTGTAGGACGTCCCGGAGATCGTAGCCGTCATTGCGTAGGCCCGGTCTGCCTTGGTTAAGACCGGCACGATCCAGGGGATGATGTATTCGCTGGAACTCCCCTGCATCTTCTGTGAGATCTGTTGCACCGCGCCTGCGATTGCTGTCACCGCGTTCACCACGGCTCCGGATGCATTCCCGGTGGCAACCATGCCAAGAATTGCGGGCAACTTATTAGCGGTGTCCGTAAGGCTCTTTACATCCCATTCGTCGTGAGAGCACGCCGTAATCACATTGACATGATTACGGCGTGCTCTCACGACGAATGGGATGTAAAGAGCCTTACGGACACCGCTAATAAGTTGCCCGCAATTCTTGGCACGGTTCCACCCTGATTTGGGAATGCCTGCTGCACTACCGGAATGTAGTGGGATAGCCGGTTTTTGTTGGCCTCGATGATTTTTTCGAGTTTGATGATCATGCCAATCTCCTCGGGAACACACGTCCACTTCTGGAACTGAGAATTCTTGCTGCTACTGTAACATATAGCCGATCAGGCGTACAAGAAACGCATTACCTTTACCCCTCTATTGAATCGGCTTCGGTCGCAATCTCGCTGTTAGTCCTTAAATAGACGTTGAGAGAACTCAGCCAGATTTCGTCTCCAGACCATCCAAGCGTGCCTGCCCGGAGTTTCGTGGGCATCTACGTTGGCCCCCTTTGCCTTCATCCAGGCGATCGCGGCCCGGTGGGGTGCGATGAGCCCGTCTTCCGTTCCGCAGGAAATCCATAGCTCCTTGAGAGCGTTGTTCACTTTTTTGCCCGAAAACCCTGCAAAGTTCGAGTCGAGGGAGCCGGGTAAACCGCCGGAACTAAACGCTCCGACGTATGAAAACTTGTCCAAATTGTTTAGCCCTATGATGAGAGTCTCGGCGCCGCCCATCGAAAGCCCCGCGATCGCTCGATCCTTGCGGTTTGAAGAAGCGCGGTAGTCGTGCTCGACCATCGGGATGACCTCACCAAAAAGAGCCTTTTTGAAGAGGTCGTAGTTCTTCTCCACGATTCCCGATTCGCGGAACCCGGATCGGTTGGGGCTGGCAAAATCGGGAACGCCGTATCCGAGGGTCATAACCACGATCATCGGTTTCGTCTTGCCTAGGGCAATCAGGTTATCCATGATGACGTTTGCCTTACCGACTGCGGTCCAGCCGTTCGCCATGTCGCTGTAACCGTGAAGCAAATACAACACCGGAAGTTTCGGGCCCCGCCCGGGTTGGTATCCGGGAGGTGTGTACACGAAATAATCGCGCTCATCGCCGATGATCTCAGACTTGTAGAAGTGGTGGTGAACCAGACCGTGGGGGACGCTTTGAACCTCCCAGGGTAGAGGCGGATCGCCCGGTACCAGGACCATATTTCCGATCCAAATGAGGTTCGGCTTGGTACTCGGGTTGTGGATGTCCAGACGCGCTTCACCATCGGCGGTGAAGCTGTACCCGTAAAGATCCGGCGCCAAAGGCTGTGTGGTGATCGACCACACGCCGTTTTGCCCTTTGGTCATCGGAACTGCATCCGCTCCCTCAAGACCCAACTCCACCTTCTTTGCGCCCGGATCGCGATATCGAAACGTCACTGTACGATCGGCATGGACCTCAGGTGAAATGATCGGACCCTGAGCGATCACGCCGAGAAGGATGGAAGGGACGAGCACTTCGATGAGCAAGGCTAGAATTGCCATTTGGAGGCAAGTCTATCACGAACGATTTCACGCTAAGATAAGCGATGGACTTGCTGGAGGAGCGGAAGGATCCGCTAGGCGAGCTACTGCCGCCACTTACCGATCACGAAGCCAGCGTGGAAGCAAATCGGTGCCTGTATTGCTTCGATGCCCCATGCACGCACGCGTGCCCGACCCACATCGACATCCCCAAATTCATCAAGAAGATCGCGACGGGAAACCTGGTTGGCTCGGCTCGGGCGATCTTTGAGGAAAACCTCCTCGGCGCAACCTGTGCGCGCGTTTGCCCCGTGCAGGAGCTGTGCGAGGGCGCATGCGTCTTAGGCGCGGACCACAAACCGATCAGCATCGGACGACTCCAACGGCACGCAATGGAGTCTGCTGCGGCAAAAGGCCTAGCGCCCTTCCCTCCTGCCGCTGCTGCCTCCGGTCGAGTCGCTGTAATCGGCGCCGGGCCGGCGAGCTTGTCGTGTGCCGGTGAGCTACGCCGTTTTGGACATGCTGTAACCATCTTCGAGAGGCGAGAGTTACCTGGCGGGCTTTCCACTTACGGAATTATCAAGCTCAGGGAGCCGATGGAGATCGCTCTCGCCGAGGCAGAGATGATCCTCAAGACGGGCGTGCAGCTTGAACTCGGTCGCGAATTGGGCGGCAACTTGTCTCTCGCCGATCTCCAAAGCGAATACCACGCCGTTTTTCTCGGTGTCGGCCCCGGCGAATCGAATACGCTGCACATCCCCGGGAGCGAGCATATTTCGGACGGCCTCGTCCTCATCGAGCGAAGCAAAACAGATCCGGACGGACTCACTGTTGGCCGGAACGTAGTCGTGATCGGCGCGGGAAACACGGCCATCGACTGTGCGACGATAGCTAAGCGCCTTGGTGCGGAGACCGTTACGATGGTCTACCGGCGTTCCGAACACGAAATGACAGCCTTCGACCATGAAGTGGAGTTTGTCAAATTGGAAGGAGTGGGATTCAAGTTCCTAGCCCAACCTACGCGAGTGGTACTGGAGGCGGACAAAATCGTTGGTTTGGAGTGCGCTCGTGTGGAATTGGGCCCCCTTGATAACAGCGGGCGAGCGACACCTGTCGCCGTGCCGGGATCAGAATTCGTGCTGCCGACCGATCAGCTCATCACCGCGATCGGGCAAGACCCTCCGAGGCTCGCCAAGTTACTCGGCCTCAAGACCCACGAGGGCTTTATCTCCGTTTCCGACGAGTTTGAAACCAGCGTGCCTGGAGTGTTTGCCGGCGGCGACTGCATTCGGTCAACGGGAGCGGCATTCACAGTGATGGGAGTGCAAGATGGGAAACTTGCCGCCCACGCTATTCACTCGCGGCTAGCCGCGAAGGGAGGAAAGCCATGAGCGATCTGAGTATCGAGTTCGCCGGGATCAAGAGTCCGAACCCGTTTTGGCTCGCCTCGGCGCCGCCCACCAACTCGGGAGCACAAATTCATAAGGCGTTTGAGGCGGGATGGGGTGGCGCAGTTTGGAAAACGATTGGTCCCCCGGTGTTCAACGTATCCAATCGATATGGCGCGTGGCACTTCGGCGGCCAGAAGATGCTTGGCATCAACAACGTCGAACTCATTTCGGACCGGCCGCTTGAGGTCAATCTGCAAGAAATCGCGGAAGTTAAGCGAGCCTGGCCCGACCGTGCCGTCATCGTTTCCGCCATGGTCGAATCGACGCCAACATCGTGGCGTGAGATCGTGCATCAAATTGAAGATACCGGCGCGGATGGAATCGAGCTCAATTACGGCTGTCCCCACGGCATGAGCGAGCGAGGGATGGGCAGCGCGGTCGGGCAGGTTCCCGAGTATTGCGAACAGATCACCAGTTGGGTAAAACACGCTGCCCGCATCCCCCTGATCGTGAAGCTCACCCCCAACATCACGAGCATTGTCGGGCCGGCGCGTGCCGCCATTGCGGGAGGGGCGGATGCCATTTCCCTGATCAACACAATCAATTCGATTACTGCCGTCGATTTGGACACCTTTCAAATCTCGCCCAACATCGGAGGAAAGGGGGGCCACGGCGGATACGCGGGGCCGGCGGTCAAGCCGATCGCGCTGCATCTGCTTGCCACCGTTGCCGGCGATGCGGAGGTCATGCGATCCGGCGTGCCCATCTCCGCTATGGGCGGCATATCAAGTTGGAACGATGCGGCGGAGTTCCTCCTTCTCGGAGCGCAAAGCCTTCAGATCTGCACCGCCGCTATGCATTACGGCTTCAGGATCATCGAAGACCTTTGCGATGGTTTGTCGAATTGGATGGATGAGAGAGGGCTTGCCAGCATCGCAGATTATCGTGGCCAAAGTTTGCCAAGACTCTCCGCCTTCCAGGATTTCGATCTTTCCTTTCGGGCCGTTGCTCGGATCGATCAGGACAAATGCATCAAGTGCAACCTGTGTTATGCCGCGTGTAACGACACCGCCCACCAATGCATCGATTTGGTCTCGGCGGATGGGAGCGTGGTTCAGCCGGGCCATGACATTCGGTCAAACGGCAAATACGAAGCTGTGACAAACCGGCCTCAGCCGATGGTTCGTGAAGACGACTGCGTCGGATGCAGACTTTGCTACAACGTCTGCCCCGTCGAAAACTGTATTGAAATGGTGGAGTTGACGCCTGCGCGCGCCTCAATAACTTGGGACCAGCTTTCCAACGCTCGTCCCGAGGTCACTCAGAGTTGGGAAGCGATGAAGAAATATCGCGACGTGAATGGCATCCAGATTCATTGAAGGAGACTGAAACGTGCCCCTGCTGATTAAGAACGGAGAGATTGTCACCGCTGACTCGCGCACTTTTGCGGATATCTACATCGAGGATGAAACGATCACACGCATCGGAAAGGGCTTGGAGGTTCCTCCCGATACCGAGGTCGTCGACGCTAAGGGAAAGCTGATCTTTCCCGGATTCATCGACCCTCACGTGCACGTATATTTGCCGTTCATGGCTACGTTCGCAAAAGACACCCACGAAACCGCGAGCATCGCAGCCTTGGTTGGAGGTACGACGACCTATATCGAGATGTGCTGCCCGTCGCGGTTAGACGATGCGCTTGTGGGCTACCACCTTTGGAAAGGCAAGGCGGAGGGAAATAGTGCTTGCGATTACACGTTCCACATGTCGGTGACCAAGTTCGGGCCGGAAACCGAGTCGCAGCTCCGGGAGATCGTAGAAGACGGCATCAACTCATTCAAGATTTTTTTGGCATACAAGAATTTCTTCGGCGTGGATGACGGGGAAACGTACGAGACACTGAAGCTCGCTCGAAAGCTCGGAGTAATCGTGACGGCGCATTGCGAGAATGCCGAACTCGTCTCTCGCTTGCAGGCCAAGCTCATCGCTGAAGGCAAAACCGGGCCGAAGTGGCATGAGCCGAGTCGGCCCGAGTCGGTGGAGGCGGAGGGCACGAACAGATTCGCAACATTTTTGGAGACCACCGGAACGACGGGCTATGTCGTGCATCTTTCGTGCGTTCCTGCCTTGGAAATCGCGGTCAAGGCAAAGGCGAGGGGAGTCAAACTCTACGTCGAGGCGGTTCTGCCTCACCTCTTGCTAGATAAGTCGTTCGCCGAGCCGGAGGGCATTGAGGGGATGAAGCACGTGATGTCGCCGCCATTACGGGATAAGCGAAATCCGGCTGCCTTGTGGAACGCCCTCTCGGCGGGCTTTATCGATACCGTCGGCACCGACCACTGTCCCTTCGATGTGGAGCAAAAGATGCTCGGCGCCGATGCGTTCACGACCATCCCCAACGGAATCCCTGGGCTCGAAGAGCGTGTTAATTTGCTCTACACCCACGGCGTGGTTGGCGGCCGAATCGACATCCACCGTTTCGTCGATGTAGCCAGTACCCAAGCCGCCAAGATATTTGGGCTGTTCCCGCGCAAGGGGACGATCGCGGTGGGAAGCGACGCCGACTTGGTGGTTTTTGACCCTGCGTACCGTGGCAAGATTTCAGCGAAATCCCAGCACACCAACAACAATTACAGCGGCTTTGAGGGGTGGTCGATCGATGGCAGACCTTCGGTCGTCACCGTACGCGGCAAAGTCCAGGTGCGCGACGGCGAGTTCGTCGGCGAGAAAGGGCGCGGCCGCATGATCAAACGCGAGCCGATTCATTTTGGGGATTCGATATGAAGGCCAACCCCCAACGGACCATCTCCGAACTGAAGGAACTTCGCGCCCTCACCGCCGACGAAAACGGCGCGCAGCGTGTCGCTTGGACCGACACCTGGCTGAAAGCCCGCGCATGGTTTGAGGCAAAGCTTGCCGAACTACCGGTCGAGCATCATTACGACGACGCTGGAAATAGCTGGACGACGCTGAAAGGCGATTCCGACAAAGCGATGATCATCGGAAGCCATCTGGACTCGGTGCCGAATGGCGGATGGCTTGACGGCGCCCTCGGCGTGATGACTGGATTAGAGATCCTCCGACGGTTCGCCGCCGAGTACAACGGCCGACCGCCGGTGACGATCCGCGTTGTCGACTGGGCGGACGAAGAGGGCGCTCGCTTTGGACGCAGCCTTCTTGGATCCTCCGCGTTCGCGGGGACCGACACGATCGCGGTGGATCGCGTCCGCGTGGACAAGGACGGCATCCATCTGGAGGATGCGTTGCGACGCTGCGGCGTCGAAATCGACCGTTTTCCCGAGTCCCAAGCGGAGCAAAAGAATGCGGCCGCGTATCTGGAACTCCATATCGAACAGGGACCAGTCTTAGAAAGGCTCGGACTCCCCTTGGCTGTCGTCCTCGGAACTAAGGGCGTCGAGCGGCATTCGATCACTTTTCACGGTCAGGAGGCGCATTCAGGTTCCACGCCAATGGGAGACCGCAAGGACGCATTGGCGCCCCTGGCAAAGCTGGCCCTTGAGATCTACGGAATCGCCGGCAAGCACAAGGATGCGGTTTGCACCATCGGAAGCGTCAAGACCTATCCAGGCATCGTTACCGCAGTCGTCGGCCGATGCGAGGCGACGTTAGACCAACGAGACCTAGACGCTGGCGCCCTCGCTCAGATGTATTCGGAAGCCAAATCGGCAAGCGAACAATTTGCCGCCGAGCACAAATGCACGGTGGAATGGTCCCGGATTTGGAGTATCGAGCCGATCCCATTCCACCCTTCCCTCCTCGAATTCTGCGAGCAGAGTATCGAAGAGACCACCGAGACGTCGCTGCTGCTTCCGTCCGGCCCACTGCACGACGCGGCAGAAGTCTCTAGAATTGGCATCCCCACCGTCATGATGTTTGTGCAGTCGCTCTACGGGATCAGCCATAACAAGATCGAGGACACCAAAGAGGAGCACCTCCAACTTGCGATCGAAGCAATGGACCGTCTGGCGACAAAAACCGCCGCATGGATCAGGGAGAATGCGTGAAGCCAATATGAGTCTGCGAACGGTTGACCACTGGATCGATGGCGCACTTCGTGCTTCAACCTCCGGCAGGACGGCTCCGGTTTGGAATCCCGCTACCGGCGCCGAACAAGCGCGTGTGGCGTTGGCCAGCGCCGAGGAAGTTGACGCCGCCGTCACAGCGGCAGCGGCGAGTTTCCCGGCCTGGAGGGCGACGCCGCTGTCGCGACGCGCCGAAGTGATGTTTCGGTTACGCGACCTTATCGACCAGAACCGTTCCAAAATCGCGGCGCTGCTGACCTCCGAACATGGGAAAACGACGGCGGACGCCATGGGTGAGGTGGCGAGGGGATTGGAGAACATCGAATTCGCTTGCGGCGTGCCAAACCTGCTGAAGGGCGGCTACACCGAACAGGCGAGCCGAGGCGTGGACGTGTACCAAATCCGACAGCCGCTGGGTGTGGTTGCCGGTATCACTCCGTTCAATTTTCCGGCGATGGTGCCGATGTGGATGTTTGCCAATGCCATCGCATCCGGCAACACATTTATCCTCAAACCGTCCGAGCGAGACCCATCCGTGAGCCTGCTTCTCGCCGAATTGATACAGCAAGCAGGCGTCCCAGACGGCGTATTCAACGTGGTTCAAGGCGACAAAGTCGCTGTTGATAGGCTACTGGAGCATCCGGAAGTCCGTGCCGTCAGCTTCGTGGGTTCCACTCCGATTGCAAAGCAGATATACGAGACGGCAAGCCGGAACGGCAAACGAGTCCAGGCGCTGGGCGGGGCAAAGAACCACATGTTGGTCTTGCCTGACGCCGATATCGATATGGCGGCGGACGCCGCCATATCCGCCGCGTACGGCTCGGCCGGCGAGCGGTGTATGGCCATCTCGATCGTCGTGACAGTAGGCAATGTCGCCGATCCGCTAATTGAAGCGATTCGGTGCCGAATCGCAAAAATCAAGATCGGCGCCGGAGATCAGCCTGGGAATGAAATGGGACCGCTGATCACGGGAGAGCACCGCGATCGAGTGAAGACGTACGTCGAAGGCGCCGTTGCCGAAGGCGCAACGATGTCCGTCGACGGTCGCTGCCATCCGATATGCGCCGAAGCGGGCTTTTTCTTGGGCTGCACACTTCTGGACACCGTCTCCCCCGACATGAAGTGCTACAAAGATGAGATCTTTGGGCCGGTCCTGGGAGTCGTACGGACCCAAACCTACGCGGAGGCACTCCAACTCATCAACGACAACCCATACGGCAACGGCACCGCGATCTTCACGCGGGATGGCGGCGCGGCGCGACAGTTCCAGTTTGACGTCGAAGTGGGAATGGTCGGCATCAACGTACCGATTCCTGTGCCAGTGTCTTACTACAGCTTCGGTGGTTGGAAATCGTCGCTATTTGGCGATCTTCATATGTACGGGCCGGAGGGCATTCAGTTCTACACCCACGCCAAGCTCATCACGAGCAGATGGCCCGACCCTGGCACGAGTAAAGTAGACCTTGGGTTCCCCCAAGTTAGGTAAAGCATGTCTGACACCGTTCGCAAGCACAAAGAGTTTCTGTTCCCGGCCGTTGCCACGTACTACAAAGAGCCTCTGGCCCTTGTGCGCGGCGAGGGGATGCACGTCTGGGATGACAAGGGTGACAAATACCTTGATTGCTTCGGCGGCGTGCTGACGGTGAGTGTCGGTCACGCCAACCCTGCGGTGGTCAAAGCCGAAGTGGAACAGGTCTCAAACTTGCAGCACACGACCGCGCTTTACGCGAATAAGAACCTCTCGGATTTAGCCGAAAAGATCGCCGAGATTACTCCCGGAAGGCTCAAGAAGAGCTTCATCACCAACAGCGGCACCGAAGCCGACGACATGGCAGTGATGTCGGCAAAGATCTACACGAAGCGACACGAAATCGTGGTGCTTCGGCACAGTTACAGCGGTCGGTCCGCAACCGCCATCTCGTCGCAGGGTCATGCGCCCTGGCGGCCATTGCCCGCTCAAGTCGCCGGCTTTACCCACGCCCACGCGCCTTACTGCTACCGGTGCCCATTCGGCTTGAAGTATCCGAGCTGCGGCATCAAGTGCGCGGAGGACATCAAGGAGCTGATCGACACCACCACAACCGGCGAGATCGCCGCGTTCATGGCGGAGCCGATCCTGGGAGTGGGCGGCTTCATTGTCCCACCACCGGGTTATTTCGAGCGGGCGGTGGAAATCGCGCGGGCGCACGGAGGGCTGTTTATCGCCGACGAGGTGCAAACGGCGTGGGGACGCACCGGAGACAAGTGGTTCGGCATCGAGCACTGGGATGTCGAGCCCGATATTCTCACCTCTGCAAAGGGAATGGCCAATGGCGCACCCATCGGCCTGACAGTCGCGACCGCTGAGATCGCGGACAGCTTCCGCGGGCTGACGTTCTCGACATTCGGTGGCAACCCGGTTTCCAGCGCGGCAGCGCTTGCCGTGATCAAGGAGATTGAGGACAAGGATCTCCGACACAACGCCAAGGTCGTGGGCGACTACTTCCGTATGAAGCTGGAGGAGCTTAAGGACAAGCATCCCGCCATTGGCGACGTCCGAGGCATGGGTTTGATGCAGGGGATCGAGATCGTCAAGGATCGCGAAACCAAGGAGCCCGGCCCGCAGATACTTTTGCAGGTCTTTGAAGAAACCAAGAAGCAGCGAGTCCTGATTGGCAAAGGCGGCCTCTACAATAATGTGCTTCGGCTTGGACCGCCGCTCATCGCCTCGAAGGACAACATCGATGAACTGATCCGTGCGTTGGATATCGCTTTTGCATCTGTAGCAGTTGGATAGGTCGTAGAGTGACTTAACAAAGATGGGAACCACAAACCAGAAGATTGGCTTGTCGCTTGCTGCCTGTTGGGCATTGACGTTGCAGGGTTGTGGCGGTGGATCTTCAGTTTCGGGCTCGAGGCTCGTACCGACGGCGGTGACAAAATCTCGCACCGCTTCACTCTTCCTTGCCCTTGGACAAGGCTCGCTGAGCATGGTCTTCGCCGCTTACGGGCCAACCGTGTCCTCCCGACACCGCCAGGCTTTTTCTGTGCCGATGCTTGGTGTATACGATTCGGGCGTCATCTCACCCGAGGGGGTCAAGCAAGTCTACAGTCTCGACGCGGGCGGTACGCAGCCGGCAGGAGAGCTGTTCTATGCCACCGAAGACGTTGGTGTGTCGCAGAACGGCACGATGGCGATCACGGCAGGACGCTACGTAGGATTGACCGGAAACTATCTTCAGTCCCTCGTAAGCGGCGGGTTTTCAGGCAACGAATCGTACAGCATTCCCGGCGTGGCGACGACCTCCGGAGAGTTTTCGCTTACCTTGAATTCGGTTGGGAAAACGCTCGGGAACGAACAATTCGCGGTCGCCCTGTCAAACGGATACACCCAAAACGAACAGATCGCTTTGAGCGCCGACTTCTCTCAGGTGTTCGTGACGACAGACGCCAACAATTACTCCTGCGTGTTTGACTTCGCCGCCGACGGGTCAGGGAGTGGCACTGTAAAGGGCTCCGACCCCGGACTTCCGGCCACGGCCCGGTGGGACGTCACCGGAACCGGCCAAGTGACATTCGCCGACGGAAGCACGTCTGTGCTTACCTATTGGCACCTCTAGAGGATCCGAGCAATCTCAGTTTTCTGTAGCCGCGGGATGGTTTGCACCCGCGAAGGGCACCCCTACGGCGAGAATCCGTCCGTAAGGGTCCCCAAAAACGTGATGAGGTCCGACTGCTCCGATGCGGTTAGCCCCAGGTGGCCGATCAAGACGGAATGGTCGACGGTCGCGGGTACCTCGGGCGCGCCGAAATTTCCTGTATCACGCGTGTTGTAAAAGTTAACAACCTCCGCTAGGGTGCTGAAAATCCCGTTGTGGAAGTACGGACCGGTAACGGCGATATTGCGCAGCGTAGGCGTCTGGAAGAAGCCGGCCGTGCTCGCGTCGCTCGTGGTGTTCTGAAGGCCCAAATCGATGAAGCCGGGCCCGGCCGGGTTATATTTCGCGGGAATTGTGTAGTAAGGATTGTTCTTGTTCTTCGGTAAACCGACGTTGTCATAACAGAATTGGGTGAACAAGGGCGGGTTGCCATTTGGCTGTGGAGAACTCACGTGGCACTCCGCGCAAGCGGCCTTACCGTTGAAAAGTGCCATCCCTCTGATTTCGGCCGGCGCCAATTGGATGTTCCCTTTCAGAAACGCGTCGAACTTTGAGTTGAAGGGAGAAACTTCCGGCGTGCGCTCAAACTGGGCCATCGCGTCGACAATTGCGTTGAGCGCAGTTTGTGGATCGTTAAAAACCGTGGCCCCGTAGAGCTGTTTCAGCGCGTTCGCATATCTCCCTGCTTGCACTTTCGCAACGAAAGCAGGCAGCGAGCTGTTGTTCATCTCAATTGGATTGAACAGCGGAAACGTTGCCTGCGTCGGCAAATCTTTGGCTCTTCCGTCCCAGAACTGGCCGCCAATGTACGCTCGCTGAGTGTCGCTGTATCCGAAATCTGGCGAGAAAGCCATGTAGGAGATCGACGGCGCGTTTCGAAAACCGAAGAGCCCTGGGATGACGCCGGCTGACGTTGGGCCAGGCCTGGGGTCAGTAAATGCTTTCGCGGGAGAGTGACACGTCGCGCATGCCATACCCGACGGGTTAGAAAGGGTCGTGTCGAAGAAGAGGGCCCGCCCAAGTTGCGCCTTCGTCGTGATCGGAGGCGCCGCAGCGGACGAACCGCCGCCTCCGCAGGTTACAATGGCTGCGGAAAGTCCTGCCAGCCCAAAAGCTAACGCAATCGTCTTCCCAATCTTCCGCCCTAGAGTCATTCGAATCATTTTACGCGGCGCGGCAGCGATCGCCGGCGCGTTGAGCGGCGTTTAGTCGAGAGTAGGGCAACATCCTCATACAATCCGCGGGAAAGCGCCGCTTGGTATATAGTCCTGAGAGGCCAATGAAGAGGGCGTTCACACTCACCGAGTTGCTGGTGGTCATCGCAATCATTGCAGTTTTGGCTGCGATTCTCTTTCCGGTGTTTACTCAGGCAAAAGAGGCGGCCAAGAAAACAGCCTGCTTAAGCAACTCGAGGCAGCTTACGCTGGGCGTCGTGATGTACACGGGCGACGTCGACGACGTTTTGCCCCCGGTCGCATCCCCCACGAACTATCCCCTATGGGTGGACCTGGTTCAGCCGTACATCCGAAACGTACAGGTACGAGTCTGCCCCGACGATCTTGGCGATCAGCAATCCTACGGCCTGAATTCACTGGTATTCATCGATTACTACGGATTGCCGCCCGGCCCGCTCCCTCCGCTTCCGACGATGTCGCAGTTCGCCTTTCCCTCCGAGACAGTGATGGTTTCCGAACTCGGCGCGATGGACGACCTCTTGACACCCATTTCAAACACCTACAAAGTTGTAGTCCCCGATGACAGTCTGAACGACACTTACGACGCGCGCCCGATTTTCAGGCATTTCGCCAGGAACAACCTAGGGTTCTTTGACGGACACGCCCAGTCGTGGCGCAAGGAACAGTTCTATGTGGGCTGGTCGCCCACCGATTACTGGTGGTGCCTAGATCGCACTGACCTTGCGAATTGCCAAACTCCAGACGGCCAGTAACCGCAGGTAAGAAATTGGAGAGCACGGGCATCACTTTCGCAAGATCCGTATACAATACACTCGGACTTCGCCCCAGACCCATGAAGAAATACGCATTTACTCTCATCGAGCTCTTGGTTGTCAGCAAAGGCCGCCGCGAAGAGCATTTCGTGCCTGTCAAACACAAGGCAGATTGGCCTGGCCACCCAGCTTTACATCAACGACTCCGATTTTGTTTATCCGCAGTCGAAGTCAACGGATATTAATCCGCAGATCGACGATTACGATGGGAGCATTGAAAACCCGGATAACGGTTCCATCTTCGCGAAGATCCTTCCCTACACCGGCCATGGCGGAACGGCGTCCGAAGACGTGATGTATCAGCAGAAGCTGTTCTCTTGTCCAGAGGACCCGAATCCCTTTGACATTAGCTGTCCCGACGTGATCAACATCGGGGGACCGCACGTTATCTCCTATCTCATTAACGGTTACTTTGTTTGGGGTCTCAACGAGTCGACGGTCAGCGAGCCGGCAAGTGTCATCGAATACGCCGAGCGGCGAAGCGTGACCTTGAATGGCGTGCCGGCCTATTGCGATGATATCTACCATCCCTGGTTCAATTACCTCAACCCGAACCTTAACAACGGCGTCGTGGACAATGAAATGGACGCGATGGTCGGCGCAATCTCGACGTCGCGACACCTGGGCGGCTCAAGCTTCACTTTCGCCGAAGGACATTCCAAGCACATGCTGTGGACCCAAACGTGGAGTCCAACCAGCAATGTGGACATGCACACGCCAAACCCGGGCCAGCAGAAAGACTTTTAAGTCGGCCAACCGTTTCCTGAACGTTCACTTGGCCCTAAGGCGGGGTGGCGGCGCCGAAGAACGTGTCGTTATAGTCCCACATGTACGCCGAGGGATTCAATATCCGCGTTTGCGTGTAGGTGCTCGTCGCCCAATCGGTACCTGCCGCTTGCTGTGAATTGGTCAGATACTTAGCGTGACCGTCGAGCATCGCGGCGTTCTGACCGTTGTTGTAGCGTTGGGAGGCTTCGGCGGTGAACGGTTTGCCGTCGTTAAAGGCGCCTGGATGCATGGACCAATCCATGCCGGGCCAGATGCAATAGTTAGAGCTTGAGCTGAGAATCGAAAGCATCGCCGGCGCCGTCACGATCCAATTGCCGACGTCGGTGTAACCGCCGGTAGGGTAGCCATTATTCTCGTTCGGCTCGTACGTTCCCATGTAAAAAATTGTCGTCGCCGGGTGGCTTCCCCCTGACGCAGTCACCGAACCGGACAGCGTACATGCCCCAGTAGAATCCTGCATCCAAGGCGCGAGAAAAACATAGTTCACGCCATAATCCGGGTAGCTGTCCTGGTTCCAGTAGGTCGCGTTCGGGCCGCTTCCGAAGTAGCCGTTTGGGTCGCCCATGCCTGGATCGATCATGATTCGAAGGCTTTTGTAGTACGGCTCTGTTGTCCAAACCCAGGTATCCACCCGTGCCGTCGGCCAGCCGACCTGCAGGGCATTGCCGTTTGCAAATAGGGGCAATCCATCGTCGTTATCGTTGCTGTACATCAGCGAAGCCAAGTCGATCTGCCTGACGTTGCTCAACGATGCGGTCCGATTGGCTGCGCTCTTGGCTTGGGCGAGCACTGGGAAGAGAATTCCTGCGAGGATCGCTATGATGGCGATAACGATGAGCAACTCGACCA
>Ga0207059_1118_pt1 | contig 15364 bp, 6 predicted proteins | sample Alteio_BWMinCont_32_FD_153273 | JGI IMG/M metagenome (GOLD analysis project Ga0207059, IMG submission 153273) | Enriched cells from forest soil in Barre Woods Harvard Forest LTER site, Petersham, Massachusetts, United States -... | ecosystem: Environmental > Terrestrial > Soil > Temperate forest >...
CGGTATCCGGGTTGCCAAGCCCCGTCCGGTTAAAGACATTGAACATGTCGCCCCGAATCTGTGCGGTGAAGCGTTCGCTGATTCGAGTGTTTTTGATGATCCCAATGTCCTCATTTGAATGGAACGGTCCCCGGGTTTGGGGCAGGTTCCGGGGCGACGTTCCTATTCGCAGCGGGTAGTTGCCGCTGGGAGAGGCTGGAGGATCAGCAAATGCCGCGGGATTCAGCCATCCTGTTCCATTGGTGATCGCACCGGTGTTGGGGTCAGTAGCCAGGACGACGTTCAATCTACCCGGCGACATACCCTGGGGGACACCGGGTATCACGTCGGCACGGATGTTTGGAATGAGATTAACCCCATTCGCCAGACCGACATTTAGTGAAGAGGAGACAAACAGCGGGTCTCCCGAAAGGTATTGTTGAATGGCGGTAATCTGCCATCCCGAGAACAATCTATCTGCCGCCCCAGTCGAATTCAACCACTTCTTTCCGTGCCCGAAAGGCAGGGAGTAAATCCAGGTTAACTTCAGGCTTTGGGGATGATCGAACGAAGCGATCGACTTCTCTAATTTCCGGTTGTAGAAGTCTTGCACTGCGTAGCTTGGATAGTAAAGCGCGGTGTCGGTATCATCGATCGTTTTGGAGAAAGTATATGCAGCGATGAACGTCAATCCGTTCGTCGAGTTCTTCCTCCCGGTAACTTGCAAGGCGTGGTAGCTGGAACTGCCCATGGTGGGATAGTTGTTGGACAGGCCGGAGAATTGAGGATAGGGCATCAGACCGGTAGCGACGCTGGTGTCCCAGTTGTTGTTCTCGAAGTCGGGATATGGCAGCTTAGTGATGCCGTATGGCTGAAGGATTCCGGCATTCAGGGCGGCCTGGAAGTCCATATCAAGGTTGTCGCCAAGCGCCATGTACTTGGAATTTGCCTGGTTGAACCAGTTTGAGAAGTTACTATCCAGCAGGCGTGTTCCTTTCGAACCGACATAGTTCGCCTCAATCATCACTTCGCGGGGAAGCTGATATTGTAATCCGGCGCTCCAGTTTTGAACATAAGGCTGGGCCAGGGACGTTCTGGGGAGAAAGTCGAGAGAGCTGCCGTTAAACGATGCCGGATCGCGATTGGGAAGCGTCCCGGTGAAGGGCGGTAGACCAACTTTGGCCCACGGCGGCAGAGGGGCGGACGATAACGTGGAGAGAAATGTCACCGGGTCAATAGAGCTCGGGGTGCCCGAACGGTGAACGGTTATCTGGCCGTTGTAGCCAGAGAGGTTCTGGCTTCCGAAGTTGTTCAAAATGGGCGGACCGTAAGAGATTCCGTAGCCTCCGCGCAAGACCAGGTTCTTGCTGAACGCGTAGGCCACACCAAGGCGCGGCCCGAACTCCTTGAAGTACCAATCCTGGAACGACGTTCGGTTGATGCATCCTGCGCAGTTGCCCAAAAAGGCCAGCGCGCCCAGAATGTTGTCAGCCCCCGGATTCGGCAAAGTTGGATCGAAACCGGATTGCCGGTTGAAGGCTTCCGTCTTGGGGAGCGGAAGTTCCCAACGCATACCGAGGCTGAGGGTCAGCTTGGATGTGGTCCTCCAGTCGTCCTGGACGAACATAGCCAGCACGCCGGCGCGGTAGCCAGGCTCGGTTGCATACACCGATCTGTTCGCCCCATCCGCAGCCCCGAGCATCCAGCTCGCGAAGGGATGCCCTGTTGCTTTTGGAAAGGCGGCGAGTGAAGTTTCCTTACTGTTGAATGAGAACGATCCCGATTCAGCGCCCGGCTCATTTGTATCGTAACGGTAACGGGTGAAATCCCCCCCAAACTTAAAGCTGTGCTTGCCGTGGGTTGTGCTGTACACATCCTGAGCGATGTAACTTTCCGAAGGATCAATGTTGGCGCACGCCACGCCAAGCGCCGACATAAATTGAATATGGGTGTTGCTACCGGTACTAAAGCTTGTGCGCGGGAAACAAATGTCGGGAATCCCGGGGATGCCCAATTGCGACGTATACTTTGCGTTGTTGGTGAGGTTGTTGGCGTTGTTCGTACGATTGTACGCCAGCGAGGCGAGGTTCACCGAATGGTCGTTCACGGTCCAACTGTGCTGGAGCCTTGCTTGCGGACCGATCACATCCTGATTCTTGTATGTGGTGATCGGCTGACCCGGGAAGGGCGGATAGGCGGAATTGGAAGTATTCCGCTTCCATAAGACTCGGCTGTAATAGCCGAACATCCCACTGAGCCTTTGGTTGGACCCGATCATTTGATCGATTTTAACGTTATAAGCGTTCCGGTCCAACACAGGCGTGGACGGGCCGATCTTGGGAGTGTTCCGGATGTCTCCGCTGAACAAAGGTGCGGGAAACAGGGGAAGAAGGACCGCATCGGCCTTGCTGAATTCCGAGGATGGAATGACGTTGCCGGGGAAGGGGTCGCGAATGGAAGTGTTTGCTGTCGCCACGAGACCGGTGACCGGGTCGACCTGTCCGGCGGTCACGCTTCGTGTGGTCGTTGGATCGTAGATTTCATTCGTGAAGACCGGCCGACCCAGTGCGTCAGTACCAACTTGAGCTCCGAGGAAGGAACTGAAGTCTCCTTTCACCATTGCCGGCGTCGGTATCGTGGTGGTGCCGCTGTAGGAAAAATTGGTGAAGCGATCTCCTTCGTAGCTCAAGAAGAAGAAAGTTTTGTCCTTGCGGATGGGCCCGCCAATCGTGCCGCCGAAGTTGTTTTCCTTCTCATTGTCCTTGGGCGTGCCAAAAGCGTTCGCTAACACTCCGGCGGCGTTAAACACCGGATTCTTGTTGTACTCGAAACCCGTGCCATGAAATTGATTGGTCCCGGACTTCATTGAAAAGTTAACGATTGCGCCTCCCGTGTCGCCGTACTCGGCAGAGTAGTTGCTCATCTGCACTTTGAACTCGCCAATGGCGTCGGTTCCAGGACTGAATTCGGCCATGCTTCCGCCGCTCATGTCGTAGCGTCCGATGGAGACACCATCAATCAGAATCGCGTGGCTGAACTGCTGGCCTCCGTTAATGGAACCCTGATATTCATCCCCTACGGAGCCCGGCAGGCTGTTGAAAATGAAGCTCTCCGGTTGCCTTCCGCCGTCTGAGAGGGCAATAGGCAGCGTCTGGAATTCTTGTGGGGTGATGCTGGCGCCCACTTCAGCGGTCGACGGGGTGAGCAAGGGCGCTTCACTGCTGACGGTGACGGATTGGTTCGCGTTGCCAACCTGCAGCGTTAGGTCGATGGTCACCACTTGCTCGACGGGAACCACGATATTTTCGGCAACGGCTTTCTTGAATCCTTCCATTTGAGCCTCGATATGATAAGTGCCCGGCGGCACCGGCAAGCGGTAGTATCCAGCGCTGCTGCTCTTGACGGACCAGTGTCCGCCGGTCGCGGCGTTGGTAACATCAATTCCTGCACCGGGGATCGCCGCACCGCTCGGATCAAGCACGGTTCCTGTGAGTGCACCTTGAGTGCCTTGGGCAAACACATTCCCGAGTGAAAGCAGGCAGACTGCCACGAACAAGAGAATCTTGCTCAGACTTCGCATGGAGGAACTCCTTTTTCAAAATGACCGCTACGACCGACGCTCAAAACGTATTGTCCTCAGTTCAACGGTTGTCGATCACCGGATTGAAGGACGCAGGCCTTGCGTCCCGGACGAAGAACGCCTTGCTGAAGTAAATGAAGCATCCCGGGTTTACGGAACCAAGTTACGATTCACTTCGACATCTTCTGTTTACCTTTCGTTTTGTTTCTTGTCAAGGCAAATCTGTGTAATTTATCACCGACGGTGGAGAGTCCGCTGGCCGGATGGACGAGGCGAAGCACGACTCCGGCTCAATGGACCTCGATTGAACCAAGATTATACCAGCCGTCCGACTGGCGGCCTGCGATGCCAAATCGAATGGTGGGCGTTTCAGTCCGCGGGTCGAGCATACCTACCCTCAAGCGATAGGTGCCGGGATTCAAAGTTTCGGGAATATAAAGCGTACCGTCAAAAACGGCGTCCCCCGGACGCCACTTCCTGACGTCCACGGGAACGTGCAGCACGGAACTGCCCGCTGACGAAGTCAACTGTAAGGCTAGAACGTATTGTCGATATACGGGCGCAACGCCTGCATTCAACCACCACATGTGAATAGGCGCCATTTCTCCGGCTTTGACAGCGCGCGGATATTCTATTCGTCGTAAAATGAATCGATAACCCATTTTCTTTTGGAAATCATCAAACTCTTTTTTCCATTGCGCCGGAATCGCCGACGACTTGACGTTGACGGAACTCACGTGCCAGCGCAGCGCCTGGTCGAGAATGTAGTTCACGTCCCATCCCTGCTTCAGCCAATAGCCCGGGACCCAGCAGGTCTCGAGTGACACCGGACTGCGTTGCCAGACGTCCTGGATTGCAGCGCGAACGACTTGCTGCGGATAGACCGTCAACATTTCCGCCCTGAAATCCCGGTTATCGGAAGTCAGCCTCATGTCTCCCAAACAATCGAGCCGCCAGCCGGCTCCTTGCTGCGTTCCGTAGGTGAGGGCCTGCGCCTCATCAAAATTCATTAACAGCGGAGTGCGCTTGAACGCCTCGGTCCAAATATCGATCAAAGCTGTTTGATGAGCGAAAGCGGGCATGTACGGACTCCAACCCTCGCCCCAGTAGCCGACCGAGGAAATGTCCACGCTGTCCAAGTCAGGATGGCCGTCGTAACGCTGGCCCGCCGCCGCGACCAGTTCAGCCCAATACTTCATGTAAATCGGATCGCTGAAGTCCGGTTGCCAGATCTTGCCGTCTTTGTCGCTCGGTTTATTGGCGCGCCTGGCGCCGGAGTTTTGGTACCAGATCGGCAGCGGATGCTTCGGATCGTAAGGCATCAATCGAATTGCCAGAGTCTGATGGTGCGCGCGCGCCTCTGAGAGTGCGAGGTCAACGATGTCCCAACGGAACTTGCCGGGCTCGGGTTCAATCGTGTCCCAGAACCAACGACAATAGGAAATGGAGGTTTCCGGGAAATCGGGCCGCTCGGTCGCCTGGGGAATCTTCGCTGTGGGACCTTCTTCCGACCATTCGAGACCCGAATTGAGCGCCTGGCCGTTGAATCGTTGAAAGGTAGTGATGCCCATGCCCGGGTTCACGAGCACATCCGTAATTTCGGCGGGCCGAACCACCACGGGATCAGGTATGTCAAACTGCGCGGCGGCGCTCGAGCCAATTGCAGTCATCAACGCGCTCAATACGATTATTCGGTAAGACATGGCGGTTCACCCCAGTTCGGGCGATGATTCAGATTCCTGACGTTCCTGCACCTGCCTATTTTGTATCATCAACCAGAGAAACATTAAAACTCTTCTTTTCCCGCTCTTGGGATGGGCTAAAATCACTGGCGGGCAAGTCGATTGTAAGCCCCGAAAGGTCCCTCTCGTGTATATTCATCCACCGTCGTCTGGGGCGGTTGCCAAAAAACGGGTCGCTCGACACTTTGCACACGTGCTCCTCTTCTGTATCGTTTTCAGTCCACACCTATTCGCGCAAAAACTCAAGACGGAAGATCTGCAAGTCATTCAAGGCGCCGCGACAGAGAAAGACGATATGTTGCAGAGCTTCCTTCTCCGCGAGGCTGCGAACGCAACCGAGAAGCGCATGGCACGCCTCGCGGGACTGAAATCCGAATCCGATTTCAAGAATTGGCAGGAGGCGAATCGGCAAAAGTTTCTCGAGCTTATCGGCGGGTTACCTCAGGATCGTACGCCGTTGAATGCGCGGGTAGTGGGCGAGATCGTGCGTGAAGGATACGTGGTCCGCAAAGTCATTTTTGAAAGTCTGCCGGAATTTTACGTCACGGCGAACCTCTATGTACCCACCGTCGGTAACCCTCCCTTTCCCGCAGTGCTTTCCCCTTGCGGCCACTCGGAGAATGGAAAGGCTTACGACGTTTATCAACATCTCTTCATCGGGTTGGTAAAGCGCGGCTACGTCGTACTGACGTACGATCCCTTGGGCCAGGGCGAGCGCGTTCAGTATTGGGACTTCCTCGCCGGCCGCCGGCGTTTTGAATTCAATCAACATGGCATATCTGCTCGGCCAGAATCTCGCCCGCTATTTTATTTGGGATGGAATCCGCGCGCTCGATTACTTGACCATGCTGCCGGAGGTGGATGCGTCGCGTTTGGGCGTCACGGGCAGCTCCGGGGGCGGCACTCTGACGACGTATATTTCCATGCTCGATCCGCGCGTCAAGGCAGCTTCCATCGTGACCTTTATTACGTCCATTCCGAAAAAGATTGAAAATCGTATCAACGATGCGGAATCGGACCCCGAGCAGGACATCGCGGGGTTGCTCGAAGTGGGAATCGACCATACGGAAATGGTGGGTATGATCGCGCCGCGCCCGGTCTTGATCGGCGCGGCTACGCGTGATTTCTTCCCCATCGAAGGCACTCGCAAAACTTTTGGCGAAGCGCAGGAGATTTACAAGAAGTTAGGTGTGCCGGACCATATCAAGATGGTGGAATTCGACCACCGGCACATGTACAGCCAGCCGCTGCGCGAGGCGACTTACGCGTGGTTCGATCGCTGGCTTCGCGGTGTGGAGGACGAAGTTCACGAACCGCCGATCGTTACGGAGAAGGATGAAGCTTTGCAAGTTACGCCCACCGGACAGGTGATAACCTCGCTCGGCGGCAAGACCGTTTACGATTTTAATCGCGCCGAAGCAGAACGATTGATGCGCCAACTCGAAGCCAAGCGAAGGCAGCCCGGATACCGCACTCAACTCGCGGGCAAGATTGAGCAACGATTATTCGGCGACGTCGGATTAGGGCAAACGTTGGCTCAAGTCGCGGGGAATCCGATACCGGAAGCTCAGAAGGTCAGCGAATCCAATATTGAAGATCTTACTTTCGAAAAACTTTTGCTCACTACCGAATCCGGAATCGTTGTTCCCGTTCGCGTGATTCTCCCGCGAACTCATGCGGCGCGGCTTCCGGCGGTTGTTTATTTGCGCGATCGAAGCGGCGCGGATGATAGTCCAGAGCTGTTTGAAGCGCTGGCTCGGCTTGGCCGCTTAGTCGCCGTGGCTGACGTTCGCGGGTTTGGAGAGACGATGTCGGCGCGCCGCATTTCCGATCCTCACCTCGATTACTTCGACCCGCGCGACGGTATGGACGCCGACTTTACTTTCGCCTCCTTCTTTCTCGGCCGCCCGCTCCTGGGAATGCGTGTGCGCGACGCGCGATCCGTGGTCAGCTTTCTGCGCGCTCGCTCAGATGTCGATCCAGTCCACATCACAATCGTTGGAAGGCACTGGGCGGGTGTGGTCGCATTGTTCGCCGCCGAAAGCGAACCGGCGGTGTCGAGTGTGGTAGTCGAAGGCACGCCTGTGTCGTTCGCGGAGATTGCTGAGACCGAATTGTACAACCAGCCAGTGAGCTTGATGCTCCCGGGCGTGCTTCAGGACTTTGATTTTCCCGACGTGATTGGCGCGCTCGCCCCTCGCCCGCTGCTGGTGCTCAATCCTGAGGATGAAATGACCAGGAACTTGGATCGCGAAAATGCGCGGCAGGCTGTCGAGTCAATTCAGCAGGCATACCAAAGAGCCGGGGCCGAGCGTGTTTTTAAGGAAGACATAGTGGCGTTTGAACCAGACATTCAAAAGACGATCGTGAAATGGATCGTCGAACACTGAGGTGTGGCGCGGATTGGCGGCAGTGCAAGAATGATCTCAGTTGTTTCATAGTTTGAGTTGTCGAATAGTTTTCAATTGTTTAGTCTCTCCGGGTGAACTCATGAAAGTTTCAAAACGCGTGCTGCTGTTTGCTTGTCTCGTCGGTCTCAGTTACGCCCGCTCCTTGCGCTGCGAAGTTGCTCGCGGCTGGGAAGGAACGATTGACCTGCCTACTTACGCGCTCGGCGAAGAGGACCCGAACCCGCCATTCCCGCTGGTTACTCGACACCAGATTTATCCCTACACGATGTTGGACGACCTTACCGACCGGCAGGAGGTGAAAACATACAGAGCAATTTATCTCGAGAACGAATATTTGAAGGCGATCATCCTGCCGGAAGTCGGCGGCCGGCTCTATTCGCTTTTCGACAAAATTTCCAAGCGGGAAGTTTTTTATCGGAACAACGTGGTGAAGTATGGCTTGGTCGCCTTGCGCGGCGCCTGGATCTCAGGCGGCATCGAATTCAATTTTCCCAACGGCCACACGACGGCCACAGTTTCGCCCGTGTCGTCGCGCATTCTGGCAGCCGGCCCCGATAAAGCGAGCGCGGCGGTGGGCGGCATGGATTGGGTCAGCGGAATGTACTGGCAGGTCGAATTGACCCTTCACTCGGGCGAGGCGCGGCTGGAACAACGCGTCACGTTGTTTAATCCCACGCCACAGGAACAACTCTATTGGTACTGGGCCAACGCCGCTGTCCCGGCCACCCCGGACATGCAATTCATTTATCCCATGCGCGAGGCGAACCCGCACTCGCGCACCGAAATTTGGACTTACCCGGTGTGGGAGGGCGTAGATTACAGTTGGTACAAAAACATCCGTCAGCCCACCTCTCTGTTCGGCCTCGCGGTTCACAGGAATTTCTTTGGCGCCTACTATCACGATTCGGATTACGGCGTGGTCCACTGGGCCGATTATCATGACGTGCCGGGCAAGAAAATCTGGAGCTGGGGCGTCGCCGGCGACGGCCTGATTTGGACCGATCTCCTGACCGATCACGACGGTCCCTACAACGAAATCCAGTCGGGGCGATTTGAGACGCAGTTGAGCCAGGAATTCATGCCGCCCCATCACGTCGAGTCATGGACCGAATACTGGTATCCGGTGCGCGGCCTGGGCGGCGGATTCGTAGAGGCGACAAATGAATTGGCGCTCAACGTAAAATTCGTCTCTGCCTCTCGTACCACACCACAGCATATAGAATTGGCCGTGGATCCCACCGTTGAGACTCCGAGCGCGAAGATCAAGGTGATGCTGGCCGGAAAACTGCTTCGCGAGTTTGGCCCAATTGCTTTGGGCGCGACTATGACGGCGAAGTTCAGCGTCCCGGTGGAAAAGCTCGACTCTGCGAGAAAATCGCTTTCTGTGGAGATCGACGGCGTCGATTCGAAGCCAATGCTTAGATGGTCTGCTGCCGATCCGATCGATGGCAATAATGATTTTGTCTCCGCGGCTGGTGTCCATGACTTGACAGAAAAGCCCCTCGATAAAATGACAGCCGAGGAGATCTATCTTCGCGGAATCGAAGAAGAGAAAAACGGAAGCGCAGAAGACGCTGAAAAAACTTACGAACACGTGCTCCAGCGCGACCCGATGTACATCCCGGCGCTGTTGAAACTGGCGATGCGCGATTATCAAGCCGCAGATTTGGATGCTGCCCTTGCCAAAATCGCAACGGCCAAAAAGCGCGACAACACCAATCCCGCGGTTCAGTATGCGGTTGGCCTCATCTATCGAGCGCAGGGCGATTTGACGAAGGCTCAAGACGCGTTCTGGCGCTCACTACAGTTTAATGGTCCGCCCTCGGCTGCACTCGCGCAGCTCGGGGAAATTGCGATTCAACTGAAGAACTATGAGGAAGCAGAACGTTTATTGCGGCGGTCGCTGAGCTATAACCCGGATGATACTTTGGTGCTCTCGGAAAGCTCGGTCGCTTTACGAAATTTCGGGGCCCGGCCGGACTCGAAAATCACCGCCTCGCTTGCGCGAGCTGAAATGGAGCTGGTTCCATTCGTTTTGTCCGAGCGCGCAAGGCATGGAGATCTGCCTCTAGGTTGGAAGCGTGATACGCGCGATGCCGTGGTTTTACCCGATACTCCATGGAGGAACGTCTTCAGACAGGATTTCGACTACGTAGAAGTTGGCTCTTGGTACCGCAGCCTGGGTGACTTGCAGTCGTCCGACGAGATTCTTCAAAAAGCCACGAGAGAGTTAATTGCCGGTACGGTCTCGCCGATGGTGTACTACTACCTGTCTGCGAACGCATGGCAGGAAGGGAAACATGGCGACGCGGCCGAGTTTGCGGCCAAAGCATCATCGGCTCCTCACGACAAAATCTTTCCTCAGCGCCTCTCAGACGCTCTAGTCCTCAAAAAAGTAATCGCACAGAACCCGAACGATGCTCACGCCCACTATTTTCTCGGCACTTTTCTATTTGCTCACGATCGTTACGATGATGCGGCAAAAGAATGGCTGGTGGCGAAGAAGCTGGGATTTGATGATCCAATCCTCGAGTGCAATCTTGGCGTCTACGAGTGGCGAGTAAAAAAAGATTTGCCCGAAGCCGCTGCCTATTATGAAAAGTCGATCAGGCTCGCTCCCGCCAATTACCGGCTCTACCCGGACCTCGACGAAATATTCATGCAAATGGGAGACCAAGCCGCGCGTGAGAAGCTTTTCGCCGCCGCCCCGGCAGAAGTTTTGGGGCGGGATACCGTAAGAGCACGTCACGCGTTGTTCCTGGTGGAGCAACACCGGTTCGATCAGGCCGCCGCGCTGCTCGCCGACCACCACTTCGATCCGTGGGAAGGTGGGCAAATCATCCGCGAGATTTTCGTATTGGATAATCTTGAAAAAGGGCGCCAAGCCCTCGAAGCAAAAAAGTATGTTGAGGCCGAGCACGCATTCCGCCAAGCGCTTGAGTATCCCGTCAACCTCGGGGTCGGGAAACCCGATAAACCACACGACGAGGAAGCCTGGTATTGGCTCGGGGTCGCGCTCGATGCTGAAGGCAAGTCAAGTAGCGCGCACGAAGCGTGGCAAGTTGCGGCGAGCGAAGGGAGAGCAGCGGGTGGCGTTCCCGCCGTATTCGCCGGCGCAGCCTTACAGAAACTTGGCAACCAAACTGAGGCAGAACAATTACTGACCGCGTCGAGTATCAGGGCACCAGAATCGGATGCGGGCGCGCACTCGCTTTATGTCGCTGGACTCGCCGAGCGTTTCCGCAACCACGAACAAGCGGCTCAGATAGATTTTCGTAAAGCAACAGAGCTAGATCCACTTCTCTGGCAAGCTCGATTCGAACTCGATCGACGCCCCGGAATTAGGAAGTGATCCGGAATTCGGCGAGCATGCCATTGTAGCGCCGGTCCCGCAGGCGCGGGACCGGCATTTGCCGACCTAACGGTCGGCGCAACTCCATCCGGTTAAGCTTTCAATCCGAGCAGCCTTCCGGCATTTTCGTAATACACTTTGCGCAAAATACTTTCCGGCAAACCAAGGCCATAGATACGCCATCGACCCTGGGGCGGCACGGGCGCAGGCGCGTAATCAAAATACTCGTCTTCGGTTTCCAGGAACCGATAATAAATTTCATAGAGCTCATCACCGAAGATTTGCTGCGGTGTCTCGACGCCATGGGGCACTGCGTCGGTGCCGAAAAGAATCCGGTCCTGATATTTCTCGAAAAACTTTCGCGCCGTGCGCGGCTGGCGGCCGAGCTCGCCGATGCGGGCGGCCAAATCAACCGACATATTCGGAAAACGATCCATACATTCTGAAACATAACCCAGGTTCTCCGCGTCGTGGCCAACGTGCAGCGCGATAAAATGAGTCTTGGGGTGCCGCGCGAACATGCGATTGCGAGCCTCCAGCAGTTCCGCGTTGCTGGGGAAATCCCTGTCGTGAAAAGACCAGTCGGGATGATTGTTTAATTCCTCGAAGCGTTCGTTATAGCGATCGATGGGGAGGAAAAAAGCCTCGGGGTCGGAGCAGTGAATCGCCACTGGCATTTTCATCGCGCCACACGCTTCCCACATCGGATCGAATCGAGGATCGTCAATCTTTACCAATGCCCCGGTCGTGATTCCCTCGCGCAAATAGAGGCCGAGAGTCTTCAAAACTTTCAGGCCAAAAGCGCCTGCCTGGTGGGCTTTCTCAATTTCGTCGGCTTGAAATTGAGGATAGCCAGTCTCATTCGATCGACCCCACCAAGGCTCGGTAAAGACAATGAATCGTCCGGAGTGTGGGATTTGATATTTCCGAACAGTTTCTTTAAGCCCTTCGCCGATTCCACCCGTCAAATCGACCATCGTCCGCAGGTTTTTGCGGTCCATCACCTTTAAGAGTTCTTCGGGCTCGGCGAGGTAGTGCATTTTCTCGCCCAAGGAAACTCCGTTTTTGTTTGTAGCCGCCCAGGAGAGGTGGGTATGGATATCAATGACAGGAAAACGCGCGCGTAGGACTTTAGTCTCCGGCACGTGCAACATGCTCGTGGGTTGGAAGTCACTCAGCTCGAGATGCATTTTACCGGGAGGAGTTTCTTGGGTGCCAGAGAGACCATTGGCTGGCGAAGACTTCGACGAGGATTTCCCCGTCACAGCGAGCAATGCAGCAGTCATACTTTCCATCCACTTTCTTCTACTCAACATGCCCATGCACCCTCCGCTGCGAGCCACCACGGGCTCGCGTTATACACTTATCCCGCTTGAGTGTCAGGCCCATTTACTCACATCTCGGTTTGCTGACGCGTTGCGCCCGGGCTCTGGAGTCATCAACAACTTCATCCGCATAGTTTAGATCTTCAGGTATAGCTTCCGTCGATACATCCAAAACAGAATCAGCCAGTAGGTGAATAAGACCGCCGCGCCCTGCACGAACGGTTCGAGACCGGTCCCGAAGAACTGGAAGGCGTCGGGGCCGAGATGAATTCTGAACGATTCGGTGACGAAATCCCTGAGCAGTTCCGCGATCAGGTAGGCGGCGATGGAGTTCATCCCGATGACGACCAATGGAAACGCCCACTTCTTGTAGCCCTTGACATCGATCACCCAACTGAAACCGGCGAGCAATAGGAAACACGCTCCACCGCTGAACAGCGTCCAGCTCGGCGTCCAAATACGCTTGACTACGGGACAGATTCCGCTGAAGTGCAGTAACAGGCCGGCGGCGATTCCAATCGCACCGGCGATCAAGAAGCGTTTCATCGGAATGCCCGGCGCGGCCGCGCGCAGCCAGCGCCCGGCAGCCAGCCCGAGAATCATGGTGCCCAGCGTGGGAATAAAGCTGAGCGTCAAGTAGCCTCCCTCATTGGCGACGAAGGGAGTCCCTCGGGGAAATAGATTGAGAAACCACTGATCGAAAGCGTTCCCCAAGTTGCTGTTCTTGTTCCAGTGCGCGGCGAAGCCTGAATAGTGATGCTGCCAATCGGACGGAACACCCACCGCCTGGTAATCGAATCCAGGACCGGGCACGGGATACAAAGCCCAGGCCAGCCAGTAGCCAGTTAGAATCACGGCGAGCGCGGTCCATTGCCAGCGCGGCGGGCGGAACCCGAGCAGAAACAAGAACGGATAGCCGAGCCCGATTTGCGTCAGCGTGTCTTCAAAGGTGAAGTAGGTCTGGGCGCTGTGAGTGGAGCGCAAAAAGAATCCCAAGATGATGAGCAGAAGCGAACGCCAGAGTGCGTGCGCGAATAACTTGCCAAAGCTCGCACCCTTTGCCAGGCGGCTGGCAATCGAGTAGGGCAGCGCCACGCCCACCAGAAATGAAAACGAGGGCTGAATCAAATCGTGTAGGGAGCAACCCGCCCAGGCGACGTGGGTCTGATTGTAGGCGAGAAACTTCCAGAACCAGCTCGTCGGAAACGCTTCCGCAACGCGTGAAAGCTGAAGCACCTCGGCCATCATGAGCAGCATCACGAAGCCGCGGTACACATCCACCGCGACGTTGCGTGGGACGCGGGGGGCCGGCTGTGGTGTGGGTTTTGATTCTTGTGCGAAAGCCACAGGTTCGAGAACTGTTTGCATGCGTTACCTTACGAGCGACAGCACTAGCATACACGGAATGCCAGCGCCTGCAAGTCCGGGAAATAGAATGAAAGAGTGCGCACCTGCGCCGCGGTTGTCATTTCCCGTATGCTGCCACGGGAGTAACGATGTCTTCAACGGCTCGTGGGTCGCCCGCCGCGGGACCGTGCCAAACGCTTCCTCCAAATGTCGTCACGTAAATCATGGCGGGATTTTGCGGGTCGGGTATAACACGATGACCCCATTTGAAGTTGAAGCCCCGAATTCGCTGCCAGGTCTTGCCCCGATCGGTGGACCGCCAGGCAGATGATTCGAAGCCACAGGCATAGAGGGTGCGTGGATCGCCCGGGTCGATCGTGATGTCGTACACGTGCTGGTCGCGCTCAAGCGTATTGTGCCAGGATTTACCGCCATCGGGCGAAATGTAGATGCCGCCGCGAACCGCGCCTTGGGGAGCATTACGTCCCCAGGCGGCAAGGTAAAGCCGGTTGGCGTCGTCGGGATCGACTGCGATTCCATTCGGTCCGTTTACACCCTGGGGCAACTGAACTCTCGTCCAGTGTTCCGCGCCGTCAGTCGAGCGGTAGAGTGCCCCGTCGGAATCGTTTCCAAAGGTGCCATCTTCGCTGCGGCGCGCGACGACGAGATATAGCACGCCGTTCTTATCGCGCGCCAGCCGCCAGGCGAAAGGCTCCGGCCCGACGAGGCCCTCATTTTTCAAGGCCCACGTTTTTCCGCCATCGACTGACTTAAAAACCCCTTTGCCAAAGCCTGTGGCATAAAGTACGCGTGCTGCGACCGGACTCGTCGGGTCAAGCAGTATGTGCGTGGCGGCGGTGGGCGGCATACATGAGTTCGAAGGCCGCCACGTTTTGCCGCCATCCTCAGAGATGCAAACGTCGCCGGCGAAAGTGGAGGGAGCCGTGCGCCGCCACATTTTCGGCCGTGGCAAATCGTGAACGTAGCTCATCACGCCCCACACACGGCCTTTAACATCCGGATCGAAAGTTATCCAGTAGGTTGTGTTGGTCCAACGGCGTGGCACGCCGATGGTAGCGCTGGTCCAACTCTCGCCGCCGTTTTCGCTACGAAACAGGCCAATGTCTGTGTAGGCGATGAACATGCGCTTGAAGTCGAAAGGGTCAAAGAAAACGCCATAGTTTGTAGTAACGTCGAGTCCCGTAGTCGCGTAAGTGTGGTCGGGCAGCCGCCTTGTATAGAGAGCCTCCCACGTCTGACCGCCATCCGTGGTGCGCATGGTGCGGCCATCGTCGGTTCGATAGCAAATGTTCGGATCGGTGGGCGCCACGCCCAGCGAGATACCGGGCTCGCCCCAGCCGGTTCCGAGGCGCTCTGTAATCCACGCGTCATGGACGTTGGGCGCCGGAGTTCCGGCTTCTTTCCAGACGAATTGCCACGTCTTGCCGCCGTCAGTCGTTTTGGCGACACCATGAAAGGGAGCTGAGTTGGCTGAACTCGCAGGCTGCGATTCCACATAATTCTCGAAAGAAACGTAAGCCACTTCGCCGTGCTCCAAGCTGGTGGCGATCGCACCAAGCTCGAGCGCGTGGCCGCGAGCGGGATTCACAAATGGGCCATCCGTGGCG
>Ga0207059_1105_pt2 | contig 15348 bp, 17 predicted proteins | sample Alteio_BWMinCont_32_FD_153273 | JGI IMG/M metagenome (GOLD analysis project Ga0207059, IMG submission 153273) | Enriched cells from forest soil in Barre Woods Harvard Forest LTER site, Petersham, Massachusetts, United States -... | ecosystem: Environmental > Terrestrial > Soil > Temperate forest >...
GTTATATTGGTCTGGGGATTTATAAAGCCGGCGTTAATGCATTCTGGAGAGATAAAACTCAATTGCCGAGACAAATAGCAGCGCTTCGACAAACCCCCGATATACAAGGAATGATTTTTTTTAGCAGTACCAGCTTTCAACGAAATCCCAACGGTTGGAATGATAGCTTGCAAAATAATTATTACAGGCTACCTGCACTGATACCTCCTATGAATTGGATTGATAGTACAAAACCCTTGGCTCCTGCAATTCGAACTGAATACAATCGCGACTCATCGCTTACGGTTTACCTGCAACAAGGAGCAGCTGCAGATGAGTTGAAAGGATTTGCTGTTTATAAATCAGCAAAAGAAAATTTTAACATCGATTCTACGCAATTGTTTCAATTTATACCATATCAATCGGACGCGAAGTTTGCCCTGCCTCCTTCTTCAGGCATGCGAAAAAATGGGATATCGTATTTTGTGACAGCGATCAGTAAAACAAATAATGAAAGCGTACCGGTAATGATTTTTGACGCTTCATTAGCATCTGCTAATAATAAATTTTGATGGATGACCAGGTTATATCAAAAATTATATTTTAACTGTACTACTCCGTCAGTATAAGATTTGGTTTCTTGTAAATTTAATTTTTGTATCTCACCCAATTCAGGACAAAGCGCTATTCCTTTTCCCAAAAGCCTGGGCACGATAGTAATGATCAATTCATCCAACAAATTATTATTGATGAATTGCGCAATGAGCGAAGCTCCGCCAACTAACCAACTATCTTTTGTTTTTTCTTTTAAGTACCTGACAGTTTCAGTGGGGTCGCCTTCGATAAACTGAACGGATTTGCCTTCCAGAAGAGGAAGTTCTCTCGAAGTAAAAACAATGCCTTCCATATTACCGTACCAATAATTAAAGGAAAGAGTTTGTTCGTATGTTTTTGCGCCCATGATGGCTGTGCCGCATTGTTCAAAGAATGCCTGCATGCCATAATCTTCTTCCGGGTTTAAAAAATCATTCAACCAATCAACACCGCCGCTTTCATCGGCGATATAACCATCGAGGCTGATGGCAAGGTTTAGGATAATTTTTCCCATAGTGCAAATGTAATAACATTAATGCGCAAGCAAAGTCAGCAATAATCGGGTTGATCAAAAAATTTATATCAATCATCTTTGTTTTGAAAAAAAACAGTATGAAAAAATTTAAAATTATCCCACTCTCAAAAGAATATGCCGACAGAATGCGCACTACGCGTAAAGATGATTTCGGTCATGAAATCATCGAGCAAGTAGCAACAGGCCGCGGCCCATGTAGGGTATCGCTCAAACCATTTACTCCCGGCGAAGATAAAAGGCTGCTTTTAACGCATAGCCCATTTGCAATTGATAATGCCTTCAACCAACCCGGCCCTGTTTTTATAAATGCAGCAGATGTGGAAATTTATAAAGATGTGCATCGCTTTCCCCCGGAAATAAAAGCGGATAAGAAACATTTTAAATTGACATTGATCGGTTATGATTCAGCGCAAATGATGGTTTACAGCCGGCTTGTTGCTGATAATGATATTGACGAAATGATTATAAAAGTATTTGATGAACATCCTGAAATCAAATACCTGCACGCAAGGAGCGCGGAAGCCTGTTGCTATATCTGTACAATTGAAAGAGCATAGGAATATTTATATGAAAATTTATTTCTTCATAAATAATTCAATAAATGATCCGCCCAGGCTTTTCCCAACAAAGGCGGCACCGCATTCCCAACCTGCACATAATAATTTCTTTTGTTGGATGAAAAGATTGTAAATGAATCAGGAAAAGATTGAATCCTTAATCCCTCACGTAAACTGATAAGCCTGTTTTTATCATAATGAATATTACAACCCACATTCAACCGGTTGAAATGAGTGTTGAGCGTATATGATGGCTTGTCTTTGGAAAGCCTTCCATAAGTTGTTGTGCGGCCTCCTGTTTTTTTAAAATTCAGAATTCGTTTAGTTGCGACTTCATCAGGAACATTCATATAGTTCCCGCCCGGTGGAATTAAGTTGATTAATTCCTGGTCTTTTTTACTTGCATGAGGCGTATAGTGTAAATCGAATGATCCATTTTGCCCGGCGCGCATCATTTCCTGGAATTTATTTTTTGGCTTACTGATATATTGTCCCGATCCGGTTTCTGTCGTATCCGAAAGATCTGATAAGGCTTCAAACGCATTTACCCAATCCTCTTCAGCAGTTATTTTTTTTGGAGCAGGAACGATTATATTTTTTTTACTTCCAACAATAAAAACACGAATACGTTTTTGCGGTATCCCGTAATCAGCAGCATTTAATTTAATGATTGATGTTTGATATCCTTTGTCATTAAATGCTTCAATTAAATTATCGAGAACTTTTGAGCCATCGGAGTTTTGAGCAGAAAGAATACCGGTAACATTTTCTAAAAGAAATAATTTTGGTTTTATCTTTTCTAAAACTTCCAGGTAGGACCAAATCATATTCGATCTTTTATCTGCTGGATTTCTTTTACCAACAAGCGAAAAAGATTGACATGGAGGCCCGCCAATTACCATATCAGATTTTGGGATAATGCTTTTTTTTATATTATTAATATCACCACAAATAATATGACCGCCAATATTGATATGATAAGTTTTACATGCATCGGGCAATATATCATTTGCCCAAATGATATGGTACCCGGATTGCCTGAAACCCAGGTCCAGCCCACCGCATCCGGAAAACAAACTTATTACTGTAGGTTTTTTCATGACGGGCTTTCTATATTACTATCAGGCTTGCATATTTTGCATATCTGCATAAAGTTGTGCTAAAGTTAATTTGCTTTTATTTCGCTTGTTGTATTCTCCAATAAGGATTTCGTCAATTTGCGTGATCATTTTTTCTTTGTTTAGAGAAAACCGGTTGACCGACTTTAAATTTCTCCCAATTTTTTCAAGCTTAGCAAGTGCGTTTTCAGAAATTTTGTCTGCACAAATCACCGGCACTTTTTTAAATTCATAGAGTTGAATTTTTTTCAACCCTTTTCCTTGGTTTCTTGAATGAAGCAATATGGCTATCCGGGTAAATGAGGAATTAAGGATGGAAAAGTTTGCGAATAATTTTTTTTCAATTTTAAGCAGATAAAAATTATCAGATGAATAATATAATTTTTCATTTAGGATAAAGTCAATATTTTTTCGCAGGTAATAATTAAAAAGAATATTGCCCGGGTTTTTTAGCTGGACTTCATACCAATTTCTATTAAACCTGATTTCTTTTTTTAATGAGCTGAAACTTTTACTATGTGATAGGATTTTATTTTTTGTGATCGCGAGGTGTTTTTTTGTTTTAACTGAAACCCGTCCATTTAGCGCAAGCAAATAAGAAAGTTCTTGGTCAACCGCAAAACAACGAATTGTGGTAATATCTTTTATAAATGGGATAGATTCTTTGAAACATTTTTCTTTATGAATAAAATATTCATTGACGATGGAAGAGGTTCCCCGCTGAATAGATTGAGCAGGTAGTTCTCCAATTGTTGTAAATAGTGGGCTATTAAAATTAAGCCTCGTTTCTTCAGAAAAACGATAAGTCAAAAAATCGGCTGCAGGGATTTGTTTGGGAGATAAGTTAATTGTTGGATGTTCATTTATTTCATCAACAGTTTTAAAAGAATAGAGCTTAATAGATTTATTGATGATTATATGCGTATTCTTTTTTCTAAAATCGATTACTGTTGCCCCGACATCAATATCAGGAAAAGCGTTCTTTTTAAAATGATAGATAGCTTCAATTGCTCCGAATCTGTTGAATGATTCTTTCAAAAATTTTCCAAAATTGCTGTACAGCCAGGAATCATAAATAACAGCGATCATTCTTCCATTATCATTCAAATGAAAAATTGATTTTAATAAAAAGTAGACATATAGATTTGATTGCGGAGGAATAGTCAAATCCAACCCGGATAAACTTTTCAGGACAAGAGGTTTTGAATTTTCTCCCGTCACCATCATCAATTCTTGTCTTATATATGGAGGATTTTGAATGATAAAATCGAATTTTTCCGTCAGTGGGAGATTGAAGAAACTATCGATAATAAGTTTGCGCCTTGGGTTGGAATAAAAAGAATTGATTTCTTTTGTGATTAACGATTCATCTGATTCTATCCCTAATAAATATGAGTTTATATCCAGCTTCAGCAAATTTGATAAGAAAACATTTTTTCCGATGCAAGGGTCAAGAACGCGGTGATATTTCCTAAGTTCATTTTTCAAAAGCGAGATCATGAACATAGCAAGCGGATCGGGAGTAAATACTTGTCCTACCGATCTTGTTGTTGTAGTATAATCAAAAGTCTTAATATTGTTCATGAAATCCGGTAGGCAAATTTTATCAAATTTATATTTCCTGCTGCATTAGGAAAAGATAAGTTATTCGCACGAGTGGATAAAGCCAAACCATACAGGCTCGAAGAAAAAGATGTCATCAAAGTTCCCCGCTTTGAGGAAGATGCGCGTTTTTATGCATCAGCAAAAAGCTCTGCAGTTATGAGCAAGATCCGCAGTAAGAATACAAAAGCTGAACTCATATTGCGAAAAGCCTTATGGAGCAAAGGTTACCGATATCGGATACATGCAAAAAAAATTGTTGGCAGCCCCGATATTATTTTTGCGAAATATAAGCTGCTGATATTTGTTGACGGCAATTTTTGGCATGGATACAATTGGGAAGAAAAAAAGAAAAAACTACAAACAAATAAAGCCTATTGGGTAGCCAAGATTGAACGAAATATCCAGCGCGATGCTGCCGTTACGCAACACCTTACTCAAAGTGGATGGAGCGTGATACGTTTCTGGGATCATGAAGTTCAAAAAGATCTTCATGCATGTATTTCCAGGATAGTACAATTAATAAATGAAAAATAGAAAGGCTTCGAAATCGCTGCATTTATTTCTTTGTATTCATTTGTTGAATAAATTCCAAAGTTTTTGATGAATGACCGGAGCCGTTTGTAAATGAATCAAAAGTAAAAACGATTTTCCCATTCAAATCGATAACAAAAGTTTTGCGACCGGTAAACATAAATTTTCCTTTGACAGCAAATAATTTCAAAACTTTATTTCCCGGATCGCTGAGCAATATAAATGGGAGCCGGTGATGCTGTTGAAAAGACTTATGGCTCTCCACACTCCCGGAATTAATCCCGATAACGGTAGCGCCGGCATTAGCAAAGCTGGAATAACTGTCCCGAAAAGTGCAAGCTTCTTTTGTACATACAGCGCTTTCATCTTTTGGATAGAAATAAATCACCAGGATTTTTTTGCCGATATAATCTTTGATATTGAAAAGATTTCCGTCTTGGTCTTTTAATGAAAAATCAGGAATTGAATCACCAATGCCAAGATGCTTTTGTGTTTTCGCAGAATTAAAAAAAATAATAGATAGAAAGGATAATAAAAATATTTTACGCATGATGAAATATTACCTGCAAATTTAGGTGGACTTTATCACTTCTATTTTTTCAAAAAAAAGCTGCCGAAACCAATTATTATATTTCCTTTCAAAACCTTAATTTTGGTCAAATCAATAATAGCGATTACCTGATGGCGTTAATTGATGTACAATTACCCAATTCACTCGCGAAGGCTCTTCGGTTGCCCAAAAAATCTCCACGGCGGCAGCAGTTGAAGGTATTGAAGAAGCTCCTGAAAAAAGCCCGCTTCACCGAATTCGGCCAGCAGTATCATTTTGACGAGATATTACTTAGCAAGCACGCAGGTAAAAAGTTCCAGGAAAATGTTCCGATTTACGATTATAGTAAGATCTATGCGGACTGGTGGTATAAAACTTTGCAGGGAAAACCCGATGTGTGCTGGCCGGGCAAAATAAAATATTATGCACTAAGCTCTGGCACGTCTGAATCTGCGAGTAAGCATATCCCTATCACCAATGATTTACTTCGTGGCAACCGCATTGTGATGGTCAAACAATTACTGACCCTGCGCAATTACCAGGATATCCCGGTAAAAAGTATTGGAAAAGGTTGGCTGATGATTGGTGGCAGCACCGATCTTCAAAAAGGCGCTGGTTTTTATTCCGGCGACCTTAGCGGCATTACAGCAAGAAAAGTACCTTTTTGGTTTTCTCCTTTTTACAAACCCGGGAAAAAAATTGCACGAACAAAAGATTGGAATAAAAAATTAGAAGAAGTCGTGATGCAGGCGCCTAATTGGGATATAGGATTTATTGTTGGCGTCCCGGCATGGATTCAAATGTGCATAGAAAAAATTATCGAGCGTTACCAGTTGAACAATATTCATGAAATGTGGCCGAACCTGGGCTTCTTTGTTCATGGTGGCGTTTCTTTTGAACCATATAAAAAGGGATTTGAAAAACTATTGGGTAAACCCATCACGTATATTGAAACATATCTTGCTTCTGAAGGATTTATTGCTTATCAGGACAGGCAGGATCAACGTGGGCTTAAGCTAGTGACCAACCTGCATCTTTTTCTTGAATTTGTTCCATTCGATAGTAAAAATTTTGATCAGGATGGAAATATTGTTGAAAAACCGGAAGTCTTGATGATCCATGAAGTAGAGGAAGGAAAAGATTATGCTATCCTGATCAGCACGAGTGCGGGCGCATGGCGTTACCTGATTGGTGATACAGTACGTTTTACGGATAAGGAGCGCTGTGAGATTATTATCAGCGGCCGTACAAAACACTATCTGAGCCTGGTGGGAGAACATTTAAGTGTGGACAATATGAACCGGGCCATTCAATTGGTGAGCGAGGAATTGAATATTTCTGTTCCGGAATTTACTGTGATAGGGATTCCCCATGGCCTGTTCTTTGCACATCAATGGTATTTAGCCAGTAATGATAAGGCTGATGTTGAGGTGTTGCGGCAAAAAATTGATGATAAGCTTAAGGAGCTGAATGACGATTATGCGGTAGAAAGAAAAAGTTCCCTCAAGGATATTTACGTAAAAGTATTGCCTGAAGAAAAATTTATGGAGTTTATGCGCGAGGCTGGTAAAATAGGCGGCCAACACAAATTCCCAAGGGTATTGAAAGGTAAAATGATGAAGGACTGGCAACTTTTTCTTGAAAAAAGTAATGTATAATTTCATATTATCCGTGAATGCCATGCTGTATTAATTCAGCAAAATATTTTCTTCCAAAAAACTGCTTGGTAACTTCATCCTTTAACCGGCGTCTGATTAATTATAACGATGGCGACAGTAAACATTAGTTTGAATTAAAGATTACCAATGATTGAGGCTATATTGAAAGGACTTGCGCTTGGATTTATTCTTGCCCTATCGGTAGGACCTATTATTTTCACAATTATCAAGCAGAGCTTAAATAATGGGCATCGCGGCGGTTTCAGTTTTGTTGCCGGAGTATGGTTTAGTGATATTATTTTAGTAGTGCTTAGCAATGTATTTACAGAACTGGTTGCCGAATTGCTTGAATACAAAAAAATGATTGCGTATTGCGGCAGCGCTTTTTTAATAGCGATGGGTGTGTATTTTGTTTTTTTTAAAAAGGTTCATCTTTCTACTGATGCTTCCGGTAATGCAATCGCGTTCAGAAAGCGCGATATACTGCGGATATTTGCTTCTGGTTTTTTAATAAATACGCTCAATCCGGGGGTCATTATTTTTTGGCTGGGCAATGCGACGGTACTATCATTAACACATACACTAAAACAACGGATTATTATTTTTTCCGTTTGTTTATTGGTTAATATGGGGGCGGATGTAGGAAAAGTAATGATGGCTGGTAAACTGCGAAAAAAACTTACGCTAAATAATCTCTCCATTATCAATAAAATATCGGGCACAATACTGATTGGATTTGGGATGGCTTTACTTTGGGGAGTGATATTCCTGGGAAATAAAATCAAATAGGATTATCGGTTTATATGATTTCATGGATCCCTATGTTGGATATTAATAATAAAATTAAACAACCGCAAATTCCAATATTTATGTAATTCCTTAAAATCCAAAAATCCCGGTATTAACAAAACGCTTGCAATCCTCTTCTTAAGTTTGAAGTATCTTTTCTTTATGAAAATAATTTTACTACTACTTTTCTTTATGCCTTTTTTTGGCTCAGGGCAAGCAGTATCGAATGATATATTTATCCTGCAAAAAAACGGAGCGAATGTAAAGACATACGAAACCGGTATGAATTTTATTATGGAAACTATTTATCAGCAATGGTTTGAAGGAACGATAACGGCTATTCGCCACGATAGCATTTTTGTAAATGGCATACCATTTCATTATAAAGAAATCCAAACTGTACGTACGGAAAGAACTAAATTAAATTATAAATCAGACGGGCTTATTTTAATGCTTGCTGGTGCAGGAGTATTGGCCTTAGGCGCAATTAATGGAGCGTACCGCGGCGATAAGACGAAGAATTGGTACAAACCCACCAGTTTTATTACTGCCGGAGCTTTGCTGGTCGTGGGATTTATATTATTGCGATCGCAGTTTAAAAAATATCCGCTCGGAAAAAAATTTACACTTCAATATCTTGAATTAAATCCCAATAAAAAATAATACTCATCCGTTTTAGTCCAGTAAGTATATTGCAGCATTGTAAATTTACCGGATGTCGATCAAAACAAAAGGACTTGTTCCTAAGATATGGAGACTGCTTAAGCGAATTTTCATTTTTTTATTTTTCTTCCAGTTATTTTATATTCTCATATTAAAATGGGTCGACCCTCCATTTACACTTACACAATTAGGAAGTTTATTTAGTGGCGATGGGTTAAAGCGGAATTATGTAAGCATGAAAAATATTTCACCGTATGCTAAACTGGCTGTTATTGCTTCGGAGGATCAGCTATTTCCCGATCATGATGGTTTTGATTTTAAGTCGATAGAAAAAGCAATGAAGCATAATCAGAAAAGTAAATCGCTTCATGGCGCCAGCACAATTAGCCAGCAGGTTGCCAAGAATGTTTTTTTATGGCAGGGAAGAAGTTTTTTACGAAAAGGGCTGGAAGCATATTTTACGTTTATGATAGAATGGATATGGGGGAAAAAAAGGATTTTGGAAATGTATCTCAACATAAGTGAAATGGGAAAAGGTGTATATGGCATTGATGCGGCAGCAAAATATTATTTTAATAAACCCGCAAAAAATTTAACTCGTTCCGAATCTGCGATGATTGCTGCCTGTTTGCCCAACCCAAAAATTTATACAATTAAACCATTGTCGCGGCATGTTGCCGCCAGGTATCAATGGATATTGTCACAAATGTGGCGGTTACAGGATGATGATGATATTCAAAAATTATTGCAATAATTGTTTTCTGGGTGTCCTACACCTAAGTGTAGGACACCTAGAAAACTTTCTCTACTGCCCCGATCGCAACTTTTAATCGCTCATCATAATTACCACTGATTTCAACCCAGGCGGTATTTTGGTTAATCATGATATCTTTATATATATGAAACAATTTTTCCCTGCTTTCAAGATCCGGATATTCCCTCAGCTCGTCTGAAACCCATGGCAGGTCAGTATTACAGAGAAGATACAAATCATATTTCCGGGAAACGATCTGGTCAATTATCCATTGATGGCATTTACCAAATACAAATTCACACCATACCTTCAGCACATACATATCCGTATCGATAAAAAGTAAAGATTGATTATTTATAAATGATATGTCCGAAGTTTGTCCTTTGCCCTTTGCCCTTCGCCCTTCGTACATCATTGAATATTTTTCCTCTAGGGCTATCTGCCCTCTTGCAATCGTTAGCAAATCGTCGAAATTATAATTAGTGCCATGTTCAGTTAGATATTCCCTGGCATATTCCGGGCACCATGCTGTATGATAATGTGCAGCGAGCTCTTCGCATAAAGTGCTCTTACCCGTTGATTCCGGTCCGATGACGACAATTTTTTTAAGCAGCATATCGCTGAGACTTTTCTTTTTTCATCCACGCTAATAATCCAAATACAGCCAGGATCAATAAAATAATATAATACACGCTGGTGATCACATAATGCTTTACAAAATATAATGGGATTGAAGTTATATTAGTTGCAATCCACCAATACCAGCTTTCTATTTTCTTTTTAGCCATCAGCCACATACCCGTGTATGCAGTAGCGGAAGCAAAAGCATCAGCCCAGGGAATGGCTTGAGGAAATAAATCTATTTTCAAATAAGACAATGCAAAGAAAATAACAATATAAAACACTGCGAAAAAACCTAGTTGGATGAGTTGATCTTTTCTTGATGAGTAACTTATTTTTACTACATGATGTTGTTGCGCATCTTTTTTAGCCCATAATATCCAACCGTAAATGCTCATGACGGTGTAATAAAAATTTACGCTGGCTTCGCCCAAAAGCCCTCCTCTGAAACTGATAAAAATATAAATGATCGTACTGATCAAACCTGTAGGATATACCCATATATTTTCGGCGCGGCTATACCAAACACTAATGATGCCGGTAATAACGGCAATATATTCCAGCCAGCTGGTCTGCTTCATGCCCTCAATAAATTGCTGCCAGATTTCCAGTATTGCCATAGTTTAGTATGGCAAGATAATAGGAATATTTTGGTTCTGGGAGGAGAAAGGCAAAAGCTGAGAGTCATTGGGTTTAGGCATGAGTATGACAAGCCTTGCCTTACGCCAATACTTACTCAATTCATCCCGTCGGTCTTTTTTCCAAGTTCATCGAAATTTAATTTTCATTTATAAAAAAAGGGCGTAGCTTTTATATCCATTTTTAAAAATCAAAAACCTTTTTTTTATGACAACACAAGTAGCAGTGATGACAACGCAGGAAGTCGCTGATCGTCTTTACGAACTTTTCCAGGAAAACAAATGGAAAGAAGCGCAGGAAGAATTATTCAGCGAGGATGCTAAGAGTATTGAGCCAGCTAATGCACCGGGATTACATTCGGTCGAAGGGCTCGATAATATCAAAAAGAAAGGCGAGATGTTCGAATCAATGGTTGAAGAAATGCACGGTGGCTATACGGGCAAACCTGTTGTAGCAGGCAATCATATTGCTATACCGATGGGCATGGATGCAACTATGAAAGGAGCAGGCCGCATGAAAATGGAAGAAATCGCAGTATATCAAGTAAAGGATGGAAAAATTGTACTGGAACATTTCTTCTTTTGATTAGTTAACGATTGCTTAAACAGAGCCTCCAGGATAGTTAATGACCTGGAGGTTTTTTTATAAATAATTGCGTAAAAATAAAAACGCCCCGGTACCGGGGCGTTTAAAATATATCTTTAAATTAATTGAAAATTATTCTGCTTCTGCTACAACTTCTTTTACTTCGGGTATCATGCGTTTCATCATTCCTTCGATGCCTGCTTTCAATGTGATCATAGAAGATGGGCAACCTGAACAGGAACCCTGGAGCATTAGATTTACCACACCTTCGTTGTAACTTCTGAATTGAATAGCGCCACCATCCATTTCCACTGCAGGCTTAACATAATTTTCAAGCAATTCCTTAATGCGTTTCACTACATCATCGTCATCTGCAGCAATCGTGTTGCCTTCATTTTTTGTAACAATAATTTCTTCTTCGTTGATTATGGGCTTGCCTTCTTCCAAATATTCTTTTAAAAAATGACGGATAGTTGGTATCACATCATTCCAATCTGTTTCCGCAGTTTTAGTGAGCGTTACAAAATTGCTCGCAATAAATATGCTTTTAATAAAAGGGAAACCGAATAATTCAATTGCTACCGGCGAAGGTTTAGCACTTGTAATATCCGGAAAGTCGATGCTTTTCCCGGGATATAAAAGTTTATTAGCCACAAACTTCATTGTTTCCGGGTTGGGCGTCATTTCCGTATAGATACTAATTACCGGGTTGCCTGTTTTGATCATAGCTCACTGTTTAATATGCAAAAGTAACAATTGCCTCGCGTATTTTGTTTTGAAATTGGGAAAACCTTATCAGAGCTGCCCCGTTGGCCTTTTGCTGTTTAAATGATCATAAATACGGCAAAGCCTGATATTACGGATATGAGCCGTGACAATGAAAATAATAGCAAAAGGAAGTAGCCAGTATTGATATTCATGCCATGCCTGTTTAGCCAGTAATAATAGCATACCGATCGTAAACAAAAATATCGGCAGGTAGCTTTTATGATGTTTCCGATAGCCATGCAAAAGAGAAAATGAACCAATTGCAAATGCAAGGAATATCATAAAATATTCGAAGGCAATATTGTCGATAATATTAATGCTAAAAATGGGCAGGCTGGAAATTAATAAAGGTAAAACGGCACAATGGATAGCACAGGCTATAGACGCTGATATGCCCAGCGCATCCCACTTGAGTTTTGAATTCATAAGAAACGTAAAAATAACAAAACGCAACAATGTTGCAAAAAATATTGTTTTATATGTTATTAAAATTTTGCTAAGCATGGCTTTTGTAAATTTGCAATAATTCAATCCAGATACGAAATGAGTAAGAAGGCAGGTATTTATATAGGTTTTTTCGTGGCGTTATTTATCGTTTTTTACCTGGTTTTGACAAAGATAATCCCGGGCTATGGCGAACAAAAACTTCCTGTTTTAAATGATGTGCAGTCTTTTTCATTTACAAACCAGGATGGAAAAATTATTTCAAATAAAGATGTTGATGGCAAAGTATATGTGGCCGAATATTTTTTTACAACCTGCCGGGGCATTTGCCCAAAAATGAACAACAATCTTAAGCAGGTTTACGAAGCGTATAAGAATGAAGATGATTTTCGCATTTTATCACATACGGTAGACCCTGAGATAGATACTGTAGCCAGGATGAAACACTATGCCGATTCGCTTGCTGTCGATTCAAAAGAATGGTGGTTTTTGACAGGGAAGAAAGACAGCCTGTATCATACAGCAAGAGTTAGTTATTTGCTTGATGATCCAAAAAATAATAATGTAAGTATTGATGACCAATTTATCCATACACAATTTTTTGCACTGGTTGACAAAAACGGCCAGGTCAGAAAAATTTATGATGGATTAAAAAAAGATGAGATCACCGAATTAATAAATGATATAAAAAAATTATTGAAAGAAAAAGTGAATGGCACCCGATTCAACAATTCTCTTTTTACTAATAACCCCAGCTAAGAGAGCTTATTTATTATGAGCATACATTCAGATGATATTTTAAAACAGAACCAGCTTAGCATTACAGATAGCCGTAAAAAAATATTGAATCTTTTTTTAAATGGCACTGGCGCGCTGTCGCATGGTGATATTGAAAAAAAAGTAGGAGAAAAATTTGACCGCGTAACCATTTACAGGACATTACAAACGTTCATGGATAAAGGGATCATTCACAGCATTCCTACTGCTGATAATTCCATTCATTATGCTTTATGTAAAGATGATTGCTCATCGGGACACCATCACGATAACCATGTTCATTTTGTTTGTAACAATTGCGGTAGTACAGTTTGTTTAGATGATGTTATTGTCCCTTCAGTCAAACTTCCCAAAGGATTTACTTCAACACAGGTGGAAATGCTGGTAAGCGGCATATGCAATAATTGCAAATGAAAAGATAAGATTTGATATATTTTTCCGGGATTATATTTCAACAAAGCCCAAAACATATTCGCAATCGAAAACTTAATAACAATATCAAAAAATATATTTTATTCCGCGAAAATCTTTCTTCTCCGTCAATCCGCGATAAAAAGAAAGCCCCGATGTAGAAACACCGGGACTTTTGGTTAAGGCTCTGATTAGTAGCTATTTAGTAAACAGGATTTTTATGCGCCTGTTTGATATAATTGTCTGTTGCAAATATAATCGTAATGAATCAAATTGACAACAATCAAGGCATACCATTTTTATGGTATTTTATATCGCGGATCTAGGTGGATTTTTTTTGAGATTACATGGATTCATGTATCTGACATCTTAAAAAATCTGTGTGCATCGGCGATCTTAGTTAATTAATTTTTCCATTTCTGCTTGCAGGAAATCCATCAGCTCTTTTATATAATTTCCTGAAAAATTAAATTCCAATTTGGCTGCTTCGTAAAGTTGCGGTAGTGTTTTAGTCCCACCAAGACTTAACGCGGCGATATAATTATCCAACGCCACATCTTTATTTTTTTTGTACTGCATCCACAAACCGATGGCGCCTAATTGGGCGATACCATATTCAATATAATAGAAAGGGACTTCAAAAAGGTGTAGCTGTTTTTGCCAGGAATTACTTTTATAATTTTCTAAGCCAGTCCAATCGACGACCGAGGATGAAAATTCGTTGGATATCTCAACCCATCTTTTGGTTCGGTCTTCAACCGTATGTTGTGGGTTTTCATAAACCCAATGTTGAAATTTATCAATCGTCGCGATCCATGGGAATATGGTGATCACTCTTTCCAACTGGTGTTCTCTGGCTCTCAAAAGATCATCTTTATTTTCAAAAAATACATTCCAGTAATCCATGCTGAATAATTCCATGGACATACTGGCTACTTCCGCAATTTCCATTGGATATTCTTTGAAAGCGCTCAATTCAAGCTGATGGGAAAGAAAAGAATGCACAGCATGACCGCCTTCGTGTACCATTGTTGTTACATCGCCCATTTGGCCGGCAGCATTCATAAAAATAAATGGTGCCCCGGTTTCAGCTAACGGGCAGTTATAACCGCCGGGAGCTTTTCCTTTGCGGCTTTCAAGATCAAAGCGGCTCATGCCTTTCATGGTGAGTAAGCAGTCCGCAAAAAATGGCCTTAGCTGTTTAAAACAGGCCATAGTTTTCTCCAGCAATTCACTGCCGGTTGTAAATGGGTGCAATGGCTTTACGCCTGATGGCTGCGCTTCTGTGTCCCATGGCCGGAGTTTATCCAACCCAAGTTTTTTGCGCTTGTTTTCATTGATGATTTTAACCATTGGTAAAATATATTGCTTGACAGCATCATGAAAACGAAAACAATCTTCTTTTGTATAATCGAAGCGGCCGAGTTCTACAAATTTATAATCACGATAATTTGCAAATCCTGCATTGCGGGCTACCTGGTCGCGTTTTGTTATCAATGTGGAATATAAATTATTTAATGGTTCCCTATCCTGCAATCTTCTTTCCTGTATTTTTCTGTAAACTTCTTCTCGCAATTTCCTGTCATCTTTTTCCAGGAATTTCATGGCTTGCTGCAGCGTATACTCCTGGCCGTTAACTTCGACAGACATTTTTCCTGATATTGCCCCATACTGCTGGCTCAACACGTTCAACTCTGCCTGAAGTGGGATATTTTCCTCGCGGAACAAGTCAATGCTTCTTTTGACACTGCGCAGGTAAGTAAAATATTT
>Ga0207059_1082_pt2 | contig 15288 bp, 14 predicted proteins | sample Alteio_BWMinCont_32_FD_153273 | JGI IMG/M metagenome (GOLD analysis project Ga0207059, IMG submission 153273) | Enriched cells from forest soil in Barre Woods Harvard Forest LTER site, Petersham, Massachusetts, United States -... | ecosystem: Environmental > Terrestrial > Soil > Temperate forest >...
TCCGATGGTGCGTTCCAGATTTCGCACACCGGCTTCGCGAGTGTAGTGACGGATCACGTATTGAACTGAGTCTTCGGGGAAATCAATCTGTTCTTTGGTGATTCCATTCTCTTCGATTTGCCGCGGAATCAGATACTGGAACGCGATGTGTACCTTCTCTTCCTCGGTGTAACCCTGGAGTTCGATGATCTCCATGCGGTCACGCAGTGGTTCGGAGATGGGATCGAGCATGTTGGCGGTGGTGATGAACAATACCTTTGAGAGATCGAAGGGAACATCCAGATAGTTGTCGCGGAAAGTGGAGTTCTGCTCGGGATCCAGAGCTTCGAGCAATGCGGAACTGGGATCTCCACGAAAATCGCGGCCGACTTTGTCGATCTCGTCGAGCATAAAGACGGGATCTTTGGTTTCCGCGCGACGAATTCCCTGGATGATCTGCCCGGGCAGAGCACCAATGTAAGTACGGCGATGGCCACGCACTTCAGCTTCATCGTGCACGCCACCCAGCGAGATGCGGACAAATTTCCGGCCCAGAGCGCGGGCGATGGATTTGCCCAGCGAAGTCTTGCCTACTCCAGGAGGACCTACAAAGCAGAGAATCGGCCCCTTCATCGTGGGCTTTAAACGACGAACGGAAAGATAGTCGAGGATGCGATCTTTTACTCGTTTCAAGTCGTAATGGTCGGCATCAAGGACTTCCTTGGCTTTAATTATGTCCACGTCGCCGCCAGAAGTCTTGGCCCAGGGAAGCACCGCCAGCCACTCGATGTAGTTGCGAGTTACGCCATAGTCGGCGGCCATTGGGGACATGCGCGTGAGCCGGCCCAATTCCTTCAGCGCCTCTTTCTTCACCTCGTCCGGCATTCCGGCGGCTTCGATTTTCTGCCGTAGTTCTTCAGTGTCGCGCTGGCCTTCGTCCTGCTCACCCAATTCTTTTTGGATGGCCTTCATCTGCTCGCGCAGGTAGTACTCGCGCTGGGTCTGCTGGACTCGGTCCTGCACTTCCGACTGAATCTTGTTTCGCAGTTGCTGAACTTCCAGCTCTTTCGCCAGATGCTGATTGATCTTCTCCAGACGAACGCGAACATCGGTCGTTTCAAGCGCGTCCTGTTTATCGGCGGTCGAGAGTGAAGGGAGTGAAGACGCAATGAAATCCACCAGGCGACCGGGTTCGTCGATATTCATCGCCACGGTGGAAAGTTCATCCGACAGCGTCGGCGAGCCGGCCACGATCTGCTGGAACAGAGTTAGCACGTTGCGCTGCAAAGCCTCGACTTCAGAGCTCTTTGGCGGAATCGCTTCGGGAACCGTCTCAATCTGGGCGAGCATGAAAGGCGCCAGTTGGGCGAACTGCCCCAACCTCACCCGCTCCAAGCCCTCAGCAAAGACGAAGAGGCTCTGGTTGGGCATTTTGACGACTTTGTGCACAATCGCCAGCGTGCCAACGGTGTACAAATCGGCAGGCTGCGGAGTATCAACCCGAGCCTCGCGTTGCGCGACGACCACGATCGTCTTGTCTTCCCCCAGCGAATTAATGAGCTGTACAGAGCTTTCCCTTCCCACCGTCAGGGGTAGGACGGCGTGGGGGAATAGGACCGTATCTCGCACAGGCAGAATGGGAAGCGCCCGTTCGGGCTCCGCATTGCCGGTGCTTTCTTTCGTAGTGCGCTCAGCGCGCGACGGCTGTGTCATGTTTCACCTTGAGTGTAGTGTGCTCAAGTTGGATGAGATTACTGCCCCAAAAGATGCAATCCGCCCTTTACCTTCGTTTCCTTAGGACGCACCGAGTCTAAACCCTCTTGCCAGGGATTGCACCCATCCAAAGGTAGCAAGACGCCTGGTGTCAGTTTATCGCCGGGGTGATGCCGAAGACGAATCAAGCAGTGCCTTCTCCAGCACGAAGGCGTCTACACCGGTGGAATAGTAGCGCGGCACGACCTTCGTGACGCTGTAGTGATGACGCTTGTAGAAGGCAAGGGCGGAAGCGTTATCGACGGCAGTTTCGAGCACCACCGTGTGACAGGGAACCTTGCGCAGCCGCTCCTCGGCGGCGGCCAGCAGCGTTGAGCCTAGACCGCTGCGACGACTGTCGGGAAGCACATCGATGGTGATGATGTGACCTACGCCACGGCGGCTGGCTTCGGCGACGATGAAGCCAGCAATGCCGCCGGACTTTCCCGCGGCCCGTTCGGCTACGATAGTGAACGATCCGCGACGCTGGATGTAGGCGGCCAACTCCGGCCGCGGGTAGGCGATACCCGGAGCAAAACACTTCTGGTCGATGCTCCACAGGACCTCGAAATCCTCAGTCCGAAACGCTCTCAGAGAAAACTCCACTCGCTGATTCTATCCGGAAGCGCCCGCTTGACGGGCTTGATGTATGCAAGAAAAGGGGTTAGAGCTGGTGAAAAACATCCCACGAAACTGTTGCGTGGAGCGCACCCTAAGACGTACCATTCGCATCTGAGATGGTTGTGGGGCTCCAGTTTCTCATCTACGTGGGGTTGGTGATCGGCCTGGTTGGGCTGTGGTATCTATGCCTCGCGGGTTACAACCGCCGCAGGGGAATCCTCGCCCTGCGCAAGGTTGAGGAAGCCTGTTCACACCGTGCCCGGATCGTGGATGCCCACTGGATTGGGGCGTCACGGCTGCAAGCGCATTTGCGTTTTGCGGCACACTGGTTCGGGAACGCCCAGATCACCATACGCCTGCTGCCTCGTCCGCTGCCGGTGCAGTGGTTGTTGAGCCGCTGGCACAAACAAAGGGAGACGGTGACGTTTGAGGCGGACTTGGACCACGCCCCCGGTGTTCAGCTGGAAGTGTTCCGCCATCACTGGCTAAGCGATGGCGATCGGCAGATGATTCGGAGTTCGCGCAACTGGACAGTGTCGCGGTCGCGACCGGTGGTGCTCACCACCTCCACGCAATGGCAGCAAGAACTTCCGCCGATCATGAATACCCTGATAACGTCTCGCGGACATAACTTGCTGAAGGTTCGTCTACGCCCCGAATCACCACACCTGGCTGCCACCATGGATTTGGACGCTCTGTCGGGTGATGACGCGGCAGCTGGGTTTCTGAGTGTGTTGCGGGAGTTGGCGGCGGGAGCATCAAAATCCAGGCAGTAACGGTTTCCCACCCATTTTTCGCCCATCAATTCAAGAACTGGCGGCGGGGCTTTCCGTTGCCGACGGAGGCTTTGGGAGCATCCACAGTTCTCCATGCACAATCAATAAATTGGACTTTCTGCAGCCCGTCTTTTGGCCGATGTTCGGCGGCTAAGGCAGAGTTGAGGCGCAGCCTCTGGATGCGGGCGACGGCGCGGTCGACCACGCGAGCCAGTTCAGCAGCGTAATTGGCCCCACGATCTTCACGCAGGCAGCCTTTCGCCTTCTCCGCGGAAAACCAGGTGGGATTGCGTTCAAACTCTTGGGGTGCCTCCAAGCGCGTTACCTCGCAAAGATGAGCAAGGACGGTCAGTTCTTTCGAGGCTGCAGACTTGCGTGAGTCTCCATCCTTGCGACGAACGTAGGTAGCGAACGACGTTTCCTCGATGCGGCCATGGACTCCGGCTTCCTCGAAAGCCTCGAGGGCAGCGGCCTGTGCGTGGGTCAAACCCGGCTCGGCGCTACCTTTAGGGAAAGTCCAGCGTCCACTGCCGCGAGTTTTCACCAGGAGGAACTCGACTGTGGTGCTGCGGACGCGGTAACAGACCGCAGCCACCTGGTGGCATCCCCGCAGCCGGCGAAGATGCGACAAGCGAACGAATTTTGCGGAAGATCGAGCGACCGTGCTCATGGCAGTAGAGTGCACGATGCGGACAGTTGTGGATAGAGTCAAGCTTGGTTCGGCGGATTGGTTCGCGGAATCCTCTTACATACTTGCGCAGCCGGGAGGATAGAGACAGTATTTTGTTTGGCGGTCAAAGGGGGATCCTTGGAGAACCTGTACTGTCTGCGCTGCAATCGGGAACTGGAGGCAGGACACAAATCGGTTGCCGTGTACATGTTTGCCCAGACCGTGGGAATCCGGCCGCGACAGAAATCGGCGGCACAACGAATATGCTTTTGTCCGCAGTGCTCGGTCTCCCTGGCGATGGGACCTCCGCCCGAAGGCGCGCTCAACGTTGCGGCCTGGAACATGATCCGAGACCTCGTAGGGTCGGATCCGGCGTTGAATCAGGCGGCCTGGGAAAACCTGAGAGGGGTAGTCGGTTTGCTCCCCGCTACAGGTACCGACGGCATTCCGCGACGGGTGAGCGGTGAGGGATATTTCGAGTTCTAGTCACTCCGCCGGTTGCGGCACGAAGCGATATCCGACGCCCCGGACGGTGAGCAGATGGGTAGGCTCGGCCGGGTCATCTTCAATATAGCGGCGCAATCGCACAATGAAGTTGTCGATGGCGCGAGTGTCGGTGTCTTCGTGCAGTCCCCAAACCTCTTCCAAAATCGATTTGCGGGAGACCACCTGCCCGCTGTTGCGCACCAGATGGCGCAGGAGTTCGGCTTCCATGAGCGTGAGTTGGATAGTGTTCCCCTTGACCCGCAACTCGAGGGTCCGAAAATCCAGCGTGCGGCCGTCGAAGGAGAAAATGTCACCTTCCTGTGGGTTCGCAGCGGGATTTCCCTTCTCTGAATCCTGGCCCATGCGGGACCATTCCCGGCGGCGGAGCAATCCCTGCAAGCGGGCCATCAGAATAGGCAATTCAAACGGCTTGGGAAGATAGTCGTCAGCCCCGGACGCGAAGCCTCTAAGGACATCTTCGGGACGGCCGCGCGCGGTCAGCATGAGCACGGGGACAAAATTCTTGGCGGCGCGCAGCTCGGCGGCAACGGCAAAGCCATCTTTACCGGGAAGCATCACGTCGAGCACGACGGCGTCAAAGGCACTGTGTCTGTCACTCTTACCACCGCCGGAGGATCCTAAAAGACGATCAAGCGCAGTCTCACCATCACCTGCAACTTCGACCGAATGCCCTTCCGCCTCCAGATTGAAGCGCAGGCCGTTGGCCAGATGGGCTTCGTCTTCGACGATGAGGACGTGGCTCACGCCGTCTTCTCCGGAATGCTGCGCGGCAGTTCCAGGACGACGGTGGTACCGTGGCCCTCCCCCTCACTCTGGGCAAACACCCGGCCTCCGTGTTTCTTGGCAATGGCACGCACGATAAACAGACCCAGCCCTGTCCCCTTTACATGCGACGACGACCGGCTCGATACACGATAAAAGCGTTTGAACACACGCTTCAATTCCGCCGGTGGAATGCCCATGCCGTGATCGTGAACGCTGAGAGCCACGCGCTTTTCATCGGGCGCATCCAGGCGAACAGAGATGTCCACTTGGTCTCCGGAATACTTGATGGCATTGTCGAGCACGTTGGAAACAGCAGTGCGAAGTTCTTCAGGGTCGCCGTTCACCGTCGCCCCAGCTCCATTCACCACAGGTTCGAAGCGCAGGGCTTCCGGCTTAAGATGACGGCCGTTGCGTGCGATTTGGACACACTCCTGCACTAATCCGGCGAAGTCGACTGCGATCCGTCCACGGGAGCCGCGTTTGTGGCCCACCATACCCGCCTTCAAAACCTGCTCGACGGTGGTCAGGAGTCGATCAGAATCGTCCAGCATGAGGCGGTAGAACTCGCGGCGTTGGGCTTCGTCCACGTCGCGGTGCTGCAAGGTCTGCAGGTAAAGACGAATGGAGGCGATGGGAGTTTTCAGTTCGTGAGTGACGGCGTTGATAAAACTGTCGTGCTGCTCATTGCGGCGAATCTCGCGCAGCAGGAAAATTGTGTTGAGGACCAAGCCTGCCGTGATGGCCCCGAAGAAGATGAATCCCAGAAAGACTTTGATGTCGAGGCGCCAATTAAGGATGATCCAGCCCGAGCCTACAGCGACGGCAACGCCCGCCAGGCCTACGCCCAGGACGAGGAAAGTGACCGTAGCTTTGCGCCGACTGGTGATGCGCATAGCAGGATTCTAGCGCGTTGCGAGGAAGTTCGCGGAGAACCAACGCAGTCGAGCCGTCGGCGCCACAGCCGGGCGAGAAGCCGCCTAGTCGGCTGAGGCAGTCGAAGAGGTCGGGACGGTCAGATGGAGCGTGGTGATGGAAGACGCCACCGGCGGAATGGCGGGGAGGTTGTTCATCTTCACCCGGTACACATGACGCGCCAAGCCCAGCTTGTTCAGCGCCCAAATGCCGTACCAGTTCATGTCAATTTCATACCATCGCAGGCCGTGCCGGGCGGAAACCGGGTGAGCGTGATGGTTGTTATGCCAGCCCTCGCCAAAGGTAAGAAGCGCCACCCACCAACTGTTGGTGGAAAGGTCTTTGGTGACGAAGCGGCGAGTGCCCCAGCTATGGGTCGCGGAGTTGACCAGCCAGGTCGCATGAAGCCCGACCACGGTGCGCATGAAGATGCCCCACATCAGGAACGGAAGGCCGCCAACGGCCAGCAAGATTAACCCCAGCACAATCATGGGGACGTAATGATATTTCGTCAGCCAGACGTGATATTTGTCTTTGGCGAGATCGGGTACGTAGCGGGCAAGAGTCGTGGTGTCGTGGTGCATGGACTTGCCGGTCAGAATCCATCCCATGTGGGCCCACCACTTGCCGTCAATGGGTGAATGCGGGTCGCCATCTTCGTCGGAGAATTGGTGATGAATACGGTGCGTCGCTACCCAAAAAATGGGACCCCCTTCAAGGGCCAGCGTAGCGCAGGTGGTAAGGACATACTCAACCCATTTCGGCGTCTTGTAGCCCCGATGAGTCAGCAGCCGGTGATAGCCCATGCCGATGCCCAGACTGCCCGAAACCCACCACAGGAACATGGCGACGAACAGGGCTTTCCAGGTGAAGAAAAACAGGGCCGCAATGGCTCCCACATGAAACAGACCCATAAAGATTGCGGTTACCCAATTGATTTCATTGTCGGCGGCGGCTTTGCGATTGAGGACTTCGAGTTCCATGGCGCGTTCCCCGGTGGCAGCTGGATTCTTATAGTTAAGGTATCAAGAGGAGGGAATTTCCTGTGTAATAGTTCTGTAATATTGGGTTACGAGAGGTCACGCCCGGTCAGGCAGCAGTACCTTTGACCTCGATTCCAGCCCACTTTTCGAGCAGGGTGATAGTGGCGGCGTAGTCCAGGTTTTCATGGCCGTCTTCGGTGGCCATCTCGTAAATCTCCTCCACGGTTTCAAGCGCGGGCAGCTTGACGCGGGCTTCTTTGGCGGCTTCTAGGGCAAGGCGGATGTCCTTGCGCATGAGCCTCAGGGGGAAATTAGCAGAGAAGTCTCGCTTGAGGACGAATGGCGCCTTGTAGTCCACGACTCCGGAACGGACCATCGAAGCTTCGATCAGGGGCAGCATGGTTTCGGCGTTCACGCCGAGTTTCGCTGCCAGGGTCAAAGCCTCGGCGAAGCCCTCGTAGATCAGTGCGATCTGTAGATTCATGGCGAGTTTCGCAGCTTCACCTTTGCCGGTTTCGCCCATTCGGAAAACCTTCTTGCCGGTAGCTGCGAACAGAGGTCTTAGTTTATCGACTGTCGCTTCTTCGCCGCCCACGATGAAGATTAGCGTGCCGTTTTCGGCGCCGACTCTAGATCCGGTCACAGGCGCATCTACGTACTGCACACCCTTGCTGCCAACGCGCTCGGCAAAACGGCGGGTAGCCGACGGCGAGATGGTGCTGGAATCGACGATGATTTGTCCCTCGGACAGGGATTCGTACACGCCCTGAGGCCCGAACAAAACACTCTCAACGGCCTTGGTGTCGGCAACGCAGAGCCAGATCACCTCGGCATCGCGAGCCGCCTCCGCCGGCGATGGGGCGGTTTTGGCGCCTTCTACATTCTGGCCTGGAGTGCGGTTCCATACCGTAACTTCGTGACCGGCTTTCGCCAGATTCGACGCCATAGGGCGTCCCATGATTCCTAAACCTAAGAATGCGATGCGCATGTTCACTCCGTGAAGTTAGAAAACGCCGGAACCAGAATTAGAACTGACGGCGGAGGAACGGTCAAGCAATCCGCGCGGGATTTGTCATACAATGAGAGCAACTAAGCCCACGTCGGATCAATCCAAGTAGCAGGAGCCCTTAGGATGTTGGAGTCCGCACTCGGAAAGCGATAGTGGCCAACCGGGTGAGATTTGAAGCCTACTGATGTTAAAGGCCAGTCTCCAGAACCCCGTCCTTCGCAAGCGTGCCCGGGCCTTCGGGCGATTGGTGCAGAACTCCGCAGTCACTCCTCGCACTGGACAGACCCACAAGCCAAAGTTGGTTAGCGACGGAGAACTGGGAGTGACTTTCATTGGCCACGCCAGCTTCTTCATCCAGATGGACGGGCAAAATGTAATTATCGATCCCAACTTTGCCCGCTGGTTGTTTGTGCTGAAGCGGCTGAAGAAAGCCGGCGTGTACCTGCGCGATCTACCAGCCATTGACCTGGTCCTGGTGACGCACGCGCACTTTGACCACCTGCACCGACCGTCGTTGCGGGCAATTGTGCAGCAAGCGTGGCGGCGGCGTGTTGAACCTCCAGTGATCGTGGTTCCTCACCACGTTGTGGACCTGGTTTCGGATTTGGGTTTCCGCGAAGTCGTGGAATTGGACTGGTGGGACAACTACGCTCAACAGGGCCTCACAGTGACTCACGTTCCTTCCCGGCATTGGGGTGCGCGTCTGTTTAAGGATTCGCATCGCGGCTACGGCGGCTATGTGCTGCGCGACGACCAGCATTCGGTTTACCACGCCGGCGACACCGCCTATTTCCCAGGGTTCCGCGAAATCGGACAAAGACTCGCGCCCCAACTCGCCCTCTTGCCGATCGGCGCCTACAATCCGCCGTCGTTTCGCAACGTGCATGCCGATCCCTCCGACGCGACCCGTGCGTTCCTGGATCTGAATGCACGCTGGATGGTGCCCATGCATTACGGGACCTTCCGGCTTTCACACGAACCCGTGGATGAACCTTTGCAACTTCTGGCGCAGGAGGCGAAGGCCGCGGGCATTGAAGATCGCGTGAGGGTGATGGAAGAAGGTGTCACCCAGTTTTTCTAGCTGACCGCGCGGGATTGCATACCCACCTACTGCGCCCCCACCGCGGGCGGTCCTGAAATGAAGTCCTCCATCACCGCTTTGCGCATCAGGTCTGGCGGAAGCAAGCCTTGCGCAAGAATGAAATCGTGGAAGTTCTTCTGGTTGAACTTTGCACCCATCGCCGCCTCGGTATTCTTTCGCAACGCAAGCAGTTTGATGAATCCGTAGTAGTAGCTGTTCGCCTGCCCAGGGGCACGATAGGTGTAGCGCTCCACTTCTTCTTCGGCGAATGCGGGCGACTGCACCACGTCCTGCTCGAGCACGCGTTCAGCATCGGCGGGCTGGATTTTGCCGGCCTGCAACTCCGGGTCGAGGAATGCCCGCGCCGCCCGCAACAGCCGGTAGTCGAGCGAGACCAACTGGCCCTCCAGCGGCATGTACGGCAAGACGATATATTCCGAATACAGTCCCCAGCCTTCGACATTGGTGCTGTTAAACGCGTAGTGAACTCTTGCGATGGAAACGCCCTTTTCCAGCATCGAATCGAACTGGAGTTCGTGGCCGGGGCGCGCCTCGTGCGCGGTGAGAGTCCAGGCCGCCGCATCGAAGGTGAAATCGTCGTACTTCTGGGACGCGCTCTGGCCGGACCCGGCCGGGATGTTCAACGGCAGAATGAACTCGCCCTTCTGCCCGGTGTTGTGCAGAAACGGCGGCGGCGACATGTGCGGGGCGGGCTGCTGCGCGGTCTCAGCCGCGGTCGCGATGCGAATGCGCGCTGGGCGATCCGGTAAAGTTACCAGACCATGCTCGGCAATGATCTTCTCGATTTGCTTCAGCCGCTCTTGATAAAACGGCAGGATGGCATCGCCCACCAATTGCTGCTTCTTCAATTCCCGGATCACATCGCGATAGTCGCTCGACGGAAGTTTGCGCTCTTTGGCAATCTGCGCAGCGATCGGCTTCATCTCCTGCTGGATTTCATTGAATCCCCGGTGCGCCAACTCCGCCATTTGAGCGGGAGGAATGTCGATGCCGTACTGCTCCAGCGCCAGCGCGTACTCTTCCGGCTGGAGCCGGAAATCGGCGCGCGCTTTGGGTAGCACGGTCATCTTGGTCCATGTGTCATAGTCGGTCAACTCCGATTTCAGCTTGGCGTAGGCGTCCTCCCACCCGGTCAACTGATACTTCTTGCAAAGCGTGGCGATACCCTCGAGGTAGTTGGAATTCCTCGCCAGCTCAGTTTCAATCTCTACCTTCGCCGGATACACCACCCCGGGCTTCGCCGCCTGCTCCAGAACCCGCTGCTTCAGAATCTCGGTGATCGGCTTGTAGCCGGGCTCAAGGCCGGCATACTTACGCAGGCGAGCCACCGCCGTTGGCCGCCGCTCGGCCGGCGTCTGATCGTCGAGCAAACCCCGTATCCCGCTAAACACCAGGCTGCTCGCGTTGAGGAACGGCACATTGTGGGCGCGATCGTAGTCCTGTTGGCGGAATCCAAGCTCTACGCTGCGAATGATGATGGCCAGATCCTGGGCAACTTCTTTCTGTTTCTCCTGAGCCAGCACGCCCTTAAGTCTGGCAACGATCTCCTCGGTTTCCTTGCGCTCCTGGTCCTCGTCCGCCAGGGTGGGTTGCGCGACCAGTGCGTCGTATTGGCTCAGGCCCTGGCGCGTTCCCTGCTCGGGATGATGCTTCATCTCAACCATCAATGCCTGGTTGGTATAGCTGTTGCTGACCTCGATCCAACTGCGGTCGGCGGCGTGGACGGATGACAGAGTCATAAGCATCACAATCAGTGCGCTCAAAAGAAACATCGCGCTGCGCATTCGTGCCTCCATAACAGGAAATTAGTAGAGCATGCCCGCCAGCAACACGGCAATTAGCAAGAGACTGGCACGGGCTTAGTAGGTTAGCAAAATTCGCAGATCGCGGAGATTGTTCCCGGTGGGGCCAGTGATGATCGCGTCGCCGAGAGCATGGAAGAACCGGTAAGCATTGAAGTTCCTCAAGTGAGCTTCTGCATTCAATCCGCGCACCTGCGCGCGATCCTCCGTTGTCCCGTCCACGATGGCGCCTGCCGCGGAACTATTGCCGTCGATGCCATCAGTACCGGCGCTGAGCACCGTGATGTTGTCGCCGCTAATCTTTCGGGCACATGCAAGCGCAAACTGCTGATTGCGTCCGCCCGTTCCTCCCTGAGTGACTTTAACTGTTACTTCGCCTCCCGAAATCAGGCAGGTCCGCTCGGAATGCTTCCGCAATTCACGCGCTCGGTTCAGAAGATAATCGGCTGCACGGACGTAGTCCCAGTCGTCGCAACTGTTGTCGATCTCCACCTTGAAGCCCTGGCGCTCAGCCTCGGTCTTAGCGGCCTCAATCAGCGTCGCGTTCGACAGCACCGTCCACCAGCGGCTGCGATGGAACACTGGATCGTCGGACTTAGGAGTTTCTTCCAAGGCATGGCGCTGGAAGAGCTCACGGACGGAAGTTGGAAACTGCGGCTGCAGATCATGCTTCGCGGCGATGCGGTCACAGTCTTCAATTGAGGTGGAATCAGGCATGGTGGGACCGGAGGCTAGAGCGTCGGGCGTGTTGTCTGGGACGTCGGATACAAGAATCGAAACCTGCTGTGCGAGATGAGCCGCGCGGGCCAAGCGGCCGCCCTTGATGGCGGACAAGTGCTTGCGGATGGCGTTGATTTCCGCGATCGAGGCCCCGGAACGGACCAGCGTCTGGTAGGTTGCGATCAGATCTTCCAGCGAGATTTCGTCGTCGATGGGCTTTTCGGCAATCGAAGAACCGCCTCCACTGATCAGAAATAGCACGAGAGACGACGCATCCTGGGAATCGAGCGACTTGAGCATGGCCTCGGCGGCGCGGATGGATTCCTGATTGGGTGCAGGATGGCCTCCGAGAAAATAACGGAAACCGCGAATCTGCGAAGCCGGAGCGACGGAACTGGCAACGATGCCTTCAAAACGCTCGCCGGCCTGCATCTCCAACCCGTTCACCATGGTGTGAGCAGCCTTGCCCAGCGAGACTACGAAGATCCGATGATAGGTATGGAGGTCGTACAGATCTTCGCAAACGCGCAGGACGCCTCGTTCGCAGGTCACATGCTTTTCGAAAGCGCGGTCAATGCTGGATTCCGCCAGGGCATGTTCGAAAAGATGGCGCGCGGCAACACGCATTTCGATGGCCTGCTTTTCGGGGGTCACGGGGAAGATTATACGGGTGAGCTATCGGCTCTCAGCTTCCAGCTTTCAGAATAGGCTTCTTTGCGGTCTTTGCGATTTCCTTTGCGGTCTTCGCGGTAAGGTTCCAGACCGCAATCATGTCGCAACCGCTTCCCTAACCCAGGCTTCAATCGTCTCGCGCAACTCTTTCAACCGTCCTTCGAAAAAGTGGTCGGCGGACTCGATCAGTACCAGCTTCTTTGGTTCGGGGAGGGATTCCGCCAGCTGTTCCAGCCTTAAGCGCGGCCCAAACTGGTCGCGAGTACCACTCACCAGCAGCTTGGGCTTGTTGCAGGTTCGCAGAAAATCGAAATCGTAGCTTCGATCATCGGTCGGAAGCAGGGGAATTCCCAGGCCAATGACAGAATCCACGCGGGCATCTGGACATGCTGCACGCAAGCCGATGGCAGCACCGAAAGAGAAGCCGGCGAAAATCATCGGTAAATGGAACTCGGCGTTGAGCCAATCGAGGGCAGCGCGAACATCGTCGACTTCACCAAGCCCGTTGTCGTGGGTGCCTTGGCTCATTCCAACTCCACGAAAATTGAAACGCAATACTGGATAGCCGAAGCTGTTCAGGGCTTTCATGGTATGAAAGACCACCTTATTGTGGAACGCACCGCCGTACAGAGGATGAGGATGGCAGACCAGAGCGGCGTGACTGGCACCTTCAGTCCCCTGGTTAAGCAGGGCTTCGAGGCGTCCCGAAGGCCCTTCGAGAAAGAATGAGCGGATGGCGGCGTTTGGTAATGAAGACACTCAAATCAAATTATCAGAAGCATAGCGAGCTCCGCTCGGCCTGCACGGCAAGACGCCCGCGCCTGCATTGTTAAGGTATGCTTTCTGCCATGGACGTTGTTGCGCTTACTCGACAACTGGTTGATATCGAGTCCACCACCGGAAACGAAGGCCGCGTGGCCGACTTCCTTCTGGGCCAACTGAGCCGTCTCGGCTACCGCGCCAGCAAGATGCCGGTCGAAGGCGGGCGCTGCAACGTGTTTGCGGTTTCTCCCCAGCAGACTCGGCCGGAGGTCGTGTTCTCCACCCACATGGACACCGTGCCACCGTTTATTCCCTCCTCGGAAGATAACGCCAAAATCTATGGACGTGGCTCCTGCGACGCGAAGGGCATCATCGCCGCGCAGATAGCGGCTGCGGAGCGTTTGCGGCAAGAAGGTATTTACGTTGGCTTGCTGTTCGTTGTGGGCGAGGAGAAAGACAGTCTGGGAGCGAAGATTGCGAATCAGCAGTCGCCGGGCTCGAAGTTTCTGGTGAACGGCGAGCCAACGGAAAACAAGATGGCGTCGGCATCCAAAGGAACCTTGCGCGTGGAAGTCAGCGCGACCGGACGCATGGCGCATTCGGCTTATCCGGAGTTGGGAGAATCCGCGATCGACAAGCTTCTGGAAGCTTTGAATCGGCTGAAGGCTATCAAACTGCCGTCCGTCGAAGGGATTGGGCCATGCACCGTGAACATCGGAGTGATCGAAGGCGGGCGAGCCCCGAATGTGATTCCCGATAAAGCGCGGGCACAACTGCTGTATCGGCTGGTGGGCCCTTCGGACAGGCTGCGCGAAGAAATTGTGCGAACCGTGGCAGGCCTGGCGACCGCCGAATTCGTTCTCGAGATTCTTCTCGCTCGCCTGCGCACGCTGGATGGCTTGCCAACCATGGTCGCGGCGTTCACCACCGACATTCCCTGGCTCAGCAATTGGGGTGAACCGCTGCTGGTCGGACCGGGATCGATCCATGTGGCGCATACCGAGGGTGAGTACATTGAGAAGAAGCAATTGCAGGACGCGGTGGAACTGTATTGCTTGATCGCGAGGCGACTGATCAAGAGTTGATATCGCTTGCCATCTGGCATGGTGGTCATAAACCCAGTTGCTAGTTCTTAGTTCTCAGTTCTCAGTTCTGCCCTCCCGAACAGTTACACTTAGAGCATGACCACCTCCACCCTAAACTCCCTCTCCAAGGCCTCTTCCGCCTATTTGCGTTCGGCGATGCACCAGCCTATCCAGTGGCGGGAGTGGGGTGAGGAACCGTTTGCCGTAGCGCAGCGCGAGAACAAGCCCATCCTTCTGGATATTGGCGCGGTGTGGTGCCACTGGTGCCATGTTATGGACCGCGAGTCGTACGACAGTCCCGAGATCGCCCAAATTGTGAACGAGCGCTTCGTGGCGGTGAAGGTCGATCGCGACGAGCGGCCTGACATTGACAGCCGTTATCAAGTGGCGGTGAGTTCTATCAGCGGACAGGGCGGATGGCCGCTCACAGCGTTTCTCACGCCCGACGGCAAGCCGTTTTATGGAGGCACCTACTTCCCTCCTGACGATCATTACGGGCGCCCCAGTTTCAAGCGGGTACTGCTTTCGATCGCGAATGCATATCACGAAAAGAATGACGACGTGATGGAGCAGGCGAAAATGGTGGAAAGTGCGATCTCGCAGGCAGAGTCATTTGCTGGCAAGGGTGGCGATTTTTCTCCAGCGGTAATCGACACAATTGTGACATCGGCGCTGGGCATGTTCGATCCACAGAATGGCGGCTTTGGCAGCGCTCCAAAGTTTCCTCATCCCGCCGCTTTGGATTTGTTGATCGACCGATACGTTCGATCCGAAGACGAGGAATTACGGAATGTGTTCGTCAGCACGCTGGAGAAGATGGCGCGGGGTGGTGTGTACGACCAGTTGGCGGGAGGGTTTCACCGTTATTCTGTCGATGAACACTGGGTGGTGCCGCACTTCGAAAAGATGTGCTACGACAATTCCGAACTGCTGAAGAATTATGTCCACGCCTATCAGGCGACGGGTTCGGAGGTCTTTGCCGCAGTAGCGCGCGACATCATTCGCTGGATGGATGAATGGCTGAGTGACCGCGAGCGCGGCGGTTTCTATGCCTCTCAGGATGCAGATCTCTCAATGGACGACGACGGCGATTACTTTACCTGGACTCTCGCCGAAGCGATCAAGCAATACAGTTCCACCGCGTCCTGCAATTGCTTCTTCTCAATGTACT
>Ga0207059_1124_pt1 | contig 14811 bp, 3 predicted proteins | sample Alteio_BWMinCont_32_FD_153273 | JGI IMG/M metagenome (GOLD analysis project Ga0207059, IMG submission 153273) | Enriched cells from forest soil in Barre Woods Harvard Forest LTER site, Petersham, Massachusetts, United States -... | ecosystem: Environmental > Terrestrial > Soil > Temperate forest >...
GGATGCCTGAAATATCCGTCTGTTCTATATATTCAATTTTAAATTTGTATGCCTGGCTCATAGCCAAGGGAACTACATCTTCCCACGATAATAACGCATCGCCAGCGTGTTTTTCTAATAACAACTGATCATCTAAAAATAATCTGAATGCATCGTCGGCTGCATCCGCTTGTACCGTCAATGTATAATCGCCGGATGTAGGCGGATTGAGATATCCTTCCCATCGTACGCTAAAATGATCGGAAGGTATTGCCGGGTCGGGTGATCCTGTGCCCCATGAAAAATCTATTTGATTATCATTCCGCGACAAGCCACTCGTCGCAAAATTTTCATCGGTATAATAAGTCGCATCGAGCCCTGTAATTGAAATTGTTTGAACTAATGCATCAAGCTGCGATTGCAAAAGTATTTGCGTGCTCGGCTCATCCAAACCTATACCAGTAGAAATAGATTGCACGACAATATTTATACGCAACTGTTTTTTTAAATAAGGCAGGAAATATTTATAAAACCAATTGAACTTGTCCTGCACGCTCAACGCCTGCGCCTGGCTTGGATGATTTAATAAGCTGGCAATAGCATCATTCATATTGGCAGCAAAAAGCGTTGAGAAATTACTCGTCAAAAATTGTTCCGGTTGTTTATATAAATCCAGCAACGCCGATTGAAAATTTGCAGTTGCGCCGGGCAAAGACCCAAGTGCAGTTTTATCAGCATCACTTAAAACACCGGTACATTGTAATCGCCCGCTACCAACACTATAGCTGACATAATTACTTTGCGGGGGAGCGATGGTAACCGGAATATTTTTATCCGTGATAGTGCTGAATATTGCAGTCCCTTTTAATATGCTGATAAGATTATCCACCATATCGCTCTGATAAATCAACTGCAATTTTGAACGGAGCAAATCTTCCGTAATATTATTTTGAAGATCGCTATCAGGATTATCATTGTCGATACCGGAAAAACTTTTTCGGATAGCTATCATCGTATTTTGAACCGCTGCATCAGGCATATCGAGTTTATGTTGCGGATCGGCAACGTCGCCAAGAATATAATCCAATGCCGATACACTAAACCCTGATGATTTGATATTGGAAATAAGCGTAATAAAATCAAGCGTTGCTTGTGGGTTAATATCAGTAAAAATATTTTGTACTGTATCAAAATTGCTGAATGGGTTTATCCCAAAAAGTTTTTTTACTGTGATCAGGTCATTGATAGAAACTGACAATGCCTTTGCGAGCATGATGTACCGATAAATAATGCTGAGGTTTTCAATATTCAAAATAGCGCTGCCCAAAATAAGATTGCTATCTGTAATAACCAGGTTCAAATCTTCCCCATTTATCCGGAATGCAGCTTGAATTGCAGTGAGATGATCTTTTATCAATTGTGTAACATCCGAAAGATAAGCACCCCATGGGTTAGCCTGGAATGCTATATCAATTTTCTGAATAGTACGATTGAGAAATAATTTTATATACAAAGCGTTTTTCCCGGCTGTTTGGATATTGCCCCAAATTGTAGCCAGTTTATCCAGCGATACATGAGTTGTATCGTTTATCGTTTTTACTATGGAGATTTTATCAACAAGATCATTGGTTATATTTTTTTCACCAAGCGCGCCAATCAAAGCATCCAATTCAAAAATATTCCATTGTAGTTTATTCCATAACCGTATGAAGCATTGAATTTTTGGGAAGATATCATTCAATACATTGGCTGGTATGCCGGGATCGGCGGGATTTTCGTAAATGTTTTGTAATATCCGGAGTTCTGTTGAGGCCAAATCACAGCTTGATGTATTTTGATATGAAGTAATGATATGTTGAAATTGAATGAAATTATTTTGTGCCCATGTTTTAAAATCGGCAGGAGCAATGGCTTTCGCATTCAAAACCGTCATGATATCCGCATCTGCAGCGGGATCTGCTCCTCCTGCAATTGCTTTTAGTTTTTGATAAATATCGGAGGAAGATAATGTGGATGATGAAAATAAATCCTCAATATAATCGAGAATGGGTTGCCCGGGATTTATGAATTGCGTTTGCAAGAGATTGATCGTATCCGTATAATTTATTCCAGTCCTTCTCGAAAACTCCGGTACTTTATAAATGTTCGATTGAAAATCATTTGCATTACTATATCCATAATATTCCCACAGATTTTTTAGCACATCATTTCCGGCAAAATCTTTCCCGGTCAAAATTTGATATTCTTCCTGCGAAATATTGAGTCGTTCTGCATGAATAGCTCTGTTGACCGTATCAGAAAAATCAGTTTGAAAAACTGTCATCACTTCTGACCTGCTGGTTCGCATTTGGTCATAATAAATTCTTTCTATATCAAGCGGCTGATGATACGGAAGTGAAAATGGATATACCGAATCTTTCAATTTACTGTATGCTTCTTTCAATGTGTTTTGCGGATTAGCTCTCAATTCATCCGCGGTTGTATCGCCAGTATCGTAAGCTGATTTATCATCCAATAAACCATGCGCGACATAATATTCCATTATTTCATTTACCAAATCGATATATGGGATGATAGTATTGGTATTTTCACAAGTCAGTGGCAGATATGCAATATCAGGGCGACGTTTTAAGAGAACAGCTAGTGGAGACTGGTTAAAATCATTTGCCGTGAGCTTATCCAAAAATTGCATGATATCTACGAGGTAAGCTGCGGCACCATATACGGATCTGCATTCTTCGCATTCACAACTATCGGGACTGCCAAATAATTCCGTCCAGTTCGGGACTTTGCTTTGAATAATTGCCTGCTGTGCGGCAACTGCAGGCTGCATAATTTGCGGGCTAAGCGCATACGCAGATTCATTGATGACGGTCACCAATTTTTCCATGCGCATGGTTTGAAAAGATGCACGTTGATGAATAGCAAACGCAATATCCTGTCCTCCTAAAATATCCGAATTCATATTGATGAATGCCTGCTGCGGGATATTTGCAATTTGATTGGCTGAATGAAATTTTGCATCCATTAATTTTGATAATGCATCCGGAGTTGGGCTTACTGTATATAGCCGTTGTATTTTGGCAAGGTTTTCTTTTAACAATTGCATGTTTTGACCGCCTGCAGTATTTAGCTGATCTTGAAAATCATTGATACGGGAAGATTTGATATCAAAATTTTTAGCTGCGGAAAAAAATGAGATCAATCCATTTTTTACATCGGCATTTTCAATTTTTAATTGATCGCCGTTGATCATGGAATAAATTTTTTGCGTGGGATACGCTGTATTTAATATAGCCTGTATATTGTTTTTATAATTGCTGATTTTTTCATCAGCCGTATCGCCGCTTACTCCATCAGGGATGCCGGATTGTTTTAGCAAATCATTCCAGTCATTATCCGTAAATGAAAGCAGGTCGATAGGGTTTTGTATTTTTCTATCTATTTGCAAAGCCTGAACGAGTGGAAGATGGTTTGCTGTGAGCACGACTAATTGGTTAGTCAGTTGCAATGATTTAATTAATTGCGGCTGGCCGGAAAATCCAGGCAATGATGGAAGATATGTATTCCAAAAATCTTCGGCGCTGCCGGTAAATGTTCGCGATGCATTTAAAAAAGCAGCTTGTATATTGATATCGGTCGTGGTAAGATTTAATGTTTTTACCAAAGACGCCATCTCATCTGTTTGCGTACCAGTAAGCATTTGCGTGGATGCATATTGATGAAGGGTAGCCAGGAAAGCATTTAATATCCGCGCATCTGTTGAGTCAATTATATTTTGATCGATGGCGAGTTGCCAGGCATCTAAAATTTTGCTTTCTTCCGTCAGGCCGATAGATGAAAATGTTAGTGTGATTTGTTCTCTCCCTAATCCATATAATAATTGATGTGCTTCCGGGTTATTTGGGAATGCCAGTGCCAATTGAGCTGCGTTGATCAGAAATCCTACTTTTTCAGGGTCTTGGCTTATTTCCGATGCGAGGAACGCCGCCTGGTCATCCGAACCGAATAATTCGTTCAATTGCATATTGCTAATGCGAAGCATTGAGTTCACCTGCTGTAATAATCTGGTAAATTCGCTGATACCACGGTCAGCAGTAGCCGAAATCAGCACGTTCCAATCGTTCAATAAAACTCCGTTTACATAATCATCGATAGTTGAAAGTGCAGACCGGCCGGTAATTGTATTATCCTGCACGGCATATACAATTACATCGGCGAGCCCCATTTCGGCAGCATTGAATTGTGCATCGGTAAATGAAATGGAATAGCTTCCATCTCCAAGAGAAACAGCATTGCCTAGTGCCTGCATGCCATTATTGGATTTGATATCATCCAATGTTTTAACTGTCTTGTAAATTTTTGCCCCGCGAAGATCGATATCAAAAGCCATGAGATTTTTTCCGCTCAATACTTCTCCCCGATCGTTTAGCACCACGCCTGTTACCGTATAGGTACTGGTTTCTTCAAAAAGCCCTTTTGATTTTAATACGGCGTTCAATGCTGATGCGGTTATTTCATCGACCAAAAATTTATCATCGAACTGTATTTTATTTTGCGATTGAAAATCGCGGACAGCTTTTGTTGTTTGTGGCCCTGCTGTTTGTTTGCTCAATTCATCTTTGCTGATGGCAAAGCCAAGTGCAACTAGTGCTGATTGCAGATTGGCGACATTGACTGAGGTTTCGTTGAGATTAATTGGTGAGGAAACGAGTTGGAGTGCCATAGTAAGTTTTTATTATTAATATTTTGTTTATTTATTTTGAATCGAGTTCTTCTATTTCGCTTAGATTAATCAGTCCTACCTTTAAAGGTTCCGCCGCGTCTTATCGGTACACCTAATTTTGGGTAAGACAAATTAAACAGGTTCGATAGCCTTTTTTCAGCTGTTATTGCCTCGATCCCTGTTGCTTTTGACACGGCGGCAAAAACAGAATCTGCAACACTGTGCTTCATTTCCTGCGCTACATCAAAAACCTTCATTGCTTCGGGGTTATCAACAAGTAGCCATTTCTTTGAGCTTTGAAATACTTCGATGCCTTCAGCTTTGAGAAAATCTTGTAATGAAACTCTTTGCGCTTCGCTTGTAACATCTAATAATTCTCCTAAATGTTGAGGCAAAATGCGGGGTGTTCCTGACCTAATATCTTGTAACGCTTTTGCGTCGCCTTTTTCAGCAGCTTTAATTATTAAATCAGTATCAACAAGTTTTAAAGGCTTTGGCGGACCGCCTGGTATGGTTGGTTTTGGAGGATTAATTATATTTTTTGGACCCGGCTGTTCAACTGCACCTTCAAGCATCATTACCGTTTGCGCCCAATCTTTGATGAATTGCAAGCCAGTCGTTGTTGTCGTATTTGCAATTCGCTCAGGATCTCCCGATTTTACAGCCAACTCAACTTCTAATAATCCTGATCCGGCTTTATAAAAAGGAAGCGGCTTTAATATACTATTTACTCCTTCAGCAATCCCTACTGGTATTGAATCTCCTTGTTTAATGGATTCCTCCATTTTTATTACAGCACCCACCGGAGAAAGTGAACTTATTGTCTCAAGAAATGCTTTTGAATTCTCTGCTTCTGTTTTTCTCCCCTCTTCGGTGGCCATGTTTTTTATTTTATTTACTGTAGAAAGAACAGGGTCGGCCTGTACAACCATTGGCACAACTTCATCTTCAACAAAACCAATTTCTGCATCAGTAATTCCTTTCTCAATTTTCCCAACTGTTGTCGCAGCTTTTTTAGCATCGTCCCAGGTAGGGAATTCCCATTTCCCAGTAAAATCTATTTTATTAATCGGATTATTGCTTACATATACAAAAATATTAAGCCCATCGCCTACCCCTACCGGATCAGCAGATGTCCACCTGCACAACCACAATGCATAATATCTTGCCCCGTGATAGTTCAATCCTGTTTCTTCATCTCTTTCCTTACCTGTATAACGGTAACGCTTAGCTGATACTTCACGAGTGGAATCTATCGTAGAATAAGAAGTCGTTCCATAAGGGAAATACTCTTCATAAGAAATAATTTTTGCCACATCATCCAATTCAAGCGAAGCAGAGCTCAAATGGTTTTCATAATTATACCGGATTAATTGTGCTTCGTTACTGCCCGATGGTTTTATAGTTGGGCTGTCTACCATGGCTATGCGCCGTTTATCATCCGTTACATGTAAGGTTTCTCTTTCTAATGTAATCGTGCCGGCACTATTTTTCTCCCGATAAATTTCAATGGTGCCCAGATAAATCCTTTCTTTAATACTCCCATCCTGACGCTCAATAATTTTTCTTGTTCGTTGCCCTGCACTATCATATACATAATAGGCCTGGCCGCCACCGCCTAGATCAGCTTGTTTGAAATGATCTGCAAAATCCCATATTTCATTCATCAGCGTTTCTAATCCATGCATGTTCCCATGTGCATCATAGTTATACGTATACGTGTCGGGGCCAATACTGGTTGAAGTAAGGCGGTTATTGAGATTATTTCCATTGTCGTATATAAATGTTCTTGTCCAACTGCTATTTTTTGAAATATGTTGTTGCTGCAGCATATTGCCTGTTTTATCATAAACATATTTCTCTGTATAATTGCGGAAAGCCTGCGCATCATTAGGACTAATAGAATTGCTGTTGATGAATGGCTGATTGCGAAATGAATTATTTCCGGATAATCCTGATTTTGGTTCTATATCTGTTTGACCGGCTTGTTTTCGTCCCGTCGCTGATATCAATCTATATAGTGCATCATATTCATATTGATTCAATGCGGATACCTGTTCGCCATCAAAAAAAATATCCGGTTGTGAATTGTCTTTGATTTGCGTGATGTTGCCAACAGGGTCATACGTATAATTCAGGTCCTGTAAAATTTCAGCGCCGGCATTACGTGTCGTTAGCAAACGAATAAGCCGGAATGTTTCTTTTTGATAAAAATATTTTGTTGTTGTATTGTTCCCATAAATAATTTGTTCGCGCTGACCTTTTGCATTGTAATTAATATTCGTAACGAAAGAACTGTTAGTTGGCGCTTGCCGGATTTTGATATCAACTTTATCCAATACTCCCGCTTCATTATAAGTTGGAAAAATTTCGCTGGCAAGCATATTGGTTGAGTTGGGTGTAACTAATCTTATCGGCCGGTTCAATGCATCATATTCAGAAAGATTTTGAAAAATTTCTGTTTCTAAGTCGGCAGGGTTCGTCCAATCGATATCAGTTTTATAATTGGTGAGAAATTGTTTTGTTGCCTGCAATGCGTTCCCTTTAAAATCGAATTGATTACCGACAGCAATATCGGATTGATCATAACTTTTATATGCCTTGCCTCGTAGGTTATCTGTTTTTGCAGTTGATATGCTTTCGCCATATTCCACCTGTGTATGTATAATTTCATTGGCATTCGCATTTTTCAAAAATGATTTTGTCATCCTCCCCAACGCATCATATATAAAACGGAATGCATGATCGCGGTCGTCCCAACTAAGCAATGGTTTCCCTGCAACATCAGCTATCATCCAGCGATTGCCTGCGTCCATACTGCTTTGTTTCCATTTTGCAGTTGTCATGGTATATTTGTACTGCATGACCAGCCTGTTCATGGCATCTGTTATTTCCAGTTGATTTCCGTTGATATCATATTTTATTTTTGTCTCCATTTTTTCCGTGCCATTATCGGCGACGGTCAAAAAAATTCTTCCCAATGAATCGAGGTTAGCAATTGAAGGCGTGTTTGCATGTTTGGCAGCCAGCCATGCAGATCTTGTATCAGCATCGGCAGGTTCGGGGCCTGACGGATCAGGGCTCCCAAGATTTGCATACCATTCACTCTCTTTTACTGTATCATTATTATCGAAAGAAATTTGCTGCCAGGGATTAAATTCAACTTTGATAAATGTCTTGTTTGGAAAATCGGTGCGGATCATCCTGCCGGGAGGATCATATTGCATAACAGGCGTAACGCCCAGCGCTACCATGTCTTTTTCATCATCAAAAGATGGGAGCACACTGAAATATGGTTCGTATTGTTTTACAGGATTGCCTTTGTTATTCAGGATCGTCCTTCCATTTCCTGCCCACCTGATATTGGGAGAAGTATCGGGGATAGTTGTTACTGTGCCATCCGCATTTACCTGCAATGCCTCACCGGGTTCAGCCTGGGCTTTTAACAATGCAGTATGGCCGCTGCCGTCCGAATAAGAATATGACTCGCGGAATTTTGTTTGATGTTGCGGATCTGCATGGTAATGTGTTTCTCTCGATATTGTTTTTACAAAATTTGGTTGAGGTTTATAATTGCTGATATCAAAACCAGGAGATATTGTTTGATTATACCATTCAAATAAATTGTACTGCATTTCAGTTACGGGAAAATCAATCGCAGCTTTCATTTCTGTTTTTGTATCGTCGAATTCATCACCCGCATCAATCCCTTTCTTACCGATTATAAAAGATTTTACCGGCATCCCCAATTCATCGAAACGCACTGCGGAAAGATTATCATTCATATCCTGCATTTGATAAGCAGATAATACACGATAGTTGAATTTGACTACCTGCGTTTCATTATCTAATGCATCTGTAACTTTTTTTACAAACAGGAAATAATTATTATCGTAATCAACATGCGTACTATTTCCGAAAGGATCGGTGAATTGGGTAGATAGAAAAAAATGATCCACATCATAATTCCGGATGCCCGATTGCATCCAATAATAATTATCAGCAAAAATATATGCTCCCTGGGCCGGATCGATGAGCGCAGTTTGTAATGTTGCCGGAGAAATTTTTGGAGTGAAAATATCAGCAATCATATTTTGATTGAAAGAAGCTTTATAAGATTGATGTGTCAATCCTTTTGATTCAATAGTACCAAAACTCAATGCGGTAATCCCATCATTGGCTCGGTATTGCGTGCGCGCAAACCCGAGTAATCTTTTTTGTATCCCTGAAGTTGGCTGTACTTCATGATCAATAAAAACTGCTGCATTGCAATTCGTTTTTAACTCATCGATCCTGTAAAAAACTGTCGGTGCAGGAATGCCCGTCAGCTCGTATGATTTACTGAAATGAAGTAAAGGAGCCCGATAATCCAGGGTTTCAATAATATCATTGCTGAATTGGTTCTCGTTTAAAATAATATGGATCTCTTCCTGTTCAGGTTTATTATCGGGAAAATTTTTTCTCCCATAAACAACACTGGCCTGCTGAAGTATATTCCCATACTTATCAATATCAAAAATAAAACTGTGTGCTATCCTTGGGTCGGCAGGATTCCGTTCATAATTATAGGTTATGGCTTGGCTTTCATGCGTAATAAAAACTGCATATTTATTTTTTCCCTGTGGCTGTAAAATTTTGATAAGGCAATTATGCTGTTCAACTGCATACGGTTTATCTTCCAGTGTAGAAGAATCCAGCGCATAAACTTCTTTTCGCAGCATCATGCCTTTGCAGGCGCGCAAGGCCTGGCGATATTCTTCAGTATTCAAAAATGCAGGCAATACCGGCTCTGGCAACAGGTTTTCGGGCACGATATTATTTTGAAAATATTCATGAGCAAATTGATTTAAGATTTTTTCTCCGTTGATAAAAGCGCCGGTATGAAACCAGGTTTTTGTCAATACAGGCGGCTGCTGTAAATCTTCTTCAACAACAGCATTACTACTTCCCTGCAATATAAAATGCGCAATATCTTCCGAATCTTTTTGATCAACGCGCCCAAACCCACGGAATTCTCTTTCAATATGATCATAATATCCATGATGATAACTGTATTCACTGGCGAACCTTGTCTTCATGATCCGATCATAAACAATCACTTTCGATACACAATGAACCGGGAAATACAGTTTAGTGACCCAAGGGCTGCCATTCATTTTATCGTCGATATAAAATTTTGTAGACGGGATATATTCCAATTCTGTTTCTTTGCCGAGATTATTTTTATAATTAATAAGTAGATGAGGCTTTTTGCTATTTGCCAAATCAATATATCGCAATGGCGCATGTTGCTGCTGAGGCAAAGGGCTGCTCCAAACAATACAACTCAACCCGGTTGCGAGCAAATCAATAACTGTAATATTCGACTGGGAATCGATTGCCGGAAAATAATTAATGAGTACCGGTCCCTGCGAAAAATGATTGCCTTGCTGATTAAGCCAGATGCGTATTTTATTTTGCCCGCAGTAAATAATATCACTGGTCCCCGAGCCATCGATATCCGCTAATTTTATGAATGATGGATTGAACTGTTCACTATAATCAAAAACTGCTGCATTATCCATACTAATCTTTGCGCCGAATTTTCCATAACCAAGATTTGGCCAATAACATGTTTCACCATTTCGGATTCGGACGATATCGATCAACCCATCGCCACTCATATCAGCCAAAAAAATAGATTGTGTTGAGTCTGCAAAAACAATTGCCGGCCCTTTTTCTTCATCAAATGTTTTACTGACAGTTTTGTGGGAACCATATCCTGCTTTTCCTTTTGATGCATACCAGGTAAATACATTTTCTTCAGTGATCAACACATCTGCTAACCCATCTCCATTAAGATCGATCAGTCTTGTATTAGGATCTGAAAAATTAATTGTTGGCATAAAGGCAAATGGCTTGAATGATTGCCATCCTTCTTCCTCATCCAATTCAAAAAAACCTTTTGGTTCAGTTTGCCACTTAGCAAGCTGTTTTATTCCATTAGCTTCAAGGTCTACCAATTGCAACTGGTTTGATAAACCATGGAATGATGGTTTTGATGTCAGCGGGTTCGCAGGACTAAAATGTCCCTCACCAAGATTATTTTTATAAAACCAGTTATTTCCCTGCTCAGTAAGAATGCCTGATAGCCCTTCGCTATACAGATCAATAAACTGGTAACTATTATCGATGCCGGATGGCGCATTGATGATATCATTTGTTGAAATAGTTTTTACTTCAGTGTCCCATTCCAGTTTTTGATATGAAAGCGAAAATGGCGGAAATGATTTTTGCGTATAGCTCCCGTCATCATGTTTTGTATAACCGGTCGCAGATGCTTCGACGAGAAAATTAAATCCTTCCTGCCCGTTATCAGAATAAATAAAATCAAGCGATCTTATCAACGCCGACCCGCCTGGCAATTCATCAAAATAATGATATAGCATAACGCGCTTGCATAAACGACAGGTCCTGATTTCGAAACCTGAGCGATATACAGAAAAAGCATCTGAACGAAAAGCCCAATTAGTAATTTCATTAAATGGCAGGTTGATGGGATCGTTTTCACCATAATCAATAACCGTTTCAAAAAGAAATTGAGTTGGTATCGGGTCATCATGTTTTTTAAAAGGCGCTACATTGCCGTGAAGAATTTTTTTGAGATAAGTATTTACAAAAGGCGAAAATTCATTTAGCCTGTTCCTGTTATAAGCTTGAGTAACATCTATGCCCGATGCATCTTCTTTTTTATATTCATACTTTGTACAATTGCCTTTATCATCGTAAATAAATTCAATAAACCATTCAAAAATCTTTTTTTCGTCGAGCGGGTCGGCAATTCGTGAACCTGGTTCTTTGCCGTAAACCGATGTTATATTATTTGTAGAAATAATGCGCCAATGTATGATGCCTGTACTTAGATCAGTCCAACGTTCAATCCTTGCAAAAGCTCCTTCGATGCGAGGCCTATATCGACGTACGAGGTAATCGATGCCTTGAAAAATGATATCAAATTCGTTGACGATAAAATTGCCATTTGCATCGGTGAGAAAATTTCCATTATCGGCTGTTTTATATTCTGGCACCAGGTCTTCGGCGCCGGAAATAATATAGGTATCGGAGTCTATCGCATCAAAATATTGCGGTAACTCTTTTTCTGTTTTCCTGCGGATGGAAGATAAATTCAGTGACCAGCCTAAACCAAAAATGCCATTACCGGAACCGGAATTATAATTTAATTCAAGCGAAGGAGCAAAACCTCTTGCTTGTGAAAATGGCAATGGGATACTGCATCCCGCCGTTCCATTAACGGCATTCACGGAAAATTTTTCGTCGATGCTTTTTATAGCGCCGCCGCCTTTGGGCAATTCAATTACCGGTGCCTGAATATTGTTATCCTGCTTTTTTGTGCCTAATTCATTTTTGGGGGACAATTTTTGTAAACCAGTCTCGATAGCATTATTAGCATTGATCTCCTGCATAGGAAGAAGGTTTTAAATAATTTTGTATGGTACAGGAACAGGATACGCTTAAGACGTAGAGATCGAAATGATAGGGTACGATTCAATCTTTCTATATACAACCTTACTAGTTGCTATAAGCTACACTAAATTCGGAAATAAGTTAACGCTATATATACCTAGAATGGGGTATTTACTAGCCAGACTGAAACAGATTTCGCCCAAAGGCTTAAGTTTGCAATCTCAGCGCTTTTGCATGAAACAAAACGGATATACTCAAATTCAAAAAAAATAAACTCCTGATTTATGAGAATGATCTTTTCTGCAATACTGTTACTGTCTGTCATAGCAGGTTATGCACAGGATACTGCAAAAAAAGCCGATACTGATGCTCATTTTCCCGGCGATATAGCTGGATGGCATAAATTTTTGGCAAAAAACCTTCATTACCCTGATGATGCCATCAGCAATGAAATACATGGTGATGTGGTTGTTGAGTTTCAAATTGACGAGCAGGGAAATGTAAGTGATATCAAAGCAATAAGCGGCCCGAAAAAGGGCGGCCTCAGAGAAGAAGCCGTGCGCATTATAACGGTTAGCGGTAAGTGGGAACCTGCGATTAAAAATAATATTGCAGTAAAATCAATGAGGAAGGAAACCATTTCATTCAAAATGTCCGTACAGTAAGTGTACTAATTTTGTTTTCACGCAAAGGCGCGAAGGGTCCAAGTAATGCTGCGCATACAAGAAGCCTTTGCACCCTTCGCGCCTTTGCGTGAAACAAAACCCACACATTCACAAACAGAAATAAAAAATTTCCAGAATGTTAAAATTCTTTAACGCAACAATATCTGATTTTGCCATGGAGTTTAAGGGCATGATCATTGCATACATTAAGTTACCTAACACATCTTCCTGTCGTAAATATTTTTAAATAACAATTTTAATTCGCGTTTTCATGAAGAGAGCTTTCATGTTCTTTGTAAGTATGAATTGTATGCTTCTTACAAAGGCACAGGAATATTTGGGGGTACGGAATAGTAATTATGCCGGCATTAATTCAGCATTCCTTAATCCTGCCCTAATTTCAGGGCAAAAAATGAAATGGGATGTGAATGTTGTATCGGCAGGATTGTTTTTTGACAATTCATTTTTCTTTATCCCAAAAAAACTTGTCCCGGTATTGGGTTTTAGAAAAATATTCGATGGCATTAAGAATGAAAATTTATTCTATACGCATTTTGATCCGCAGAATCCCGGTAAATTATACCATATAGCTTTGGCAAACGAGATCATCGGCCCTTCTTTCTATACTGAAATTGCAAAAGATCAACGGATAGGTTTTACGATCGCATCGAGAGGATATGTAAATATAAATAATGTGCCTGGGCATACGGCCCAAAATGCTTTTGATGATTTAAAGAATAAAGGTCTCTGGAATACTGACTTGCATGATAATACGACAAAGCTAAATGCAGTAGATTGGCTGGAATACGGGCTGCATTATAGCAAGGTAATAAAACGCACAACAAAATATGAGTGGAGCGCAGGCGCCAGCCTGAATTATTTACAAGGTATCGTTGCCGCCTATGCGAAAAATATGCAACTGAATTATAATATACCCGATTCTTCAAAACTCATTGTCACGCATTCATCCGTAGATTACGGTACGACAAATTTTAATTCCCAAAATATCGGTTATCATGATTTAACGCATGGCCATGGTTTTAGCGGCAGTATTGGCGCGACGTATACATTTTTCAAAGGCCAATCAGAAAACGCTGATGATAATAATTATGAGTTTAAACTGGGAGCTTCCCTCATCGATATCGGCTCTATAAATTTTAAAAGAAATTCTGGCGCATATCATTTTGAAACGGACAGCATGGTATATGATCTCACAAATGGGAGCAGCACGCAAAAGAACCCGGCGCTTACTGCAATTGGCCGACAACTCGATTCCGCCAAAGAACTGTCAAATGATCATTTTAAAATGGGTCTTCCAACAGCGATCAGCATACAGGCCGATTGGAATTTTTATAAAAACTTTTTTGTAAATGCTACGATCATTAAAGGTTTTGGGCATGGCAACCGCCAGGGCGTTACCAGGACGGATGTATATTCGATCACCCCACGATATGAAACTAATTTGCTTGAAGTAAGTTTGCCGTTATCAGTTTTATATAATCATTATTGGCAGCCCAGGGTTGGCCTCGCCATTCGCGTAGGTTATTTCTTTTTTGGCGCCGATGCGATCGGAGGTTTATTAGGGTTGAATAATTTTGAAAGAACGGATTTTTATGCAGGCATTCATTTTTTCCCGTTAAAAAAGAAACATACAAAACAATATACGGATTGTCCGGAAGATTAGGCTGCTTATAATTTGTACAAAAACTAATTATTTTTTGGAGGTGCTTCCTGCGTCATTTCTCTTATCGATAACCATCCGGTAGGACTGCTTTTATCGCGCAAATAAACAACTATTGAACGGCCTCTGTTAATTACAGGTTCACCTCCGGCTTTTGGCGTGGTTTTGATCCCAAAAATACAGGATTGTATTGCGGTCTCTCCGGTAAAAATTGTGCTTTCGATAGTAAGTTCTGTAAATTCAACCTTCGAATTGCGAAACCATTCGGCTAATCCTTTTTCGTAGTTGGCGCGACC
>Ga0207059_1125_pt1 | contig 14793 bp, 13 predicted proteins | sample Alteio_BWMinCont_32_FD_153273 | JGI IMG/M metagenome (GOLD analysis project Ga0207059, IMG submission 153273) | Enriched cells from forest soil in Barre Woods Harvard Forest LTER site, Petersham, Massachusetts, United States -... | ecosystem: Environmental > Terrestrial > Soil > Temperate forest >...
TTTTCGCCCGGCTTCCGGATCTCTTTCTGGCACACCCTGAGGCTGCCGTTATCGCATTTCCGGAGCTGCGTGACGATAAAGGCTACGCCGACACGTCCAAAACGGACAAGTCGCCTGGGCACTATGTCTCGGCATATGCGAACTGCGCAGCGGCAATGAGGCGCGAAACTTACCTTCGGCAACCCGGTTTCCCTCTATTCTTCACGCACGCGTACGAAGAACCCGACTATGCGCTCCAGTGTTACGCCGCGGGTTTGGCCGTCTGGTTTGAGCCCTCGCTAGTAATCCGGCATCATCGCTCGCTCGCTAATCGAATACCTATTCTGCAGCACCACCAAAACTCCCGTAATGAGCTCTGGAGCGTGTGGATACGGTGCCCATGGCCTTGGCTCCCAGCAGTATCTTTGTTCCGTCTCTGGCGACAATTCCAATATTCGTGGACGCGTGGATTGTCTTGGGCAATCAAGGAGCCCGTGTGGTGGTGTCAGGCACTGGCCGGGGCGCGTGAGTGTGTCCGAGCCCGACGTCCGATCACGTGGCCGCGCTACTATGCATGGATGCGACTGGCGCGAAGGCCGGTGCTCGCGCCGGGCAACCGGGTTTCGTCAGATCCCCAATCTCTATGAAGTTTCACGCCCTTCTCCCCGTACGGGATGAAGCCGATATCCTCAGCCAATGCCTCGCGCGTCTCTTGATGTGGGCCGATTCCATCTATGTCTTCGATACAGGCAGCGTGGATCATTCATGGGAGATAGTTCAGGACATCGCTGCCCGCGATAAGCGGGTGGTCCCGCTGCGAAAGGATCCTGTTTTCTTTTCTGAAACCAGACTACGGGGGTGGATGTTCAATGAGGCTCGTCAAAACATGCGTGAGGGCGATTGGTTCTTGCGCGTTGACGCCGACGAGTTTCATCACATTAGCCCGCCAGAATTTATCAGGACGCAGATGCGCGCCCATGAGACGATTGCCTATCATCAATACTATGACTTCAAGCTAACAAAATCGGAGGTGCAGGACTGGGAGACAGGCCGCAAGACGCTCGCGGATCGCGCCCTGCCAATCGAGGATCGACGCCGTTGGTTTGTGCCGAGCGTCTACAGTGAGCCGAGGCTTTGCCGATACCGCGCCACGATGCGATGGCCCCCGACGGTTTCTTTCCCCTACAACGCTGGTTTTGTCGCTCGAGCGAGGCTTCCGATCCGACATTATCCCCACCGCGATCCGGATCAATTAAGCCACCGCTGTCGTGTGCGCGCCATCATGATGGCCGATGTGGAGAACCGGTCCAACTGGTCCCGCCCGGAATTGCACCATTGGGCAGAGAGCGAATGGCGCAAGTTTATTCTCGATGATAGTGACTTTAACCTTCGATACTGGAGACCGGGCACAGAGTTGCCCACACTCGGGATCGACGAGCACCTTGCGAAGGCGCACGTGAGGCTTCTCCAATATTTTGTGCACAAGACCCTCGTACCAGCGTTCGATTCCCGCCGACCCACGTGGCCAGATGACGCCTACCCCCAGCGCATTCCGAACGAGATCAATAAGCTTCTGGCCGAAATACTTTAGATCCTCTTTTGATCATCCCTACTGGCGCTTAGACCCGCATCGCGGTCCGCTGTAGTGTTTTCAAGTATAGGGAAACAAATGGGGCACATCCGTCCTGCTCAGGCACATCCTGAGAAATGAGACTCCACCAAATGTCCGGAAGGCACGAAGACGGGCGCCCGAAGGACCCAGCCACCGTCGGAGACCCAATACTATGAGGTTTATTCAGAATGCCGGCATGCTCGTCACGAATTCCTCTGTGCGAAGCCAGTACTTTAACTGGAAAGGGCGAAAGCTCCTCACCGGCCGCGCCCCGTCAATACCGATTCCGGGAGGAAGCCGTCTATATCCAGCCGACCGCTTCAACGACTACGTCTCCATCGCGATACAACATCCAGGCGAGGAAGAAAGGCGATTAGTAGATAACCTATTCGGGGCATCCGGAGGCGTGTTTATCGACGTTGGGGCTAATGTAGGCGCTATGAGCCTGCTTGCCCACGGTACGGGACGCGCGTCGAGAATTCTTGCGTTCGAGCCTTCACACCGTTATTGTGAAGCTTGGCATCACAACATGAATGCGAATCAAGTCGACAATGCTACGTTAGTTCAGGCCGCTGTTGGCGACTACAACGGTATCGCGGAATTCAGAGTGGATCCTCGCATGCCTCTCAATGGCAAACTCAACGTTGGCCAAGTACATTTCAGCACCATTACTCAAAAGGTAAGCATGGTCACGCTTGATTCGGTCCTCCAGACGCATGATCCTGAGTCGATTGCTCTTCTCAAAATTGACGTAGAAGGAGCTGAACCGTTGGTGATCAGGGGTGCGTCGGAAGCTCTGAGGAGCGGCATGGTACGTGCGATTTTGTTCGAATTCATCGTTGAGTTCATCGAAGACATGGGCGAAAATCCGTACGAGTTCATCAATCTCATCAAAGAGCTAGGATTCAGCCTGTATACCATTGGTCGAGACGGCTCGCACGCCGAACTGAGCAACGACGACACCTGCGCAATCGTAGACAGTCGACGCGTGACCCCGGATGCCGCGCTAAGACCGTTCGAAGGCATAAACCTTGTTGCCAAGTACATTCGCAGATAGCACTCCTCCACCGGTTTTGTATTAGTACTCGTGTACTTCTTGAGTAGGCTGGTTCAGTAGCTTCTTCATGAGGATTGTCGCGATCTGACGTAGCTGTAGGGAATTACCATGCCATTGTCGACCGTACACATTCACCATAGCGATGCAGGTAGTTCAGAAGCCGGGCAAGTCCCGCCTTCATCTGCCACATCTAAAACGGCGATATTGGCTTCCCCTTCTAGAGCTATTCCCGGCCTAGATGGCCTGCGCGGCCTATCGATCTTTCTGGTCGTAGTAACGCACGCACGCGACACAACAGGGTTTCCCTCGCATATCCCTTTATATTTAACGGGACTGGCCGGCCTCGGAGTTCAGATCTTTTTCGTCATATCCGGATTCTTAATTTCCCGCCTGCTGTTGGTTGAACGGTCAGAACGCGGCGGCATCGACGTCGTGGCCTTCTACGTAAGGCGATCGTTAAGAATACTGCCCGCCTTTGTTACTTTTGTCGTAATAATGCTACTTCTGCGCCGCATGGGCGAGTTGAGATTTTCAAACTCGCACTTCTTGGCAGCTATCACGTACACAATGAACTTCGTTCCTGATCCGTCTTGGACCCTAGGCCATATATGGTCGCTTTCGGTAGAAGAACAATTCTATATTTTATGGCCCGCAGTACTCGCTTATCTTTCCCGTATCGCGGGAATTCGTGGCGCTGCGTCGGTATTTCTTCTATCTCCGGTCGTCATGGGGACCCTGCACATATTGCATTCTCCATATGCCACCTACTGTTCGGGTCGTTGGTTTCCCTTTGTGGCCGACTCGATTGCTGTCGGCTGTCTGCTGGCCTTCGTTCCGCCCGGAGTACTTGGCAGTCGATACGGTCGCGCGGCACTTCAGTCCAAGGCGGCCTGGCTTCTGGTACCTGCGCTGTATTGCATCTATTCCTTCCGAAACCATCCGAGACTATACTATCCGTTTGGCGAATGGGTAGTCTTGCTTACAATTGCCTATTTTGTTGCGCGAGCATCGACCTATCCGATACCTTTACTGCAATTCAAGCCGCTCATGGGACTCGGTACGCTTAGCTACTCGTTGTATCTGTGGCAGCAGCCGTTTCTTGTGCCACATGGGACTCGCTGGTTTACGTGGTTCCCACAAAATCTGTTGTTGGCGTTTGCGGCAGCAGTGCTGTCGCACTTCGTAGTCGAACGGCCTGCGCTTTCGTATAGAAAGCATTTCCGGAGACATGGTTTAGGCGTTCCCAGCGGAAGTCGTGTGTGCCAAGAGACTGCACCGACGTGAAGCCACCCACTCGTGTCCTTTTTTGTTGCACGGGCATAGGAGTATGCAACCGTGGCGTCGAATCATTCATGCGCGAGGTGTTCGACGGCCTCAAAACCTCACGGGAGCTGAGCGCTACGATGATTAAGGGATCCGGCCAACAAACCGACGCCGAGCGGGTTGCGGTCTGTTTTCCTAGGACAGGCCGTATGGCCAAGCTTCTTGGACCGATTGTTCAAAGGAGCGCCTACACTGTGGAGCAACTGAGCAGTTTTCCCTTCGTTGCGAATTACATAAGGCGCGTCCGGCCCGACGTGGTGTTCTATCATGACGCGGCACTGGGTTTTCAGCTATATCGCTGGCGGCGTCGAATTGGCGTGCCCTTTCGCTTGTTGTTTTCAAACGGAGGGCCTTGTCGACCTCCGTTTGATCGTACGGACTTTGTTCATCACGCGGCTCCTTATTATTTCGACCAGGCGATTCGAGCCGGCGAGGAGCCAGCAAGGCATTTTATGATTCCTCAAGGCATTTCACTCTGTGATCCGCCCGTCGTCGACGCGGCCCGGCGCCGAGAGCTGCGCGAGCGTCTTGGCATTCCCGCAGAGCGCCCGGTGGTGCTAAGTGTGGGATGGATCAGCCGAGAGCACAAGAGAATGCACTATGTAATCGAAGAACTGTCGCGCTTGCGGCAGCCGAGGCCCTTTCTTCAGATGCTGGGCGAAATAGACGACTCATCCAGAGATGTTCTCTGTCTTGCTGAGAATCTGCTGGGTGCGGGCAATTATTCGGCGAGATCGGTTCCTTATCACGAAGTGTCCCAATTTTATCGGGCTGCCGACGTTTTCGTTTTGGCCTCCCTTCAAGAGGGTTTCGGTCGCGTTTACGTCGAGGCGCTTATGCATGGTCTCCCCGTATTAGCTCACCGCCACCCCGTCATGGAATACGTTCTAGGGGAGATCGGACACCTCGGTGATTTTTCCCGAAATGGCAACCTGACGGAAGCGCTTGGAAAGGTTCTGTTGCAACCGAACGACGGGCAACGAATGTTTGAGCGATGGACCAACGTCAGAGACCGCTTTAGCTGGAATGCTCTAGCGCCCAAATACGTCGCCATGTTGCATGCGGTGGCTAAATAGGGTATGACCGCGACAAAACAAGGGAGCCCGGTGGTGGTGCGGAACCTTTGTTGCAAGCAGCACGTAACAATGGCCATCTCGGCATTCGGCGCGATGCAAAGACTAAGCGCGGATCGGATAGAGTTTCTTGTTCATGAAGACGGTTCTTTTGACGAGAGTGACATAGAACTGGTCCAGACATCAGTTGCTAATGCGCGCGTAGTGCGTCGGAAAGACGCCGACGAGAACGTTACCGATCAGTTGTCTCGTTATCCTCTGTTACTTCAGGCACGCGCACAGATCCCCTATTTCTTGAAGCTCCTCGATATTCTTTTGATCGAGCCAACCGAAATCACATGTTTCCTTGACTCGGACGTGCTGTTCCTGCGGCCGTTTAGCCACTTTGCGGATTTGACCGCCCACGGTGCTCGGGCTATCTTTATGACCGATATACAGAACGCCTATGGCTTCAGGCTATTCGACTTCTGGCCGGTTGGCAATATTCGGTTTGCTAGAAAGCTAAACTCAGGCTTCTTCGCAGTGTCGAGTGCCGAGGTCGAAATGGACTACATACACTGGATTTTGCGGCGGAGCGGGCTGGAGCGGGCTAGGTTTCATACTGGCTGGTTCGAGCAGGGCATTTGGGCCGCCATCGGATACCGGTTGAAAGCACACCTATACGACCCGGATCAAATTTCGCTTGTGACGGAGCCCGAAACCTTGGCTCGCGGTCCAGTTGCCATGCATTTTACGGGACGCTCACGATTGCGGTTTAGCGAGTTTGCCCGAGAGGCAGCGGACGCTTCCACGCGAGGAGGGGGTATTTGTGAACAACTTAGAAGCGTCCCTGCAACAGAGTACACAGCGGCCGAAGCGCTATACAGATCTTTGTCTTGGCGGGTGCGCCGGTGCGGGCGCTAGAGTGGGTTCGGGCCGGGGCCATTCTACTTTCTCCCCGGCGGTCTCAACCGGGGGATAACTGAAAAGGACTCTCACTTTGGCGTTAAGCATTCATTTCAGTGAACGCCGGCCTCTTTCGCACGATCGGCTCGCCGCTGTTGGCGGGACTAGTCAAGGTTGGGACAAGCCAGATAGCTGCAAGAGTTTATAACGATATGGCATCATTTTTCTTTGTTCTACTGTTGGCATTGGCGGGCGCACCTCTAGCGATGACCATGAAAAAGCCTGCTCGCATTTTTGAGTACCCGTTTTTCATGGCATTCGCGTTCGCCGCTTTTATTGTTCCTCAGGCACTCGCATTGATACGGTTTCCGGGTTTCGTGGAAGATGGTTCGGTGACGGCCGTGTTGATAATGGCTTGCTTTTGCCTTATTAGCTGCTTTCTGGGCTACCAACTTGCGCCTAGCGCTGTAATGTTAAATTTGACAAGCCGGCCGATTGACATGAATCGGCTGTTCCGGGCTGGGATTCTGTTTATAGCGTTGGGATACACAATGATCAATGCGCTATCGACTACGGAAGCGCAATATTCTGCCGAAACCGGAGGACTGACTGGGACCGCGACGATTTTGCTTTTTTTTCAGCTTCTGGCCTATCCTGGGTTTGCCATAGCGCTATTCTGTGCTTTGCGACGTCCGAGCTTCACGACGATTGCCGTGTCTATCGTCGGAGTGTTTCCTCTACTTAGGGACGCAATGGTTGGGCGCCGTGAAAACAGCACGATTCTGATTCTCACCATCGTGATGTCGTTTTTCTACGAACGACACGTAATGCCCTCGCGGCTGGCGATTGCCGGCATGTTGGTGTTTTCGATGTTGGCGATACCGGCTACCGCGGAATACCGGGAGTACGCAAATCAGAGCAATTGGGATGCGGTGCGCCAAATGGATTTGGTTGGAGGGTTCAAGCGCTTCGTCTCCGAGGAATCCACGCTCGAACTTCGCAACGGCGCCGCGGTAATCGAGTCAACCCGACAGACCGGAAATTATCAGTTTGGGAAGGCTTACTGGAACCACATTGTGTTCAGGTTTGTTCCGGCCCAGTTGGTGAGTATGGAATTCAAGCAATCCCTCATGTTTGACGTATGGGATGTAGCACGAGCCAGCGGAACGGAGACCGGCATTCAGTTCTCACGCGGCTCTACCATCACAGGAATGGCGGATACGTTCTTACAATTTGGCTGGCTGGGGTGTCTATTCTTTGCTTTTATGGGAGTGTTGTTTAAAGGCATGTGGCAGGCCTCTCTAGCCAGTAATGCCTTGTTTGCGCGCTTGATGTACGTGATGACGTTCACCTCCGGGATGCGCGCCGTCACCCACTGGACTCTGGACTTTCTTCCAGGTTTGCTCTATTTCGGCATTTTTCTCGGTTTGGCGGGAGTCTATGCAGCCGTCCCTCGCCAGCGCCTGGTGGGCAAAGCGCGGCCGCGCCGAGTTGCGTCGGTGGGGCGCTCTCAGACATTCGCCAATGTTGGCCGTCCCCCGATCTCGCAGGGATCATCGATCCGCGTACAGCCCTGATGGCTTTTGCATGAAAATCTGCGTGATCTTTAAGAATTTTGGCCCCTACCATGTAGCTAGAATGGCGGCGCTCTCCTCGCAATGCTCGGTTTTGCCCATTGAAATCAGTGAGACATCTGCCGATTACCGTTGGGGAGACGTGGAGAACAATCTCTGCGCCAGGACCACACTGATATCGTCGAGCGAGATTCCTGTCGCCAATAGTCGTCTCGTTCACGTGCGCCTCCTCGAAACGTTGGGCCATCTCCGTCCCGATGCCGTCGCTGTCCCCGGTTGGTGGGAACCGGCAAGCCTCGCGGCGATTCAATGGGCGCGGCGGGCAGACATACCGGCAATCATGATGTCGGAGAGCAATCGGCACGATGAGCGCCGCCACCCCTATCGGGAGTTTATGAAACGTCAGGTAGTCCGCATGTGTTCCGCGGCTCTCGTCGGAGGCGCCTCCCATGCCGCCTACGTGCGTGATCTGGGTATGGATCCATCCTGCATAGCGGACGGTTATGACGTCGTGGATAATGGCTACTTTGCCCGCGGCGCAGCGGCTGCCAGGAATCACGCCGACGCGAATCGCGATGCATTTCAGCTTCCTGCCAACTACTTTCTTGCCTCATCGCGCTTGCTCCCGCGCAAGAATCTCATCCGCCTCGTGGCCGCTTGGGATCTGTACCGGAAACGGATCACGAACCGCCTTCCATGGTCCTTGGTGATCGTCGGTTATGGAGCTGAGGAACAAGCGATTCGCACCGAAGTAGAAGTACGCGGCATCTCCCAATGGGTAAAACTCATGGGATTCCAGCCATATGAGAAACTCCCGGTATTTTACGGATTGGCGGGCGCCTTTATCCATCCCGCTCTAAGCGAGCCATGGGGGCTCGTGGTGAACGAAGCCATGGCTGCGGGCCTGCCCTGTATCGTATCCAGCGCTTGCGGATGTGCTCCGGATTTGGTGAACCACGGAGAAACGGGTTTCCAGTTCGATCCCCAGGACACCGCGCAACTCGCTGATCTCATGGCGCGCATAAGTATGGATGCGGAACTCCGCGCCAGGCTGGCGAAAAATGCGGAAGTCGGCATTCGCGATTGGTCGCCTTCCCGCTTCGGGAACAACCTCGCGCACCTCGCACGAACCGCGCTGCATAGTAAGAAGACGTCGAATTCCGTTTTGGCAAACGCATGCCTTCGAACACTGCTTCTTCGAGCCTCCTGAAACTCGCTTCTCCGCGTCGGCCGCTCTCGAAACATGAGATTGGGCTGCCCGATCGGGCTCGCCGCGCGCTTTGGAATGCGGTGTGGCTCTTCCTCGGGAGACTGTCCCCGTCGCCCCTCCATCCCTGGCGCAGCTTTCTTGCGCGAAGCTTTGGAGCTCAAATCGGGCGTGGAGTGCACATCTATCCCGGCGCCAAAATCTGGGCTCCGTGGAAACTCGTCATGGGCGACCGCAGCTGCCTCGCAGACGGCGTCGGCTGCTACAACGTAGCGCCGGTCACGATTGGCGAAGACGTCGTCATCTCGCAGGACACTTACCTCTGTACCGCGACTCATGACTATAACGACCGCGCGTTTCCGCTGCTTGTCGCCCCTATAGCCGTAGAGTCTCATGCCTGGGTTGCCGCCGGTGCGTTCCTCTCGCCGGGTGTCACCGTTCATCGCGGCGCCGTCGTCGGTGCCCGCTCGGTTGTGACTGCGGACGTTCCCGCCTGGTCCGTGGTCGCGGGTAATCCGGCACGAATCGTCAACACGCGATCCAATTTCGACCTCCTCTGACTCTGACCAGACTTGACTTTACAGAGCCGCGACGGTGAAGGAGCGGTCGTCCAAACTTCCGAACCAAATGAATAGTCCCAACCTCAATCCCGCATCCGTCCCGGTCTCGGTCCTGATCCCCGTCCGCAACGAGCAGCGAAACATGGCCGATTGCCTCGCCAGCGTTGCCTGGGCCTCTGAAATCGTCGTAGTGGATTCGGCCAGCACCGACGACACCGTCCGGCTTGCAACCCAGGCCGGGGCGCGCGTCGTCCAGTTCTCCTACGTGCCCGGTGGACCGCGTAAGAAAAACTGGGCTCTCTCAAATCTCTCGTTCGCCAACGAGTGGATACTCATCCTCGATGCCGATGAGCGCATCACGCCCGCTCTGGCAGTCGAAGTCGCCTCGGCCGTGAAAGATCCGCATGGTCATGCAGGCTTCTATCTCAACCGCCGTTTTAACTTCCTCGGCAACTGGATCTACCACGCAGGCTACTTCCCAAGCTGGAACCTTCGTCTGTTTCGCAAGGGGCTGGGACTCTACGAAACTCTCTCCTACGACTTCCACAACTCGGGCGACAACGAAGTCCACGAGCACGTGATTCTCCACGGCACGGCTGGCAGGCTGATCTCTCCCATGGATCACTTCGCCTATCCCACCCTGGCCGAGTTCATCGAGAAACACAGGCGCTATGCCTATTGGGAAGCCGAAATGACGGACACCGCCTCGCAACTCAGGCAGGACGGAACCACAATGTCGCGCGGACTCTTGATGAGGCGCGCCATGAAACGTTTGGCGCGGCGCATGCCATTTCCCCACTGGTTGCGCTTTGCGTATCACTATTTCCTGAAGCGGGGCTTTTTGGACGGAATGGAGGGCTATGTTTTCTGCCACCTCCTCGCCGAGTACGAGTTCTGGATCTGGGCGCGTTGCCTGGAGCTCCAGAATGATCGAAAGCGAGGTCAACTTGCTCTTGCACGATAGCCTCGTCAGCGGAAACAAGATTGCATTCTATGGCCGGTTGCGGAATCGCTTGCCCCAGGCTCTGCATATCGTCCAGAGCCTGGCGGTCGAAAACGGCGGCACCAGTGTTTCCGTGCCTGCCATCGCGGGCGCAACGGCTTCAACGGGGCGCTATGTAAATTCGTTGGTACACTTCGGTCCGCGGGAAGTTAGTCTGCCGGAACCGTACCCCGGGCTGACTCTCTTACAACATCCGGCCAGCAGCATGTCTTTGCGATTTCCTGGTCGCTCGCGTGCTTTCCTCCGTGACGCAGTTCGCAGTTCGGACGTTATTCAGATACATGGCATCTGGACGGGACATTGCAGTTCTGCCCTCACTTTTGCCGCCAGGTTCCGCAAGCCCGTGATCGTCTCGGCTCACGGGATGCTCGATAGTTGGGCGCTGAGGCACAAGAGTTGGAAGAAGGCGCCTTATTCGAGATTTGTCGAGCGTCCCGGTATTTCCCGCGCTACTTGCCTTCGCGCTTTAACCAGGGTCGAGGCCGGAAACTACCGGGAATACGGTCTCAATCTGCCCATCGCCGTAATCCCGAACGGTGTAGTCGCACCCGAAAGCGCCACGTCCACCGAATTTTTGGAAAAATTTCCACGGCTTCGCGGCAAGAAAATACTCTTGTTCCTCGGCCGGGTCCACAAGAAAAAAGGCGTTGATCTCCTGGTAAAAGCGTGGGAGACAGTCTCCGGACAGTTTTCCGATGCTCACCTTGTCATTGCGGGACCGGACGACGGGGCGCTGCCTCCGTTAATCTCAGACTCCATCACGGTTTGCGGTCTTTTGACAGGTTCTCTCAAATGGTCGGCGCTTGCAGCCGCCTCGGCGTTTGCACTTCCGTCCTTCTCCGAGGGTCTTAGCATGGCAACGTTGGAAGCGCTTTGGCAGGGTGTGCCCGTGATGATCACCCGCGAATGTAATTTCCGCGAAGTGGAAGCGCTCGACTGCGCCTTTCTGATCGAACCCTCCGTCGAAAGCATAATTACAGGTTTGAAGAATGTGTTCGCGCGATCCGCGGGCGAACTCTTGGCCAGAGGCAAAGTCGGTGCGGATTTCGTTCGAGCCCGTTATGCCTGGTCCATGGTAGGCCAGCAAATGGCCGACGTTTACGACTGGATGGGTGGTGGTCCCCGCCCCTCCTCATTATTTGTAGAGTAGCCTTGTCACACCGGTACACGCGGCTTCAGCCGCGTTTGATCCAACCTCACAAGCCCCTATGAACTACCTGATCACCGGCGGCGCCGGATTCATTGGCAGCCACCTTGTCGACTCCTTGCTCGCGGACGGTGCCCAGGTAACCGTGGTCGATAACTTCGACCCCTTCTACCCGCGCCATCTCAAGTTGAGAAACCTGGTCGGGGCCTGCGAGCGTCCAAACTTCCGGTTGGTAGAAGCCGACATATGCACTCCCGGCTCGCTGGAAGCCGCAGCGGGTACTTACGACTGCATCGTACACCTGGCCGGAAGAGGCGGCGTTCGGCCATCCATCGAAGATCCCATAGGTTATCAGCGCATTAACGTCCTGGGGACGCAAAACGTTCTCGAATTCGCTCGTGTGTGTGGCGTGCCGCAGTTCGTATTTGCTTCATCCAGCAGCGTCTACGGTGTCAATCCCAACACTCCCTGGACCGAAGATGATCATGTATTGCTACCCATCAGTCCATATGCCGGCAGCAAAGTGAGCGGCGAGCTCTTGGGTCATGTTTACTCTCATCTCCACAATATTCGTTTCCTCGCCTTGCGATTCTTCACCGTTTATGGTCCCCGCCAGCGCCCCGATCTCGCCATCCGTAAATTCGCCGAAAAGATACTTGCGGGCCGGCCCATCCCGATCTTTGGATCTGGCGACAGCGGCCGCGACTATACCTTTGTTGGCGACATCGTTGCCGGAATCCGTGCCGCCATCGATTACCGCGCGAGCAATTACGAAGTGATCAACCTCGGCAACAGTCACCCTATCGCGCTCATGGAGATGGTAAGCGCTCTCGAATGTGCCCTGAACCGAAAAGCGGTATTGGAGTTCCTTCCGGAACAGCCGGGTGATCTCCCTTATACTTGTGCAGCCATCGGCAAAGCCCATGCTTTGCTTCGCTACGCACCGAAAATGCCATTTCATCAGGGTATGGCGCAATTCGCCGCCTGGCTGACGTCGGCGCATCCGTTCCGATCCTCGAGCACCCTGGACCGACATGAATTCGTCCGTTAGCGAAACCGTTCATTTCGATTACTCAAACGCGGAGGCCCTTTGCTCAGACGCCTACCTCGTTCCAGTGATGGAACGGTTCATCCGGCCGCTCCCTCGGGGAAGCCGCGTGGTTGATTTGGGCTGCGGCAACGGCGCGATGCTCCGGACGGTGCTCCGTCCCGATCTTGTTGCCTGTGGCATCGACGGTTCCGTCTCCGGAATTGACATGGCCGTGAAGTCCATCCCCAACGGCTCGTTTTTCGTCGCGGACGTCACCGCCGAGCTCCCGGCTCGCCTGAGTCCCGGTTCCTTCGACGCTGTGATCTCCACCGAAACCATTGAACATGTTGTCCTTCCACGCGCACTCGTGCGCAACGCATTCGACCTCCTCAAGCCAGGCGGTGCTTTCATCGTCAGCACACCCTATAACGGATATCTGAAAAACGTCGTGTTGAGTCTGACCAACAGCATGGATAAACACTTCACCGCGCTCTGGGACGGAGGACATATTAAGTTCTGGTCCCGCAAGACGCTCAGTGCGCTTCTCACCGAGGCCGGCTTCGAACAGCTCGCCTTCGAGGGCGCCGGTCGCATTCCTTTCTTATGGAAAAGCATGGTCATCGTTGCCCGAAAGCCTGTCTGACGCCCTTCTCCTCTTGATTGCTCCATGCGTTTCCTCTTAATCAACCAGTTCTTCGCGCCCGATCCGGCCCCCACCGGCCAGCTCCTCGCCGACGTCGCGCGCGCTCTGGTCGCTGAAGGCCACGCCGTTCGCGTCGTCTGCAGCCGCGCTTCTTATGAAACGTGCGACGCTGCGGGACACCACGGGCTCGAACAGGTGGACGTCCGTCGCGTCGGTGGCTCCTCCTTCGGCCGCGGCCATGCCTCCCGCGTGCTCTCTTATGGGGCTTTCTTCCTCGGTGCCTTCCGCCACTCCGTGCTGGGGCGCCGACCGGATGTCGTTCTCACTCTCACCACCCCGCCGCTTCTCTCTCTCGCCGGTACGCTCGCCAAACTCGTCCGCGGCCCCCGCCACGTGATCTGGGAAATGGATATGTACCCCGATGTCGCCGTAGCTCTCAACTTTTTCGCCCCCCGCGGGCTTCTCGATCGCAGCGTAGGCGCTCTGGCCGATTATTCCCGAGGCCGCGCCGATAGCGTAATCGCCCTCGGCCCCTGCATGCGTCAGCGCCTCTCCGACCGCGGCGTTCCTCTCGCGAAACTCACCGTCGCTGAAAACTGGGTCGATGGCGGGCTGATTTCGCCGCGCCCTTTTCCCTCCGTCGCGCCCATCGTTCTTATGTACTCGGGCAATCTCGGCCGTGCTCACGATTCCGATACCATCGCCGAAGCCATGGACCGGCTCACCGATCCCGCGCGCTTCCGTTTTGTCTTCGCCGGCGGCGGTTCTCGCCGCCCCGGCCTCGAAGCGGCCTGCCGCCGTCGCCGCTCCCTCAATTCCGAATTCCTTCCCTATCAGGATCATCACGCTCTCGCCGATCACCTCGGTCGCTGTCACGTCGGCCTGGTCACTCAGAAGCCCGAAACCTGCGGCACCGTCGTCCCCAGCAAGACTTACGCGCTCATGGCTGCCGGTCGGCCCTTCATTTTTATTGGTCCGCGCGAAGCCACTCCAGCCCGTCTGATCGAGCGCTTCCATTGCGGCTGGCAAATCGAGCCGGGCGATTCCTTCGGACTCGTCGCCCTGCTGGAACTGCTGTCCTCCAACCCAAAACTGATTCACGACGCGGGGGATCGCGGCCGCAACGCCTTTCTGGATTCCAGCGACTTGCCCGCGGGCGTAGCGCGCGTCGTAAATGTTCTGACCGCCCCCCAATCGATGCCCTTTCTGCGCCGTGATCGTAAGGGAGTCGGTGCGTGATCCGTCTGCTGGCTGCCGTGTTCCTTACAACCACCCGGTCCAATACTGCTGCCGGCCTCCGATATCGCCGGGATAGCACTTCCTCGCGCCCCAGCATGCCAGTGCCACTGCAAACACCAGATCGTCGTGAGTCCCCTCTCGCCACGCCCCGAACTGCTCGTGTCCCGGAGACGTTATCTTTACCCGCATCTCGGCCATCTCCGTCACCAGCGCCGGCCCGAATTTCATGCCCCCGGCAATCTGCAGGTCTCCCCGCTGCAGCGCGATCTGTAGTCCCGTTATCAGGTTCCTTTTCGGTATATGCCGGAACCCGTCCGCGTAGCCCTCGGAAATTCCACCCGTTATGACTGCCGGCGTCAAAGTACACTGCAGCCCGGCCGCGCGCAGTAAGTCGATAACCGGCCTCCCCACTCCCGTGGCATCCACCAGCAATTCGCACACCCCCGCAAGCTCGCCCGATC
>Ga0207059_1126_pt1 | contig 14748 bp, 9 predicted proteins | sample Alteio_BWMinCont_32_FD_153273 | JGI IMG/M metagenome (GOLD analysis project Ga0207059, IMG submission 153273) | Enriched cells from forest soil in Barre Woods Harvard Forest LTER site, Petersham, Massachusetts, United States -... | ecosystem: Environmental > Terrestrial > Soil > Temperate forest >...
TAATGTATCTGTTTCCGCTCCTAATCCCTGGAACATGCCGCAGTCGAGCAAATACTTCTTTCCATTTTTTAGCGTGAGCAAATGCTTTGAACCTGTAACCGTACGTGCAGCACCGTGAAAAGCAATCTTCATATTGTTGATTTGAATGGTGAGTGGTGAGTTGTCAGTAGTGAGTGATAATGATGAAAAAAAATTTCGTGTAATTTACTACTTACTATTCATAATTCACTACTCACTACTGACAACTCACTCACTCACTTTTTTGATTTAAACGACCAGGTAATAAAAAATTCAGCAACCATCTCCCCTGCTTTATTTGTCCCTGTTGATTTTACAGTGACCTGCCGGCCCTCAGCAGTTGCTATTGCTGTTTCTATTGTTTGCTGGAGTAATTTGCCATCCTCACAAATAAATGTTGTCAAACCAATTGCTTTTTTAAAATAATTGGCTTCTGTTTTTACGACAAGCATTGATATTGCAGGTTTACTTTTGTATACATGAGCCATGCTGAGCACGCCAGTACTCATTTCCGCAGCCATGCTTAAGCAGGCAAAATAAGTTGAGCGAAAAGGGTTTTGTGAAAACCATTTATAAGGAACTGTTGTGATGCATCTATCCGTGCCTGCTTCTTTTATTCTTATGCCCGAAAAAAAAGCGCTCGGTATCTTACTAAATAAAAACATCCTGAACTTTACAGGATGCGTGATGAGTTTAAGGAATGCTGCTGTATGTGGAGTCATTGATAATAATTATTTGTGCATAAATGTAAAATAATGAATACAGATAAAATCAACGGCAGCTGTTGTTTAATTAAAAATTTAATATCATTATTTATCTACTTCCACAATACATGCAACTATGCTATTATTATCTTCTTCCGTTTTGAATTGCATATTGCCTTTTGAATTAGTTTGAAATCTTACGTTGTGAATAAGTTTATTGCCGAGCACAGCATTTAATCTTGAAGCATAGTCCTGTTGCGGCTGCTGGCTGATTTGTTTATTGATATCATACCAATTCAATGTATCCTTACTGATAACAACGGCCATATAATCTTTTGTGCCAATACTATCTGGCTGCATGCTTTTATTTTTCGGGAACAACCGATATCCTGCAATGCCGCAAAATGGAGAATATTTTGTTTTAGTTGGCTCATCCGGGTTTGGATATGGGAAAAGCGTATAGCTGGTACCGTCAGTTTCCTTCCCAAAAACATAAATATAACATTCCGTTGAATTTTTTATTTCCATTTTAAATTTTATGCCGGGTTGCAATGCAGATACTGTTTCAAAAATATTATTCGTAGATAATTTCAACGGGATATAAGCACCTGCTACAGTTTTTTTACCATCAAAATTTACCTGCACCAATCCTATTTCACATTCGAATGGCAATTTTGCTGCGGCACCGACCCGCTGCATTGGTTCCAACCCGTATGCTTCACGGACAAAAGTTTTAAAATCTCCATAACGCACCCAGGCAAATCCATTATTTCCCCATTGCGGTCCCCAACTGTTCATGATAAGAAATGCACCGCCATATTTTGCATCATCATAACCAACTACGCATTGTGCGTGACCACCAAAACCCATCATGGCCTTATCATCATTAGTCGGATACCATACATCCTGTCCCATCATAGGCTGCATATAACTTCCTCCTACCATCATGCCGATAACAACAGGCGCGCCTTGCGAAAGATTTTCTTTGATGGCTCTCAGATCAATGGCATCTGTCCTGTCGCCAACAGTTAGCCGGTTAGACCCGCGCATACGAAACTGTTGCGCTTCATTCAACAATTGTTGGTCCGGCTGCTGTGAACAATTCTGGTCGGTATATGGAAATTTATCATACGCAATAGATCCGCGTTTGGTCATGAAGTCCATTGCCCTGTTGATATAAGATCCATCGCATCCGTCCAATCCAATCTGGTTATATAAAAATGAAGGGCTAAACCTCAGGCTATTCGGATCTTGTCCTGTTCGCGCTGCTTCAAGTACTGTCCTTGCTCCGTATGCGCTGCTCCATGCTACGCAACTTCCCTGATGGCCTTGGTCTCCAACAGTAGGGGCATATTTTTGTAAGTTGGCAGATTCAGGCAATGGATTTTTGCTATCATCATCAGCAAGCGATTCATAAATATTTGATTTTGCAAATTGCCGCGGATCCAATATCCCGCCTGTTGCCAGCTGCTGAACATTTTGAATGATGGAACTATTGCATCCACCACGGCCAAAGAAAAAATAACCGGCAATACCAATAACAACCAGCAATAACAAACTTTTGGGGCCACGAAACAACATCAATAATAATGGTAACAACCCAAACAAACCTCCGCCACCGCCACCGCCGAAACCACCACCACTACTACCGCCACCGGAGCTGCTGTCGTCCTGTTGATCAGGATCATCTGTCATACGTATAGGCATAGGAAATAAGTTTTGATAAAATTAGGAAGAGGTTGGGGAAATGAGAAATAAGAAATAAGAAATGAGGAATAAGGAATGAGAAAGGTGTGGAAAATGTAAAAAAAATAAAAATGTTACGAATAATGTAATAAGGTTGATCCCTCAAAATATTTTTTTTCTACTAAGGTTAGGAGGCTGGGTAGCGATTATTTTTTTGAAATTTTCATCCGCTAGAATTTGTAAGAAACCATATCAGACATCACGCTTCAGCTTTCTAACCTTAGTAGAAAAAAAAATTTTGAGGGATCAACCTTATTAGATCACTTTTATATTGTACATCCTATTTGCAGCCCTTTCTTATTTTTCTTCGACTCCTTTCTCATTCCTTATTCTTCATTTCTTATTTCTCATTTTCCTTCAACCCTTCTACATTTTACATTCCTTATTCTACATTCTACATTCCCTTTCTTATTCCACCTCTACCTGGCTCCTGAGCAAATCTTCAAACACATCTCTCTTTCTTATTAAATGAGCTTTGCCATCTTTTACTAATACTTCGGCGGGTTTAAAACGAGAGTTAAAATTGGAGGACATTTCGAATCCGTAGGCACCGGCATTATAAAAAACAAGATGGTCGCCTTCGCGCACTTCATTAAGCATGCGGTCCCAGGCGAATGTATCTGTTTCACATATATTTCCGACGACAGAATATTTTTTTTCAATGCCTTCAGGATTGGAAATATTTTCAATATGATGATAGGCGTCATAAAACATTGGGCGGATAAGATGATTGAACCCGCTGTCGACACTTACAAAATTAGCAGACGATGTTTCTTTTGTCACATTCACTGTTGTAATAAAATAGCCGCATTCGCTCACGAGAAATTTTCCGGGTTCGAACCAAACCTGTAATGGCTGAAGGTTTGAATTGGGATGATTGGCGAATGCTTCCCTAATTTTTTTTGATAGCAGGTTGATATCTGTTTCGATATCATCTTTTTTATGAGGCACTTTAAAACCACCGCCAAGATCGATAAATTTTAATTCTTTAAAATGTGGGACGATATCAAACAACACTTCAATCCCTTTCACAAAAACATTCACATCTTTTATTTCACTGCCAGTATGGATATGGAGATCATGAATGTGGAGATGATACCGGTTTACAATAGCTAAAATTTGTTCTACCTGATCGACGGGTATCCCGAATTTACTTTTATCATGCCCTGTTGAAATTTTAATATTCCCACCGGCAAGGATATTTGGCCGAAGGCGAATGCCTACCGGATAATTGTGGCCAAATTTTTTTCCGAATTTTTCAAGATTGGAAAGACTGTCAATATTAATGATAACACCAAGGCTTTGTGCTTCCTCGATTTCACTAAATGAAATCCCATTTGAAGTATATAAAACTCTTGCTGGCGGGAAACCGGCATACAGCGCGAGTTTTACTTCGTTGATCGAACTGCAGTCAACATTGGCGCCGAGAGATTTGATATACCGCAAAATGTTGATATTCGTTAATGCTTTACAGGCATAAAAAAAAACTGTATTGCTGTTGCTAAAAGCGGAAGTGAGCTTGTTGTATTGCTCTTTTATTTTTTCTGCATGATATACATACAAAGGTGTCCCGAATTCCCCGGCTAATTCAATTAAATATTGATTGGATAGTTGCGTTGACATACGCTGCGAATATACAGTTAAGCAGCAAAATTGTAAAAGGAGAAAAAGAGAAATTACGGAGATTTATTTTTCTTCTCTTTTTGATCAGCGTTTATTCTTCTGTGTCAGGTGTTTTTTGATCGGTTGATTCGTCATCAGCAGCGTCTCCATTTTGCACCAATTCACCTTCTTCGCTCACAGCAAAGACCGGTTCTACGAATTCTGTATTCGTAACCTCGATATGATGTACAATAGTCGGCTCAACGATGCTTTCTCCAAATACTTCTTTCAGCTTGGGCAGGTCTGTAGGAGAATTGATGCCAAAATAATCCATGAAGCTCCTAGATGTTGCATAGATCAACGGTTTGCCGGGCATGTCTTCATTTCGGCCGGTTATGATGATCAATTCTTTTTCCAGTAATTTCTGGATAGAATAATCGCTGTTCACACCACGAATGGATTCAATTTCGCCTTTGGTGACAGGTTGCTTGTACGCAACAATGGATAATGTTTCCAAAGCTGCGGTAGACAAACGTTTCAGAAATTTTTCGCCATTAAGCTGGGCAATTGTTTTATGAAATTCTTTTTTGGTGAGAAATTGCCAACCACCGCCGCTTTCCCTGATTTCAAACGGATAATCTGCTGTTGAATATTTTTCGAGGATCGCATCGATGCCTGATTGAATTTGTTCAACAACCAATTTATCTTCCATAAAACCAAAAGCATTATTTAGCAACTCAGTGATTTCGGTTGCTGTCAATGGCTTATCGCTGGCGAAGATGAGCGATTCAATATGAGGGACGATATTTTCGATTTCCATTAATTAATCTTTTGGCGATGACCGCGAATGATGGCGATAAATATCAGCCAACAACAGCGGTCAGCAGTTTTATCCTTGCAATGCAGCTGCCCCGCTGACAATTTCAGTCAACTCGGTAGTGATAGCTGCCTGGCGTGCCCTGTTATAAGATATCCGAAGGGACTTTAAAATTTCATTTGCATTTTCCGTAGCCTTATCCATTGCTGTCATGCGTGCTCCATGCTCGGATGCATTAGCATCCAATACCGCTTTATATAATTGTGTGTTCAATATTTTCGGCATTAATTCTGCGATCAGCTCATCTTCATCCGGTTCAAAAATAAAATCACTTTTCTTATCACCTGCTTTAGTTGCAATTTTTGGGATTGGCAAGAATTGCTCCACGGCAAATCGCTGGGTTGCTGCATTTTTAAATTCGCTGTATACAATTTCGACAGCATCAAATTCTTTATTTTCGAAAGCTTTTACTGCGGACTGTGCGCAAGCCTGCACGTTTTCAAATGTCAGCTTAAGAAAAATATCTTTGAATGTGCTGCTGACTTTAAAATTATTTTTTGCAAAATGCTCATATCCTTTTTTCCCGATACTCCATATATATACATTGCCTTTGGCTGACTGGGCAGCATATTTTTCTTTGATTGTGAGTTTTGTCAGCTTGATAAGGTTGGAATTGTATGCCCCGCAGGAAGCTCTGTCGCTCGTAATAACAATAAATAATACTTTTTCAACCGGCCTGGCAACAGAAAGGTTTGTATTGATATTGCCTTCTGTATTACTTACAATATTGCTCAACAGCTGCTGAAGTTTTCTTGCATAAGGGCGCATCTGCACAATCGCTTCCTGGGCCTTACGTAATTTGGTAGCGCTGATCATTTTCATTGCTTTGGTGATCTGCTGCGTGCTTTGTATCGACTTAATCCGGTTACGGACTTCTTTCAATTGTCCTGCCATAATACGTGTTTAAAATCGGCTGCAAAGGTAGCGGAATAGAGGTAAAATTCAAGTGATGGTGGAAAATTAGCGGATAGAATGGCGCTGGGCGATGATCGATGGGCGATGGGTGATGGCCGTTAAAAAAGCAGATACCCTGTGGAATCGGCCATCGCCCATCGGCCATCGTAGAAATAATATTACTTTTGCTGCTCCTAAACTATGGCAAAATCAAAAAAGAAAGAGAAACCTGTTATACTGATAACCAACGACGACGGCGTTGCCGCCCCGGGCCTACGCAATCTTGTTGAAGCGGTAAAAGACCTTGGGAAAATTGTTATTGTGGCGCCTGATAAACCACAGTCGGGCATGGGCCATGCAATAACAATCGGCGTCCCATTGCGTTTGCACCCGGTATCAATTTTTGACGGCATAGAAGCCTGGCAATGTTCGGGAACGCCGGTGGATTGCGTGAAATTGGCTGTTGACAAAATACTTCGACGCAAACCGGATTTATGCTTAAGCGGCATCAATCATGGGTCTAATCATTCCATTAATGTTATTTATTCAGGAACGATGTCTGCCGCTGTGGAAGCTGCTATTGAAAGCATCCCTTCAGTAGGATTTTCCTTATTGGATTATAGTATAGAAGCGGATTTTACCGGTGCACGTCAATATGCACGGAACATTGTTGAACGATTATTGCAGAATTCATTGGATAAACATCTTGTCCTGAATGTAAATATCCCTGCTGTCCCGGCTGAATTAATTGCCGGTATGAAAATTTGTCGCCAGGCTTATGCAAAATATGAAGAAGATTTTCTTGAACGTAATGATCCGACAGGCAGAAAATATTATTGGCTCACGGGTAAATTCGTGAATTTTGATCCCGGAAAAGATACTGATGTATGGGCGTTGGAACATAATTATGTGAGCATAGTGCCCGTACAATTTGATCTAACAAATTACGTTCTTAAGGGCAAACTCGAAAAAACGTGGAAATTGTGATATTCAAAAAAGACAACCTGAAAATTGGTATTGTTATAGGTTTAGTCGCACCTATTTTGGCCATGATTATTTATTATTACTGGAATTTTTCAAAAGCGATGACGATGTCGGAATATATCTATCTGCTCAGGACAAATAAATCCCTGCTCACGGCTGTGAGCAGCATTTCTTTATTAGCCAATGCGATTTTTTTTACCATCTACATCAACACCCATCGTGATCAAACAGCCAAAGGCATTTTTGTAGCTACGCTGGCGTATGGGATTGCGGTGCTTGTATACAAGTTAATAAGTTGAAGAAACGTGAGGAATGTGGAAATATGAAAATGTGGGAAATGTGGAAGTAAAATAATTCATTTCCACATTTCCCACATTTTCATATTTTCACATTTCCACATTTCTCACATTCATCCATGAAATATTACATCATCGCCGGCGAAGCTTCAGGAGATTTGCACGGGAGCAATCTCATCAAAGAATTAAAAAAACTCGACCATGAGGCTGTAATCCGATGCTGGGGAGGCGATATGATGGAGCAGGCCGGTGCAGTGGTCGTCAAGCATTATAAAGAACTTGCCTTTATGGGTTTTGCAGAAGTTGTACAAAATCTCCCTACCATCCTTCGCAATATTAAATTTTGTAAAAATGATATTGAATCATTTCAACCGGATGCATTAATACTGATCGATTATCCCGGGTTCAACTTGCGGATCGCGCAATGGGCAAAGCAAAAAAAACTGAAGGTAATTTATTATATCTCGCCGCAGGTATGGGCATGGAAAGAAAGTCGGGTGAAAACAATTAAGGAATGTGTTGACAAAATGCTCGTCATCCTTCCTTTCGAAAAAGAATTTTATAAAAAATGGAATTATGACGTGGAATATGTAGGGCATCCGCTGGTTGAAGTAGTGGAACAGTTTAGCGTGGAGAGTCGCCAGTCGGGAGTCATTGCCTTGAACTCAGCACTCAGCACGCACGATTCACCACTCATTGCCCTGCTCCCCGGTAGCCGCAAGCAGGAAATTTTAAAAAAACTGCCAGTGATGCTCGCCGTTAGTAAATTATTCCCGGAGTATAAATTTGTAGTTGCACAATCTCCCGGTCAGGACGAGAGCCTTTACCAGCAATTGATACAAGGTTATCCAAATATTTTATCTGTGCGCAATCAAACGTATGATCTGCTGCTGCATGCAAAAGCAGCCTGCGTAACCTCAGGCACAGCAACACTTGAAACAGCATTGTTCGGTGTGCCGGAAGTAATTTGTTATAAAGGAAGTTCTATTTCGTACCAGATTGCAAAGCGATTGATCAAAGTAAAATATATTTCGCTCGTAAACCTGATCATGGATAAACCGGTAGTGAAAGAATTAATACAGGATGAACTTACCGTTGATAATCTATATAAGGAATTAAATGACCTGCTCAGGAACCCGCAACGGCAACAACAATTGAAAACGGATTATGCTGACCTAAAACACAAACTAAGCCAGGGTGGGCATGCATCTGCCAACGCAGCTAAAAGTATTGTACAATATTTACGTGCTAATGTCTCTTGAAAAAAATCAGCTTGATCGCGATAACGATCAACGCCAATAAAAACATGAAGATAGAAATGCGGTTGATCCCGTGCATATAGCGCATCCATTGGCTATGCGGTGCATTCGGGTCTCTTTTTTTGATGTATAAGTATTCTGCAACCTGTCGCCATACTCCCATAAAAAAATAATTTCATAGCAAAGATAACAACAGCAGCCATTTCAAATTGTTTGAAAATTCTATATTTGCAATCCTTTGGGGAATTAGCTCAGCTGGCTAGAGCGCTTGCATGGCATGCAAGAGGTCGTCGGTTCGACTCCGATATTCTCCACTGAAATTCAAAGCTTAACGCATAATGTGTTAAGCTTTTTTTATTTCAGGTAAAACATTTCTTAAGTAAAACGTAGATAAAACTTGTGATTTTTTGTTTTTTAAAACGGGGGATTAGCTAATCTGGCTAAAGAATTAGCGCTGCATGCAAGAGGTCGTCGGTTCGACTTCGATATTCTCCACAAAAAATAGATAAGAAAGTTGAATGTCTGCATATTTATAAAATGTGGGCATTTGTGTTTTTAATATCTTACAGAAACTTGCTTTTTCAAGTTTTTTACATTTTGTATTCTTTAAAGAAATAGAGGAACTGATGATGCTGCTGACATTAACAATATGAGCGGTAAAATAGGCTTCTTAATTAGCCTTTGAACTGAATAAATCTTAAGATACTTATCAGATTCAGGACATCTATTAACCATCTCTTCGCAACCGTTTGCACAATAGCCGTAAGTTAATCCGTCCATCTCAAATTTGCAGGCTAAAACTGAATGACACTGTGACTTATAATTTTATAATCTCTTGACCAGCTAGTTGCTTTTTCTCTAGTGGTTTGATCTGTGTGAAGATCCTTTATAAAGGCGTCGAAGCCTATTTTTAGATCATTTACAAATTCAATTATATATATGATAGTTTTTCCATCAGGCGTTTTAATTGTTTTCCCCGGGTCGTCTCGTGTTAAAACATAATTTCTTCCAATTGAATAATTGTGAACAAGTGCACATCGTAAGTCTTCGTATAAATTGTGTTTGTCATATTTCGGCAAATACTTTGATATAAATTTCCTGTAGGTTGCACCTGTGCTTTTTCCTCCATTCATTATTCCGCCTAATTGATCTATCAAGCAACTTGCTACCATGAATGCCGCAAGAACAGCGTCAACTTTTGAAATAAATTCAACATCGCGCATGGCGAGCGTTGAAAGGCTTTTGATAATATTGTCAACGGCGTATGAATCAACGAAAGGTTGCGATAATCGAGATTTAATTTTTTTCTTTGATTTGCTCATTTATTGAGAATTGAAGTGTATTTAAAATTGTTGAATTATCGTATTAATGATTTCGTCCTTTTCTAGTGGCAGAAATTTAAATAAAGTGTCAATAAAAGGTATTAAAATACCCTTTATATAGCTTGACTTGCGGCCAGTAAATAATTTATGCAATATAAATTGAAGAATATATATTCTAGTTTGTTGTAATGCAGTGTTGGTATACAGTAGAAATAGAAACCTCCCAACCAGCTTTATCGCTTCAATATCGGAGAGAAATCTCGTATCAATTACGTCGCAGGCATTTTGAAAAGGTTGTTTCAAAGTGAAGTCATTTTCCTGGCAAATTCTTAATAATATTTTTTCGCTCGAAGGAACAAACCTGTAGTTCAATTTAATTAATTTCAATAGATACTCAAGAATTTCATCATTTGATAAGTGACCTTTAAAACCCAGGTAGCCCAGAAAATTTATTGTAGAGACGCCACTAACTTTAAATTCATTTCTTGCCAGATTTCTGAAATAAAGATCATCAGACAGAATTACAAGATTGTTGGCGCCAGCGATCATCGCTGTTTCATTAAATGACTTACCGAGGACCTTGTCTTTTTGTTGTTTATCGTTAAAATTATTGTTAACAGGAGGCTCAATTATTTCAGTATGTTCATTAATTTGATTCCAAAAAATATTTAGATTATTAATATTGTTTTTCTTTTGTTCAGAGGTTATTGCATATTTTATGTATTGTCCCTCAAACTTATCCACCATCGTAGTATCTTCATTGATACGTTCATTAGTTTCTTGTATTTCTTGAGTGATCAAATCTACGGTTGACTGAGTTACATATTTTTTATTTTTTATTTTACTTAAAACTGGTAATACATTCAATTGTGACAAAGCAAGTAAAGCAGTGATATCTAAAATGAGATCTTTTCCAATTTCTAATTGGCTCATTGCTATTTGCGATTCTGCAATTGGTCCAATTGCATGAATTCCTATATCTGGATTGGCGACTAATTTCGACCAATATTTAATAGGGTTTAAGCCGGAAATACTAGCATTAACACCAATAGTAGATTCTCCTTGCTTATAAAGTTTTTCCATTTCGTTATCAAATGAAATAGCCTTATCAATGGGAGCGAGCATTTTTGATAAATTTTCTTTGCTTACACCACCCGGCTTTAATTTCATGACCTTTATTGGCGTTTGATCACGGAATCTTGTTTCTAATAATTCAGTACTATTGTGAAGCGCATGAGTATATTTTGTCATGATCGAATTAATCGTGTACAACCCATCCCCTATGTCAACCGTATCGCCAATTTGCTTTCCAATTAGTTTTAAGGCCAAAGGTTCAGTATTGGCAATTTCATTTTGAATTTTTGGCTCCGGCACTATTATAAATGATAATGGTTTTGCCATTTCATCAGTTAACCCAACGAAGCAATTATCTGAAATCGTTGTGGGAAAATAATGTGCAGCGCCAAGATCTGGATTTGTTGTAAGTAACTGGACATATCTGGCATGAACACTCGGATTTGAATAATTAGCACTACGTATCTGGTAGGCGATTTCAAAACCTCGATCGTATTTTCCAGCTTTGATATAAGTATCAGCAATCATAAATTGAGGGTCGAGAGGAATATCGGTGTAGTCGACAATCGTATCCAATACATTGAAGGCAAGTGTAAATTCAGATTTTTTGTAGTAGTTCATGGCTAATTTATATTTCATGAACTTGTTCCCAGGGTCAAACTGAAGGTAATCGTTTATTGCTTGGATCGCGTTATCAAATTGTCCGCTAGACTCATAAATCGCACTAAGCATATCTACAAGGTAAGGGTCGGTATTATATTTTTTTAGCAGTTTGTTTATGATATCAGACGCGCTTTTAAAGTTGCCATTTTTAAAGTAGAGCTGTAATAGCTTTTTAGTAATTTTTGACGGGGTTTCAAGGTTTGCAATATTTTCAAAAATTTCAATGGCAGATGTAAGGTCCCCTTTGCTTGTAAATGTTTCAGCAATTTGTACACTGATTAGTCTACTTGTGTCAGGCTTAATTAGTTTCTTGGCTTCGAGCAAATAGGAGTCGGCTGTTTCGGGAGATCCTTTTTTATTATAAATTTGATATAGTGTGCAGTAGCCTTGAGGATCGTTTGGATTTAATTCAACAAACTCAAGTCCGTATTTTTCTGATTCATTAATATTATTTTGAATTAGAAGAATATCGCAAATGGCAGAATAATATTCAAGCTGTAATTGTTTTGAAGTTACGTTTGGTAAGTCATTTTTCAGTTTGTCAAATTCTTCAGAAAAATTTGGGCTTTTAACGTCTCCCATAATTCTGAACAATTGTATTTCCTGTTTTTGTGTAGTTGTTAACGTTAATGTTTCAATTTCGGAGAGAATTTTGGAAAATTCCAATTGATTATCTGTATTCAAGATCAAAAGATGCCTGTAGGAAAAATAGGTTTTATTTAGTTCCAATGATGCTTTGAAATCACTTTCGGCTCCTTGCAAATTGTTTAAAATCTTATTTGCAACCCCTCTATTGGTAAGAATGTATGCGCGGGAATATCGTAAATCGGTATTTTTTACATGTTCCCAGGCCTCATTAAGTTTCTCCAAGGCATATCGTGATTTTTCAACTGAATTTTCTGAAAGTTGACCGAAAATGAAATCTTCTGAGTGTTCAATTGATTTGATTCGGTTAGTTGCTAATAAAACCAATATATCACATTTGAATGCATCGAATTTTGGGTGATTTTTTTCTAAATCTTGAAAAATCAAAAATGCTTCGTCGAGTTTTCCCCTTCGATCCATTAATGATCCTATATTTATGGCAATGCCTGGTAATTTTTGAATTTCTATTGGAATTAATGCATCTAAATCTTTGACCTCAAGCGTTTCCTCATTACTGAAAATAAGTGCCAAGTATGCATTCTCGTTGTCTTTATCTAGCTGCAATGCCTTGTTCGCATATTTCACTGCATTTTCATTGTCGCGAAGAAGGGAATACCCTAGCGCCGCGAATCCATAGGATTCGGCAATTTTAACTTCATAATCCAATAGTTCAATAAAATATTTTGCGCCTTCTTTTTTGTTATCTAATTCGAAATATGTGGCTCCAATATTCAATGTTACTTTATGTTTAAGTTCATTTGACAATGAATTCCACTTTTTATCCTTAAAACTCTTTAGCAGTTGAAGTACCGCATCATGCTTATTTTCATTCCGTAGGGATGTGATCTGAGCTATGTGGTCTGAGATGTCAAATGAAGCTTTAGAGAGGTCAATAGATGAAAGTATTATTCCACTTAATTCATCAACTTTGTCAGACAATTCTTTTGCTACTGGTGATTTTGCCTGATTCAGTTTTTCGATAAAGCTTATTATGAATTCATTTATCTCCTTTTTTAAATCGATGTTGGCATTTTTTAAGACGAGGTATTTCTCTTCCACATTCAAATCCGCTTCCAAAGAATTTTCAAATTTGCTGTTTGTTGCATTGTAAAAATCATCCTTGAATGCTTGCTTAGAAGATGATTTTTTCAAAAGATCAATTAACAAGCTATGCTTTGGGTTGCTTTGCTCAAAGTTTAATAATGCTTCATTATATATTGAATCAAATTGATCAGTGAGGCTTGTTTGATTTACTGCGCGCAGAAGTTTATACCCCTCATAATTTTGTTCCATCCGTTTTTTACTTTCAGGCAATAATTTTAACAAAAGAGCTTTCACTTTTAAAATAATTGGAGGGATATGCATCTCAACTAAATTTATTTCTTGTTTCTAAAAATCACCATTGTTTAAGGAGAACCCATCTCCAACCAAAATTATTTTATTAATTCTTTTAGGTGAATCAGGAGAATAATCAAATGTGTTGTCTTTAGCGCCCATCGCTATGGGAATAAGTTCTCAATTGATAAATATTTTGATGTGAGACCAAGTTTATAAGCAACTTGTTTATTGCTAACAGTATATTTTGGAATTGCGATGGGCAAGGTTTTGTCTTGGGCATCTACTTTGAAAGCGTAAAAGCTATTAAAAATTGCGTCAAGATATGCTTGTGAAAAAGCACAAGCATTTCCCCCTGGATCAATGGCGCATATTACAGGAGAGGCCCCGATGTCAAGGGCAGTAGTTAAAATAAGAAGAGGCGAAACCAAGCTACAACTTAACAAAATTTGGTAATTCTTAATGAGGCTTAGAACAATTGAGGGTGAAAAATTAAGGTTGATGGTTAAAGGTTCTGAGGACAAATGGAAAGCAAAATTTGTATCTCCCTGAATGATTATCTCGTAACTTCCGGTGGGAGTAAGAGTTTGATTTACGGAGACCGTTTCAGAAAAATGGGCCAAATTGTTTTTAATTGTGCAAATCAAAACCCCGGGTAAACTATTGTCGCGGTCAAAATATAAGTTCACATTTGCAATGGAACTGTTTGTGAAAATATTAGTTGTTAAGCCCAGTTTTCCGCTGTGCAAAGATATATTGGATACCGAACATATGGGGTCAGCATGTAAACTAGCATCACCACCAACAGTTCCAACATTATTCAGAAAATCTGCTATGAATTTAGTGAGGTTATTGCAATTAAGTACGGCTAGGCCTACTTTTGATTCACACGCGGCAAAATTAAAGGCACAAATTTCTGGCTGTATGGCACACCACCAATGATCCCATTCATCAAAGCAGTTTAGAAACCCTTTCAGAATTTGACAATCGATATTATTGACTATTTTTAAATGCTTAGGGTCAAATGCCTTGTTGTCATCCTTTATGTATCGAAAGGAAAAGTTGGTTTTATTGACAATTGTATTTACGAGATATTCAATTTTAGGCCAATTTACAGCAGTAATATTTTTTTGATTGGACAGTGAATCAAATCCATTACTCCAAACTGTGTTGTATTTATAGTTATATTGATCATTGAGATAATTAATAACATCCTTATTTAGCCAAAAAGAAGGCAGGGGGACTACATTATTAGGAATAGCATGATCATCCAAGTTGGCGAGGCAGGATATTCTACCTTGATCGATCATATAGTGAATATTGTTAAAA
>Ga0207059_1128_pt1 | contig 14660 bp, 7 predicted proteins | sample Alteio_BWMinCont_32_FD_153273 | JGI IMG/M metagenome (GOLD analysis project Ga0207059, IMG submission 153273) | Enriched cells from forest soil in Barre Woods Harvard Forest LTER site, Petersham, Massachusetts, United States -... | ecosystem: Environmental > Terrestrial > Soil > Temperate forest >...
AACCTGCGGTCGTGTATCCCGCGACTGCAAAGAAATACTCTTTAAAAAAATTGCCGGGTAAATTTTGAAATTAATGTTAAGCTGAAGATGTTTGCTTTTATTTACGTTTCGCTTGCAGCTTTGTGCGACATAAATAAAATTTCTTTTATTTTACTATATTACTTTCCCTTAACCAGGATTTATGAAACGTAACTATTATATCGTCGCACTCATCATGCTGACTTTTTTCGTGATTTCTTTTCTTACTAATGTTATTGGCCCGCTTGTTCCGGATATCATTAAAGGTTTTAATCTTAGCCTTACGTTGGTGGCCCTTTTGCCTTTCGCATTTTTTATTGCTTATGGTGTAATGTCCATCCCTTCAGGAATGCTTATCGAAAAATATAAGGAAAAGAAGATCATGATTGCCGGTTTTGTCATTGCTTTTTTTGGTTCAATCCTATTAGCAATAGTCCCTAATTATTTAACTGCTGTATTATCTCTTTTTCTTATTGGATGTGGTATGGCCATGTTACAGGTTGTCATCAACCCTTTACTTCGTAGCGCCGGCGGAGAAGAACATTATGCATTTAATTCGGTTTTGGCACAATTGATATTTGGGGCCGCTTCTTTTCTTAGCCCGCTGGTCTACTCATATATGGTGCAGCATTTAAATGATAGCAATACTTTCCTTTCTTCATTTCGTTCATTTGTTCCCGTTAGCCTCCCATGGATTTCTCTTTATTGGTTATTTGCTGGTATTTGCCTCCTGATGATCGCCGTCATCTTTTTTTCAAAATTTCCAAAAGTGGAATTGACAAAGGAAGAAGAAGTTGGCCCTTTGCAAACGCATATCCAGCTATTTAAAAAACGGGTTGTTATTTTATATTTTATCGCAATGATTTGTTATGTGGGTACGGAACAGGGGATTGCCAATTGGATATCACAATTTTTGTCTACCTATCATGGATATGATCCGCAAACGACAGGTGCAGAGAATGTCGCCTATTTTTGGGGGCTGATGACCGCGGGCGGAGTTGTCGGTTTGTTGCTTTTAAAAATAATGGATAGCCGCAAAGTATTGATCAGTTTTACCATCCTTGCATTGATTTGCCTGACCCTCGCTCTTTTTGGCCCGGCAAAAATTTCATTGATTGCTTTTCCTATAACCGGTTTTTTTGCTTCGGTAATGTATCCTATCATATTTTCTCTTGCGCTCAATTCTGTTAAGGAACATCATGGTTCGTTTTCAGGGATTATCGTTACCGGGATTATTGGCGGTGCGATCGTCCCACTCATTATTGGCTGGCTGGGCGATCATTTGGGATTGCGTTCCGGTATGTTTTTTTTATATGTGACCATGGGATATATCCTTAGCATTGGTTTTTGGGCGCGCCCGATCATTACGAATAAAACCATCAAACTTTTCGGTAATAAAGAAAACGCATAAGCAAATAGCATGAGCAGTACAAAATTGATTGGCGTAGACCTTGGCGCAACAAATATCCGCAGCGCATTAGTAAGCGCGGATACAATTTCAAAAATAAATTCCAAGCGTATCAATAGCATGGGCTCTGAACAAGAAGTTTTGGAAGATATATTTGCACTGGTTGATATTTTAATTGATAAAGATGTTGCTGCAATTGGGATAGGTGTCCCAAGTGTAGTGGATGTGCAACAGGGGATAGTATATGATGTTCAATACATCCCATCCTGGAAAGAAGTGCCGTTAAAAAAATTGATGCAGGATCGTTATGGGATCCCGGTATTTGTAAATAATGATGCTAATTGTTTTGTGCTTGGTGAATTTTATTTTGGAAAAGGCAAAGGCAGTCAATCTATGATTGGTTTGGCGATAGGGACAGGGATGGGCGCGGGCATTATCATCAACAATAAATTATATGCAGGCCCAAATTGTGGTGCAGGGGAATTTGGTATGGTTGAATACCTGGATAAAGTGTTTGAATATTATTGCGCCGGTCAGTTCTTTCAAAATGTTTATCAACTTGATGGAGAAGTTGTATTTCAACATGTAAAAAAAGGAGATAAGCAGGCATTAGCCATGTACGCAGAAATGGGAATGCATTTGGGAAATGCAATCAAAATGATCATGTATACGTATGACCCGGAATTAATTGTCCTCGGAGGTTCCGTCAGGCTTGCGTATGATTATTTCCAGGAATCTATGTGGCAACGCATCCGAACATTCGCATATACAAAATCGTTAGAACGCTTAAAAATCGAAATATCGGAACTTGAGAATAGCGGTTTGCTTGGCGCCGCAGCTTTATTTTATGATGCACAATAAAAGATTCGTTCCTGCTTTTTTGGCTAAGTTAATATTCTAGGAAGATAATTTTACTCTCAATGTAAAACCATAAGTCCTTGGGTTTCCCAAATGAATAGCCCCGAAATCATACGCATAGGAAATATATTTGGTATCTGAAAGATTTCTTCCCCAAAACATTAATTCAATATTTTTTAATGCAATGCCAATCCTCGCATTTAATAAACTGTAAGGAGATTGATGAATGCTATTGTTCAAATCAAAATATGTTGAACCTATATATATCCATTCGCCACGCACAATCAATCTGACAGATTGCGATTTATTAACGGCCAAGCTATATTGTAATGCCAGCATGGAAGTGATATCCGGTGTAAATATTTGCGACTTGCCAGCCAGGTCAACCTCAGAACCGTTTTGCGAAAGTTTTAATGTAGTATAACGGGCATGTGTATACCCAAAATTATAATTGGCTTCCAGCCCTCTTATGGGAGTTGCAGCAATTTCCGCATCAAAACCTTTGCTGTCGAGGCTTCCGGCGTTTTTTGTAATTGTGATGGCTTGAGGCAATACTAATGTGGGGACCTGGGCATTGCTGATCGTTGTATAAAATAATGAAAGGTTTGCTCTCAACCGATTTTGAAATAATGTGTTTTTTATACCGGCTTCGAAATTATTACTGTACTCGGGTTTATAAGCGTATAATGGTGGCTGTGAGGGATCGGAAGAAAGCTGTGTCAATCCGCCCGTCCTGAAACCCCGGCTATACGTGGCGTATAAATTAGTAGTTGATATAGGATGAAAGGCAATACTCAGCATCGGCGAAAAAGCGCTGTAGGATGCAGTTGCAGAAGTATCCGCCTGCGTTTGAAAAATAGGAGTGGGCGAACCATCAGGCTGATATTCACCAAGCACTTCCTCTTTTGAATGCTGATAATCGTAACGCAACCCAAAAATAATATCCACATAGCTGCTGGCTGAATAGGTAGCCTGTGCATATAATGCAGCCCCTAAATTTTTTGCATGCGTAGTGTTGATGATGGCATAGTTGCTATCGGGCGAACCTACTATTTGCGCGTCTTTTCCAAAATGTGTCGCCTGTTTATTCGGGACGGTTTGATAAAACAGGTAAGTGCCCGCGGTCCATTTTAATGGGGATGCGGATGATGCAGGAGAAGAAAATTTAAATTCCTGTGTCAGCACTTTTACTTTATTCCATGTATTCCTATAATTATTGATGATCGTCACCGCATCAAAAGGAGAAAAATCTCCGTCGATAGGCGATGCATAATAACGGTAATTGGATTGATATGCTGTTTGCGAACTGAAATTAAAATTTGTCCCGGCAAAATTTATTGATAACGATGTGTTGAGCGTATTATCGACAAGCTTCGCAACAGCATTCTGATCGACTTGAAAATAAACGCCGGGAACATTAAGCGAAGTCAACACCAATGGGAAAGACCCATAATTTCTGTTGGCAAGATGTTTTAGATTTAGCGTGATCGCCCATTTTGCAGCAGGTAAATATTTTAAATAATAATTTCCGCCAATGCTATGCTGCTTATCAAATTTTGAGTTATCGTATGAATTGGTATAATAACCGTTTAGCCCTTCATATAAAAAAGATGCGCCAAAAAATAATTTGTCTTTTTGTATCGGCGTGCGTATCCCTGCTGTGTAGCGCTGTTCTCCATAATTTCCCACGCTTATTTCTGCAAAGCCATCGGTTTTATTTGTTGGTTGTTTAGTAATGATATTGATAACGCCACCCATTGCATTTCTCCCATACAATGTTCCCTGTGGCCCTCTTAAAACTTCGATGCGTTCGATATCAAAAAGCTGCGGGATATATGTATCAAGGGTGAATTGGTTCACTCCATCAATATAGGTTGTTACTGCCGGGTCGTACGACGAGGAAGTGATGCCACGGATAGAATTTACATTTCTCCCATCGCCGGGATTACCGGCATATAAATTTGGGACGATGGCTGTCAAATCTTTACTGCTCCATAAACGATATTCATTAATATTTTTTGATGTCAAGGCAGAAATGCTCACGGGGATATTTTGCAGGTTCTCTTCTTTTTTTTCTGCAGTCACAACAACTGCATCAAGCTGATCAGCAGCATTGGCAAGTTGAAAATTAAAAGTGGCGTTTGTCCCGGCTGTTATATGTAGCTTTTCATTAGCGGAAGCATAACCAATGGCAGAAATTGCCATCGTATAATTTCCCGGAGAAATATTATTTATCGTAAAATTTCCCTGTGCATCACTAAAAACAGCAAGATTTGTATTTAGAAGGTATATGGAGGCGTTACTTATAGCACTCGATTTGCTGTCTGTTATTTTCCCGGTAACCTTTACACTTTGCTGACTATACACTGCCACACAAATAAACAGTGACAGCCAGGAATAATAGATTTTTTTCTTCATCAATCGAATAATAATATTTTAAAATTATTTTTTTATATTTCTGTAAAAGTTGCTGACCAAATTCTTTTTAGCATCTTTTTTATATCTTTTTAAATAGAGATAATTGATCAGCAGTACTGAAATCACAATGATCAGCCCAAAAAATTCACGGGTTTCTTCAACCCATGGTGTTTCTGCTTTCATTGTACCCGCAATATTTTCTGCATGATGTTTTCTTATCCAGTCAATCAAACCATTTTCATCAAACATTTTATATAAGGCGTAGGCGCCAAATACAACAAAGCCTACCCAATACGCTCTTGGATCAAATTTCTTTTTTGTCGAGAGCCAGCATAGCAGGGCAGCATATAGGTAAATCGGCATCCAGACATAGGGATCGGGGTCATTATATTGCAAGGCTGCAAAAATGATAAAGACAAAAACAAAAAAGAAATTGAATATTTTCATACGGGGCAGTTTTATTTGGATGCAAGATAAGGATAAGGTTGGGTTGAGGATAAGGTCATGTTTGTATATGTCCTACACCTCATTAGTTTCAAGATCCTTGTATGGCAAGAAGGTGTAGGACATATACAAACATGACCTTATCCTCAACCTCACCCTTCCGCTCAACTTAATATTTTGCCCATTATATTCTTATAGCTGGTAGTAATATTTTCTATCGGGTTTGGAGCGCCATCCTGCTCTACAAAAAAATGTTGCATGCCTGCTGTATCCGCTTCTGCAAATATTCTTTTGAAATCAACGATGCCTGTCCCAACTTCAACGGGTTGTTTTTTATCAGCGCTAATGTCTTTTACATGCCAAAGTGGGAAACGGCCGGGATTTTTTTTGAAGAGCGCAACGGGGTCGGCTCCTGCAACTGTTGCCCAACCAAGATCCAATTCAAACTTGAGGATGTCCGGGCTTATTTGTGATATCAATACATCGTACGGGACTAATCCTTCTACTGTTTCAAATTCATGCGTGTGGTTATGATAGCATAAAGTGATGCCGGATTTTTTTGCTGCTTCTCCGGCAGTATTTAAAATTACGACGGCCTGCTTTACTTCATCGGCTGTCCCTAACGGTATGGAAGCGCAAACAAGATATTTTAAACCGCCTTCCGCTACTTCATCAATTATTGCCTGATGATTTTCTTTTAAATTTTTCATCGGCGGCCTTTTTGAAAAATCAATACGTTTGGTTGTATCGGCACCGGGCATCCTAAAACCACCGGGCGGCATTTTAAATGGAGCTCCACCAACATGGTGCGACACCCAACTTAAGCCGGAGTCCTTTGCGAGCGAAGCAAATTCTTTTGGGCTTAATCCATAGTAACCGCCTTTCATACTAAATGCAGATTCTATTTCTTTATAACCTACACCGGAAATTTGTTTTAATGTTCCCGGCACATCCTTATCTATTGTATTGAACAAAGTAAAAAGTTGCAAGCCTACTGCATGTGTTGCTTTATTATTAAAAGCAGCAACAGCTTTATTACCGAGTATGAGTCCGCCAAGCGCAAAAGCACCGGAATGTTTAAGGAAACTTCTTCTGTTATGCATGATTATTATTTTTTTGGTTGATAATTTTTTTTGCTATCAAACTGTATCAATGACTATGGTTTTGTTTTTACATCGCTCAATTTGATATTCGATAAAGACAGGAGTGGCTCAACGGGTTTTGCTTTTTCATTCTTGAATACAAAATACAAATCGTGCTCGCCTGTTACTTCTTTTATATCAACTTTAATGCCCGGTCTTGAAAACAATGCTGCCAGGTTAAATCCTTTCGGTCTTTTTCCTGCTGTTTTTCCCTGTGCGGCGGGGGCTTTTGTTGCATCATTTTTTGCAGCAGGAGCAGCCGTTTTGCCGGTAGATTTTGTGCCACCTGCATTTTGCGTCGCATTTGCCGCATTCATCAATTTAGCAAATGGGTTTACCGGTTGTATTTCTGTTTGTCCTAACAAATCACCAGTAGGCCCATCGAGATGTATTTCAATCGTGCCACCAACATAGCCCATTGACGGGTTAGCAGAAGCGCTTAATTCTAATTGTTTGATATTTGTCAGATCGATATGTTTAAACCCGATGTATGCATTCGCTTTCGGGATTACATCAACAGATACCACAAACATGATTTGCTTTTTTATCGAAGCATCTTTGATCACATCTGCAGAGCCTGGATCGAGTTGCGGGCTATGTAATGTTATTATGGATTCTGTTGTAAGCGGTGAAGCTCCAGCCGCTCCTTTATCAGTATAAGCTGCACGGACAATTAGCGTGCCTTTGCCATTATCTCCTTCCGGGATTTTTTGTGTGTATGTGCCTTGCAAAGGAAGTGTGCTGATATTTTTTTCTTTGATATGCAGCATATAATTTACAATGGTGCGCGCATCATTCAATGTGATTGCCGGATGAGCAGGCATATTCATATCGCCCCATACACCATTGCCGCCACCTCTTATTTTCTTTGGTAAGCTATCCAGCGCCCATGCAATATTATTTTTATACTTATCGGCAATTTCATTATACATCGGCCCGATAGATTTACTGTCGATATGATGGCAATTATTGCAATCACTTTTGCCAATTAAATATTGCGCAACAGCAAACCTCGTTGAAGCATCTGTGCTGCGTTGTTCCTGGCTTACTTCGGCATAATCAAAACCTTCGGAAGCATAATCAATACTGACAGCAACTTGTTTCGGGTCAATCTTGCCATCTTCCTTATCAGTTACTTCAACATTATATTTAAATGGTTTTCCGGGAAAGAAAAAACTTTTATTGCCCGGTATGGTCAATGCAATTTTTGGAGGCTCATTGCCGGCAATAATATTTAATGACTTGCTGTTTTTTGCGCCTTGCGGGTCTGTCACAGTAAGTGTAGCAGTATAAACGCCGGCTTGTGAAAGTGTAAGCGAAGGGTTTGGATCTGTGAATGATTGTGTAGACCCGCCGGATGCCGATGATATTTTCCAGTCATATTTTAAAGAATCTCCATCTGCATCTTTTGTTCCGGCTGAAGATAAGTTGATATGTAAGGGAAGTGAACCACCGCTTGCACTGGCAGATGCTTTTACTACAGGCGTACGGTTGCCGGGATTATATTCAATCCTGACCAACTTCGCATTTTCACTTTTTCTAAACCAGTTGCTCCCATATTCCAGCACATACAGATCACCGTTAGAACCAAATTTTATATCGATTGGTTCAATTGGCTGATAAGACGGTAAGAATCGTTCCATGGATTGATAATCTCCTTTATCATTCATAGTGATCGCCATTATCCAACCACGTGAAAAATCAGCAGCTATCCATTTGCCTTCATAATAAGCTGGGAAGGGGCGCTTTGCATTTTTGAAATCAGATTCATGATAAATCGGGCCGCCTACTGCACAACGCGCACCACTCCCTACTTCAGGAAATTTTTCTGAAATGCCATAGGGATAGGAAATAAAAGCGGGTTGCGCCGGCGGCAATTCTTTCAAACCGGTATTATTGACTGAATTATTGATGGGCTTAGCAGGATCTTTTTCTGCATGGACCGAATCATTGGTATAATCATAAAAAGGATACCCGCGATTTTCTCCGATAAAATATGGCCATCCGAAATTACCGGGTTTTCGTGCCTGGTTAAATTCATCCATGCCTATCTTCGTTGTCTTACTATCTGCATTGGCATCCGGCCCTACTTCGCCCCAATATAACCAGCCGGTCTTGCTGTCAATCGAAGGCCGCCATGGGTTGCGGTCGCCCATTATATAAATCTCAGGCCTTGTTTTATCAGTTCCTTTTGGAAAAAGATTTCCTTCGGGAATGCTATAGCTGCCATTGGGCTCAGGATGTATGCGCAATATTTTCCCACGAAGGTCATTCGTGTTGCCCGAGCCACGTTGATCATCCCAACTGCTACGGCCGGGCCGTTCATCTGTCTGTGATCTTTCTGCAACATTGCCGGTGTTATTACCAACTGTCAGGTATAGGTTACCGTTAGCATCCCAGGTCATACCGCCGCCGGTATGACAACAAACCTCACGTTGAGTGGATATCTCCAACAATATTTTTTCTGAACCGGTGATCAGCTTATCATCTCTTAATTCCCACCGGGAAAGCACATCTTTTTTTTCTGTCGGGTGTGCATAGAATAAATATGCCCAATGATTTTCTTCAAATTTGGGATCGACAGTAAATCCAATAAAGCCTTCTTCAGCTTCTGTGACTACTCCTTCAGCGCTGGTATATTTTGTGTTGACGGGAATGTTGGCAACCAGCTTAACTGTTTTGGTAATGGGATCATATAATTTAAGCGCTCCCTTTCTTTCGTTAATATATACTTTGCCATCCTTTAATACTTCAAAATTCATCGGTTCATCAAAATCACCTTCGGCAGTAAGTACAACCGGTGTAAAACGATTATCATCTACTTTTTTGGTAGATGTATCTGAAGTTGTGTTTGTGACAACAGTGCCATTTTGATTACAGGAAAAAAGTGCAGCAACAAAACCGAATAAAAATAATTTCGCCAATGGCAAAACAGCCCTGGTTGAAAAGCAATTTTTCATAATGCAGTTTATTTCATTTTTACAATAAATACTTCTATAAATTTCATCGGATGGTAATAATATATTGAAGCCCTTTTGTTCATTATTTCAGCAGGTTTTTTTACAATTACTCACAGGGCTTATATAAACTAGCGAATGACGGTTCACTATACAGTAGCCATTGAAATCCTGGTTTCGGAAAATTAAAGCTACTTACCGGCACACATTTTACAAGCAGGAAAGCTACGAAACCCGAAAAGATTGCGACGAAATTTAAAAGTTTGCCCGTTTAGCCATAAATTAAAGCACATTAAAAAATGACCATTATATTTATGCCAGATTTAAAATACCAGTAATGAAAGTCATCCATCCATCATTCAAAACATTATGCCTTGTATTTTTTGTTGCCTGCGCCAGCATTTACATATCATGCAATACCAAGAGAAGCGGCAACCCAAGAGTACTGCTATTTTCTAAAACGGTAGGATTTCACCATGCCTCCATACCCGCAGGCATTGCAGCAATTGAAAAACTGGGATTGGAAAATGGTTTCAATGTCGACACGACCACCGATGCAGACATGTTCAACGATGACTCGTTAAAAAATTATTCCGCTATTATTTTTTTAAGTACAACAGGCGATATACTTGACTATAGGCAGGAAGCGTCATTTGAACGCTTTATCCAGGCAGGCGGTGGTTTTGTTGGGATACATGCAGCTGCTGATGCAGAATATGATTGGGGTTGGTATGGGCGGCTTGTTGGCGGTTATTTTTTAAACCATCCCGGTATCCGTGACACTTTCCCCAATGTGCAGCCCGGTATTTTTAATGTGGTGGATGAAAATAATGATGCTACAAAACATCTCCCAAAACCCTGGAAACATACAGATGAATTTTACAGTTATAAAAAATTAAATAAGGATGTGCATGTCCTGCTCACGATTGATGAAAATAGTTACCAGGGTGGGACGAAAATGGGAAATCATCCAATGGCCTGGTATCATGAATATGATGGTGGGCGTGCTTTCTATACCGAGCTTGGCCATACTGAAGACACTTATAAGGATGATAATTATCTCAAACATTTATTAGCAGGCATTCAATATGCAATTGGCGGGAACCACCCGCTGGATTATTCAAAAGCAAAAACGGAACTGCCGCCGGATGAAGACCGGTTTACTAAAACACAATTATCGCAAGGTGAATTTTATGAGCCGACAGAAATGACTATCCTTCCAAATTTGGATATCCTCATCCTCCAGCGCCGTGGGGAAATCATGATGTATAAAAATGAAACTAAAAAAGTAAAGCAGGTTGGTTTTTTGAAAGCATATTTTAAAGCATCGGTACCGGGCGTTAATGCGGAAGAGGGAATGCTTGGCCTCGCCAAAGATCCCAACTATGCAAAAAATAATTGGGTTTATATTTATTACAGCCCGGCAGATACTTCGGTAAATCGCCTATCCAGATTTACATTTAAAAACGATACGATCGATAATAAGACTGAAAAAATTATCCTGGAAGTAAAATCACAGCGACAAATATGTTGTCATACCGGCGGTTCAATTGCGTTTGGCCCTGATAGTTTGTTATATTTTTCTGCAGGCGACAACTCTACGCCATTCGATGAGCCAGGTCAGAAATATGTGAACAGTGGCTTTGCTCCATTAAATGATCTTCCCGGGCATCAGCAATATGATGCAAGAAGATCTGCAGGCAATACCAATGACCTGCGTGGAAAAATTATGCGGATAAAAGTAAATAATGATGGCAGTTATGAAATACCTAAAGGAAATCTTTTTCCGGAAGGAACTGCTAAAACAAGACCGGAAATTTATGTAATGGGCAATCGCAATCCTTATCGCATTACTGTTGACCAGAAAAATAGTTATCTGTATTGGGGCGAAGTTGGCCCTGATGCAAATAATGACAGCTTTGATACGCGCGGCCCGCGTGGTTATGATGAAATAAATCAGGCACGCAAAGCCGGTTATTTTGGATGGCCATTATTTGTCGGCGATAATTATCCGTATCGCGAATATGATTATGCGACAGGAAAAAGTGGAGCGGCATTTGATCCCAATCATCCCGTTAATGATTCAAGAAATAATACAGGCTTGCGCGATTTGCCTCCTGCGCAACCTGCATTCATTTGGTATCCGTATGCTGCATCACCTGATTTTCCCGAAGTAGGGACTGGGGGGCGCAATGCGATGGCTGGGCCTGTTTATTACACCGATATGTTTCCAAAAGAAACAAGATTGCCCGATTATTATAATGGCAAATTAATTATTTACGAATGGATACGCGGTTGGGTGAAAGCAGTGACGATGCTCCCTAATGGCGACTTTGATAAAATGGAACCATTTTTTCCGGGATTGAAAGTAAATTCTTTAATCGATATGGAAGTTGGCCCTGATGGTAAATTATATTTGCTTGAATACGGCACCGGATGGTTCACCAAAAATCCTGATGCAGGATTAGCACGCATCGATTATAATGCAGGCAATATCCCACCAAAGATCACCGCAATCCATGTAAATAAAACTTCGGGAATTTTACCATTTGAAGTGAAAGCAACTGTTGATATGAAAAAGCCAGTGAAAGAAAATCTGACTTACACATGGAATATCGGCGATGGCACAACAAAAGAAACTACTGTTCCTGAATTGGATTATACCTATATCAAAGCCGGTGATTATAAAATTTCTGTTGATGTAAAAGATAACCAGGGCGGAATTGCAAAAAGCGAAACTGCGTCTATATATGCAGGTAATGAAGAGCCTGTTGTGTCTATCCGGCTCACCGGCGGCAACAAATCATTTTATCTTCCCGGCAAACCAGTAAACTATGCCGTTGATGTGAAGGATAATGATACTTCGAAAATTGATCCGGCAAACTTATATGTTTCGGTTGATTATGTTGAAGGATTTGATAAAGCATCTTCTCCTGTCGGTCACCAGCAGGGGCAAGCAACTGTAAGCGGCAAAAGCCTGATGCTTTCCCTGGATTGTAAAAGCTGTCATAAAGAAGCTGAAGTTTCTGTGGGGCCGGCATTCCTGAAAGTTGCACAGAAATATCAAAAAGACCCGAATGCAATGACCTATCTCAGCCAGAAAATTATCAAAGGCGGAAGTGGGGTATGGGGCCAAGTGGCCATGGCTGCGCATCCTACGCTGGCAGATAATGATGTGAAGCAAATCGTATCCTGGATATTATCGCTCGGAAATAAAGAAACAGTAAAAAAATCTCTGCCTCAAACTGGGACGATAATACCTGAAGCAAATCAAAAACCAACCAGCACATTAGTTTTATCGGCGAGCTATACGGATAAAGGTGGAAATAATATTAAAGCATTGACTGGCAACAATAGCATTGCCATACAAGGGAGCAACATGAATTTTTCGGGCAAAGAAAAATTAAAAGGATTTACCCCAATAAATTATAATGGCAAAAATTTATTGGCAGCGCCTAAGGATGCGGGTTGGTTCGGAACGGATAGCATTGATCTTACCGGCGTACAATCCGTAAACATTACCAATGCATGGCAGGCAACGCCTGATCATGGCCTTGATTTTGAAGTAAGGCTCGATGCGCCCGATGGAAAAATTCTTGGCAAAGGGAGCATGCCGGCACCAAAGAAAAATCAGCAAATGGGTATTGCGCATGTTCCACTTGTAGCAGTAACAGACGGCGCATTTCATTCATTATATTTTATTAATAAGCCTGATAATTCCAAATCGGCTACTGCGACTTACGTGATCATGTTGCAGTTTAATGCGAAGTAATTTTTATAACAGGCGTCTGACGGCGATGTGTATGCGAAATGTATGACTAGCGTCTGACGGCCCATATTATCAAGTTATATTTTTGCATTCATTCACAGCCGTCTGACGCGTTGCAGCATTGCATTAGCCGTTAGACGGCTGTAAGCGAATTACAGGTTTTGTAATTTATGCTAAAGGCCGTCAGAAGGGACAACTCATCATCGCTCCCTGATGGCTTTGAATTCAGATCCAGGTTTCCATGCCGGCCAGCTCGTTTCGAAAGCGAGCCGTTTTCCGATCATAAATAGTAGATCCATATCCTGCAAGCCTCCTTCAAAAGTCCAGGTGGGATTATATTCATCCGATGCTGTATGATAGTGATTGGAAACATAATCGTCGAGTTGTTTCTTTCCATAATCTTTGCCCTTCCCAACAATATCTACTCCTCCCTTTGCATCCAGAGCCGGGACGCCTACTTTCGCCAGACTGAAATGATCGGACCTGAAATAAGATCCTGCTTCAGGGCGTGGTTCGGGAGCAATATACCTTCCCTGGATTTTTGCTGCATCCGCCACATAATTTTCCAGCTCATTTTGTCCATAGCCGTAAATCACAACATCATTGCTTTTTTCATTGGGACTGATTACATCCATATTAATATTAGCTACTGTTTTTTTAAGCGGATAAACTGGATGCTGAGCGTAATACTCCGATCCCAAAAGACCTTGCTCTTCCCCGGTCACCGAAAGAAATAAAATCGTCCTTTCCGGTTTTTCTTTCATGTCTTTAAATGCCTTTGCCATTTCAAGAAGTGCAGCCGTTCCGCTGGCATTGTCCAAAGCTCCATTAAAAATGGAATCTCCTTTTGCATTCGCATGCCCGATACCAAAATGATCCCAATGGGCAGTATAAAGAATATATTCATCCGGTCTTTTGGTTCCTGTGATTTTTGCAAATACATTATGCGAAGTATTGTATACAGCTTTCACCCTAACCCCGGTGAAAAGTTTTTCTTTCAATGAAATGGCTTTAAACCCACGGTTATTAGCTTGCACCAACAGAGACGTATCCTTACTCGCGGCAGCCAATATTTTTTTTGCCGCATCTGCGCTTACCCAACCCTGTAAGGCAAGATGATATTGCTTACTACCTTTTTTATCCAGGTAAAGATTGGAAGACCCCCAGGAATTCTGCACTACGCTGAAAGGATAAGAGGCTGCCTGCTCATTGTGAATGATCAAACAGGCTTTGGCTCCTTGCCGGGCTGCTTCCTCGAATTTATAGGTCCACCTTCCATAATAAGTCATCGTCTTTCCTTTAAATATAGTCGTGTCCGAAGTCCCGAAACCAGGATCATTTACCATAACCAGCACCACCTTTCCCTTTACATTAATTCCCGCATAGTCATTCCAGTTATATTCCGGAGCTACCACGCCATATCCTGCAAATATGAGTTCATCCCCGTTGAGTGAAATAACAGAGTCAGTATTTTCTGTTGAGAGAACATAATCTTTTGAGCTGTGCAATTGAAAACTGCCTTTGGCAGACGCGACCTTCATCATTGAATCGGCATTCAGCGTAATCTCCACCATCGGTACATCCTGCAAATAGCTGTTCCCATTCGCCGGTTCCAGGTTCATGGAGCGGAATTGATTTTGTAAATA
>Ga0207059_1129_pt1 | contig 14531 bp, 13 predicted proteins | sample Alteio_BWMinCont_32_FD_153273 | JGI IMG/M metagenome (GOLD analysis project Ga0207059, IMG submission 153273) | Enriched cells from forest soil in Barre Woods Harvard Forest LTER site, Petersham, Massachusetts, United States -... | ecosystem: Environmental > Terrestrial > Soil > Temperate forest >...
ACTAAAAACATTAACGACAATGAGAGCTGAGTAATTATTTTTTTTTGCCAGTTCAACGATACAATTCAATGTAAAATTTTCCATCCCGCGTTTTAGCACCCTGCAACTCATGATCCAGGTATCAATAAAAAGCCGGGCGTTATCCATGCGTTTTAAAATGATGGCGCCGATCAAACCATATTTCCCGAATTTATCTTCCAATGTAATTGATAAGGTATAGTAACTGTCCGAACTGCTTAAATTAACTATCTCCTGTTCCGTATATCTCACCGTGCGCAGATTGAATTGATTAGACCGTTGCGTAAGCTGGGCAACGCGCGGAGACGAAAATTTATCAAAAGATTTTACTTCCGATTTCATTTCCAGTTTTTCCAGGAAATCATCTTCGCTTGCAAAACTATTTTGTAAAATAGCGCGCTTGCCTTCCTGTTGATATTGACTGGTCCGCAATTTATCTTCTTCGGTGAAAGAAGCGGTTTCAAAAAGATTTAATGAACGTAGGTGCGATAAATATTCTGCCGGATCTTCGGGCATATCAGGGACAGTAATTTCGGGGATAGCCGTTTTTACCATCTCGCGTTCAAAAGGATTATCATCAATAAAAACCATGGAATCAAAACCAATATTGAGCACGCTCTGTATGTGACGGATATTATCGACTTTATTTTCCCAGTTGGCAACAAACAAGGAAATATCATTCATCTGCAGGATCATGTCGGGATGTTGCAAAAAAGGTTCTTTGGCAATTTCTTCGGTGTTCTTGCTGCACACGGCTATAATAATCCCGCGTTCTTTAAGTTCTTTCAACCAAAGTTGGAATTCAGAAAAAGCTTTTCCGATGCCAAGATTTCCTATTTGAATGCCTTCCATGCCATCATCACCGATGATGCCACCCCACATAGTATTATCGAGGTCGACGATCAGTGCTTTTTTAAAATTTCCAGTGAGGGCTGATATCACGTCTGTTACGGACTTCGCCAGATAAGGCAAAAAGTCAATGCTGTAAACCATATCAGCATTGATATACATTTTGGGATCGAAAATATTTGCATACCCCAGTTGCGCCTGTTGCGAAAACAAATCATAAATAAATAAGTCTGCATATTGTTGGCTTAACTCCATCAACAGTAAGTTCAGCTTTCGCAATTGGTATACGAATGAAGTTTTTTCCTTTGCAGCATAATTACCGAACACAGCATCATTAATTTCGATAAAAGTATTGACCAACAGCTTGCCGTTGCTATTTTTTTGAATGGACTGAAAAATTGAATGAATATAATTTATCTCCTGCTCTGCAAATTGCAGGCGTTCATGATTGCTAGCCTTATAAAATTTTTTTAATAAATGTTCGGTACTGAAATTGATCAAAACAAATGCGGGTTTAAATTGATATAACCCCGATGCATAATTGAAAACTTCCTGGTCTGTTTGATTATAATCGGCCTCATAAATATCAAAATCAATATTGGCTTCAATACCGTAACCTTTTATTGCCTGGGTCATGAATTGTGTGGCTGTATCGGCCAATATAGCTATGGTCACGGCTTTTAAACCCTGCTGTTCTTTTTTGAGATTTTTTTTGAGCTTATTAAAATCCGTAATCAAAATAATAAATCAGGCGTAGTGATAAGAAAATATCAGTGTGAAAGAGCGGCTTTATAAATCTTTTCAATGATCTCTACTGTTTTTAATCCTTCCAACCCGTTGGTAGCAATGATGCCGTTGCCATTTAATACTTCGACGAGGTTTTCATAAACCTTATCGTGATTGGACATGGAACCTTGGTATTGCCCATATTGATTGGGCGGATTTCCTTTTGGCAAATTCTCGATCTTGTAATTTTCGATATCCTGGTATTCCAATTCATTTAGATATTGGCCGCCAATTTTTACGGTTCCTTTTTCAGCGAAGATGGTTAATGAACCTTCCATATTTTTGCTATGCGCATTCACCGTATAATTGATGGTGCCGATGCTGCCATTATAAAATTTTAAGGTTACTGCACCTGTATCTTCAAATTCAATGATTCCCTGGTGATCAAAATTGCCGGTGAATGCCTGTACGCGGTCAACATCACCGATCATCCAATATAATAAATCAATAAAATGGCTGAACTGGGTAAACAGTGTCCCACCATCCAATGCTTTGGTGCCTTTCCATGAATTTTTATAATAGGCAGGGTTCCTGTTCCAGAAACAATTAAGCTGCACGCTGAATATTTTTCCAAGCCTTCCTTCATCAATCAAATTTTTTACTGCTGCAACAGGTGGGTTAAACCGATTCTGCTTTACAATAAATAATCTTTTATTTGATCTTTCTGCAGCATGTATCATCGCGCTGCAATCCTGCGTCGTTAATGCCATTGGTTTTTCGCATAGCACATGAAAGCCGGCCTGCAATGCTTTAATGCTATGCTCGGCATGCAAACCATTGGGTGTGCAAACGGAAATAACATCAACTTTTTTTTCTTGTTTCAGGAGCTCGTCAATATTATTATAAAAGGATGCTTTATATTTTCCCGCAATGTCCGCAGCTTTTTCAGGAACGATATCACAAACGGCTACCAGGTTCCCAACATTATGAATATGTTCAGCATGACGTTGGGCAATGCGCCCACAACCTACAATGGCAAACTGCAGCTTATTGGTCATTTGGAAATTGTTTTTTTTACTGCATGCCTTAGTGGTGCAGTTTTGCGCAAGAGGTTCATGTATGATTCCTTTAAATGCTTATCAGTTTTAAAATCTGCATGGTTCTTCGCCGGCAAGCGCATGATATCATTAAATTCTTTTTCTGTGAGCCCGAATTTCTTCAATACATATTCTTTATCGGTATCCAGTTGATCTTTTGTATACAATGGCTGTTCCAATTCTTTTAATGCTTCTTCTTTTGTTAACTGGCCCGAGCAGATTAATGTGGATAGATGTGCCTTTCGTTTATCGATCTTAAATTTTTCAGGCAGGATATAGGCCTGATAAAATTTTGTAAAAACAGATTCATAATGTTTCCCACCATAATCTCTCCAATCAAGTTCACGGGTAATTATTTCTTTTACATTCTTTTTATTATAGGGGACATAATTTAAAATAGATACGGGGTTTAGTCGCAATACGGCAGAATAATAAACATATTTTTTAAAATCGAATGTCGGGTATGTTTTTAATTTCAGCTTACCATAACGGGAATGGATATCCTTCAAATTGGCAAAATCCATTTTTTGATAAAGCCATGAAGGGGGCATGATATATTCGGTAACAATATTGGTACCGCTGATAATATGGCCCGTACCATGTTGCTTGGCCAACTTATACATGGTCGCGAATATGGCATGGTCAGAAACTACTTCAATGTCAACCACAGATGCACGCAAGTAGGCCAGTTGGATATCTTTAAACTCTTCCCAATTAACTACAAGCGTATACAGGTCAAACCCCAACCGGGTAATAATGTTTTCGACATTTTTTACAGCCAGCTCCGAATCCCATCCATTATCCAGATGAACTGCCAGCGGCCGCAGGCCTAGCTGTTTTGCCAGTAAGGCAACATAGGTGCTATCCACACCACCACTAAGGCCGATGAGACAATCATAACGTTTACCCTTACCCTCTTTTTTTATTTTATCGACGAGCGATTGTAATTTTTTTTCACCAGCCTCACCTGTGAAAACATTTTCAGACTCCGCCTTTTTATATTCATAATAGTAATTGCACACACCAGCCTCATCGAAACTGATATCAGCATCTGCAATATTATCCATGACTGTCAGGCTGCACTGCCTGTAACCAGGCTCATCGTTAGACAAAATCATTCTCTTTATATTAAAACTTTTTAGGCATCGGACGGCTATACATGCAGTATAAAACTTAGATCCCTGTGGCCTTTAGGCTTCTTATAAAACCATGCCAGCACTATGAAGTTAAATTAAATAATTTCTCTTTTAACTCCTGTTGTCCCGGGTAACTGATAAGCACAGCACGGTGTGGCCGTTGAAAAACAAACATGCTCCCGGCCGCAACCGCCGAAGCCCCCTGTTGTATCGCCTGCTTAAAATCATCGACCGATGATGCGCCGCCCATGGCAATTACAGGTATATTCACTGCTGCCGAAACTGCCTGAATCAATGGGAGGTCGTATCCTTCGTACGTGCCATCGCGTTCAATTGAATTTAACAGCAGCTCACCGGCACCTGCTTCTTCCATCTGTTTAGCAAACGTTACAGGATCAAGGCCGGTATCAACTTTGCCATTGTCGGTAAAGACCTTCTTTCCCCGGAGCAAGGTTTTTTTGATATCAATCGACACCACTACACTCTGGCTACCGAATTGTCGCGCTGCTTCGGTAATCAGTGCGGGATTATTAATAGCAGATTTATTAATTACTACTTTCTCCACACCATTGATTAAAATATCTTTTACCTCTTCAATTTTTGTAATGCCGCCGCCGTAAGCGATCGGCATAAATGCTTCGCTCGCTATTTCCTTAATTCTTTTTATATCGGGCGATCTTTTTTCCCTGGTAGCATCGATATCAATAATCGCTAATTCGTCGACTTCTTTTTCATTAAAGATTTTTACCGCATTGATCGGGTCGCCCACGTATTTATAATCTTTAAACCTGACAGACTTTATTAATCCTCCGGCATGTATCAACAAACATGGTATAACTCTTATTCTTTTCAATTGTTCGGATACTTGGTTTTTATAAAGCCCTTAAATTGCTTTACCGAAATTCTCTAACAATTTCATACCAAAGCGATGGCTTTTTTCCGGGTGAAACTGCACGCCATATAAATTGCCGCGGTTTACGGCCGCGGTAAAATCATATCCATAATTGGCCGTAAGCAGTTGATCCGAATTATCATCAGGTTGCACATGATATGAATGAACAAAATAAAAACGCGGCTCGTGAGGAAAGCCGCTTGTTAATGGAGAAGGTTTGGACAACTCCACATCCGTCCATCCCATATGTGGTATTTTGAGATTGCCGAGCAATTCTTTTCTGAACTTAATTGTTTTGCCTTTGATCCATCCCAGCCCTGGCTCAATCCCTTCTTCACTGCCCTCCATCAGCATTTGCATGCCAACACAAATGCCAAGCACAGGTATTTTTTCATCCAGCGCTTTTTTGGTAACTGCTTCGCGCATACCGGAAGCATTGAACATATTCATACAATGGTCGAAGGCGCCGATACCAGGTAAAATTATTTTAGAAGCTTTTTCAATTATACTTGGTTCAGCTGTCAATACCGATTCAACAGCTATTTTCTTCAACATATTTTTGACCGAAGCTAAATTCCCTACACCATAATCAACAATCGTCAACATCAGTCAATCTTTAGTTTGAATATTTTACAAAACCTGTTGAATGTGATCGCACGGAAATAAATAGATTCATAACCCAATTCGCCACTGATAAAGTTATCGAACCTCGTTAATAATTGTTTGGAAAATACTCCTGTATTGGTAATCGCTTCTTCCAGTTCTTTACGTACCCTTTCTTTATTTTGTATCATCCAGGGTATTTCCGGGGCCACGAATCCCATTTTATCATGCCTAAGCCTTATGCGCTCAGGCATCTCCGTTATGGCTTGCCTGAGGATGTATTTGGAGTATCCATTTTTAATTTTATAAATAGCCGGCAGCCCAATAGCATACTCTACTAATCTGTAGTCCATAAAAGGCTCTCTCACTTCCAATGAAAACATCATCGAGTTTCGGTCGGCAGAATGTAATTGATATGGCAGGCTTGAATATTGTACCTGCTGAATACTCAGCCCCCTTAAATTTTTTGCACTAAATTTTTTTATTTTGCGTGATGCTATCTCCCGCCAATTATCATTAAAAAAGGGGAAATCGCTTTTTCCAATTACACGCTTTATATTTTTTTGCAAAGGATGCCAGAGAATGGTACGCAAATATTCTTTCCATTGCGTGCTGATCCCTGTATTCTTCATATTTGCTTTTTCCAAAACTGTGCGCCATGCTGTTCGCCAGCGACCGTTCCTGAGCATTTCAGAAATATAGTTTGTAAAGAATTCATCATATCCGAAAAAATATTCATCGGCGCCCTGGCCATCAATTAATACCGTCATCTTATTTTGCCGTGCAGCCTTAAACACACTGAACTCCGAGTAATGAGAGGCTGTACCAAAAGGTTGATCGTGATGATAAATGATCGTATTAAAATGATTTTCATCGAAAAGCTGGTCGAGTTCGGGGTAAACTTTAATAGATTCATAACCTGTTTGCCTGCTGATGAGATCGCTGTACTGCTGTTCATCATATTCTTTATCCGCATAACAGGAAGTAATGGTTGCAAACCGATTGTTTGTTAATTTATTTTCATGGATAAGTGAAACAATAGAGCTGCTATCTATACCGCCCGACAAGCAGCTGCCCACCTGCACATCGGCACGCATTCTTAATTTAACACTGTCAGAAAGAAGATCATGAACTTTTTTTGTAGCTATTAGCTCCTTGTCATTTGTCGATTTAACTCTTTTGCGCAAATCGTACCACTTGCGGATTTTTATTTTGTGTGTGCGCAGATCATAAATCATGAAATGACCGGGCTTTAATGCATACACACCTTCAAAAAAAGTTTCATCACTATAATTCAACCAACCCTTAGCTAAAAAATTAACCGCTACTTTTTTATTGAGGACGGGCTTAAACCCATCGAAAACAGTAAACTGTTTAATTTCCGAACCGGCGAGAAAAAAGTCACCAACCGTTGTATAAAAAAGTGGCTTAACACCAAATCGATCCCTGCATAAAATAATTTCCTGGCGTGCGGCATCATAAATAACAAAGGCCCACATGCCGTTGAATTTGTGGAATGCATCAATTCCCCATTCCCAGTACGCTGGAAATATTACTTCAGTATCCGAATGCGTTTTAAAAATGTGGCCGAGCTGCTTTAACTCTTCAATTAACTCGATATAATTGTATATCTCACCATTGTAGATAATACAATAATTATCGCGCATCATAGGCTGATGCCCAGCCTGGCTCAAATCAATAATCGATAAACGGGTATGCCCAAATGCAAAATTTTTTCCGAAATAATATCCTTCATCGTCTGGCCCGCGGTGCCGGGCCTTGTTATTCATATTACGGATGGGCAGTTCTTCAATAATGTTGTTTTTTTTGCTTACAATCAGACTTATACCACACATAAGCTAAAGGGTAGAATAGATTTTCATTTATACGTATATTCATGTACGTGAAAATAAGCGTAATTGCTTAGTTAATGGATATTTTTTTTGAAAAATTATTTACACAATAAATTCAAATCTCAATCCGCTACCTGCAATTTTTTCATATACAGGCGCCAGCTCTGCAAGAAATGCGCCCGCACCATAATGGCTAATTGCATAGTCGCGAATTTTCAAACGGTCGTACCGTTTATTACAGATATCCTGCATCGCGCTGCAAAGTTCGTTCACATTACCCGGCTCTACGATCATGCCACAATCTTCACGAATAATATATTCCGGACCGCCGCTACGTGTTGATATTGCCGGGCAACCACGCGATAATGCTTCGATAATAACTACTCCAAATGTTTCCACCCGGCTTGGTAATACAAATACATTGGCGCGGTCAAATAATTTTTTTACGGATTGCTTTGGCTGATATCCTAAAAACTCTACAACATTTCCGAGGCCAAGTTCATTGCGTAATACTAGTAGCTGATGGCTCAACGGGCCATCACCACATATTTTTAATTGATATTTTGTATTACCGGTAAATGCTTTTTTAAAAGCCTTTAATAAAATGTCGATCCCTTTTTTATAATCCAACAGGGCGACCGTTAAAAAAACAAATGGGTCTTGCCCGGGAGATGAGGTTAGTGGTGAATTTTCATAAATCCGGTCAAGTACATTTGGGATTACAAGAGCCCGCTCATATTTCTGTCCAATAAATTTTTCAACTTGCTGCTTCAGGGAAGGGCTTACCACAATAAAAGCAGCAGCCTTGTTGATTACTCCGGCTAACAGCGGTTTTGATTCGGGCGGGGCAATACCTTGTTGATAGTAAGTACAGTGCTCCGTGTATATATAAGGGATAATATTTTTTTTATGAATAGCACGAGCTAATACACCTGCATTTAAAAACCGGCCATGCGCATGCATAACAGCTGGAGAACCATTTTTTTTGCTGTAGGTTTCAAAGGCCTGGGCACCTGTTTGCAGCCAACGCTGCAAGTTGACAGTAAAATCCGTTGAACCCCTGAAAAAATAGCCGACTCCTTCATATACCCGGATACCTTCTATAGTATGTTCCCGGGTAAATTTATTTTTAAAAAATAAAAAAAAAATCGTTCTCCATATCGATCTCCATAAGCTTATATAACTGATATGGCTAACCGAACGAAGGCCGATGAGTTTTTTTATGAATAATTTTATTTCTACAATTAACGGGTCGGGCAGGTTTACAGATAATATGGCAACATCGTATGAAGCCGACAATACCTGCGCCTGCGTTAACTCGAAAGTGGAGGATAAAGTATTACTGGGATTTAGTGGCTCGGAGCTGATGATCAATACTCGCATTACACAGGCGTATATATAAAGAAATCCGCCAGGCTTCCTTCCTGGTCTTCATAATCTCTAGCCGGAAATTTATTTTTTATAATCGTATCCAGCTTCCAACCTTTAATATGCTTGTTAATATCTTTTGTGAACTCCCTATAAAGCTCATGATCGCTTTTACGAGGGAACTCAACATTTGCGGCATAAATAATAACCATTTTCGAAGCGCAATGAAAGAGATGCCGTAAATATGTTTCGTACACCTGCTGTTCGACAAGATGATATAAAACATCGAGCGACATACTACAGTCCATCCTGAATATGCCCCGATTATCTCTAAAACAACGGTAGTCGTACAGGAAAAAACTTTTACTGAAGTCGTCCTGAAATCTTTTTTTGCAAAGCTGTATCGCGCTCGGCGAAACATCAAGCCCGATATATGAATCAGATTGCAATAAGGTTAACTGGTTTCCATCGCCACAGCCAAATTCAATCACGCTGGAAAAATGATGGTCTTTTATCAATTGATTGATTGTATCTGCTTTAAATGTCGCCAGGTGGTTGTAAGACCCTGCGCCGGAATTGCCGCCTGCCTTATAGCGGGTTTCCCAATATTTATCCGATTGAAATCGCTTTTTCTTTTTAAAAAACTGAAACACTTTTTTGTTTTTTTGATTGAATCATTTTAATACAATGTATCGATAAGGACTTTAGCCGTAACAAATTTTTACTTCCCGAAAGGTATTTAAAATAAATGCCAAAAACATGTCTTCCTAAATCATACGAGTTAAAACAAATCCAATGCCATTTGATAAATAACATTTTCCGCAACAATCGTGGCGAAAATAAGCGGCTTTCTGCATTGTGCGCTTGGACATGCAGCATAATTTCACCGAGTTTATTTAATTCGTCCAGCGATATTATTTTCCCCGTAGTAATAAGTTTTATATAATGAGCAGTATCTTCTTCGCTGAGATCAAAATATGTTTTTGCATGAAAGGCAAAAATCTTTTCCTGTACGCTGTTATATTGAGCCTGATAGCCGGATGTAGCTGTTACCTGGCCGGGGCTTTCGCGGTACAAAAGAGTTACCTTATCCAAATTATGAAATTTGCCATAAGGCAGGAATTCCGACCACAATGCATGATCTTCGCCATGTTTCATTGTTTCCCGGTAACGCAATTGTTTATCATCAATAATTTTTTTACGGAATATTACTGTGGAATGAGAAAAAGGACAGGCATTGAGCGTATATACTTTCAGGTTTTCATTATCTGGCAAATACGAAAATATTTTATCGCTGCCTATCAATTGCATGTTGCCTCCGCATATCACGTAATCTTGTTGCTGTTCCATAAAACCCGTCAACGATCCAAGCATATCAGGCAGGCCGATATCATCTGCATCGGTACGAAAAATATATTTCCCCTTTGCAAGATCAAGCCCACGGTTAAGCGTTTTTATAATGCCACTATTAAATTCATTTTCATAAAAACGGATACGCATATCCGAAAATTGCTGGATCACTCCCTTGGTATTATCAGTTGACCCATCATTGATAATTATAAATTCAAAATCCGTGAATGCCTGACCCAATATGGCCCGGATCGCTTCCCCGACGTAATTTTCGCAATTGTACGCAGGCATCAGCACAGAAACAAGAGGCTCATGCATTATTCGAATTTTGGTTTCCGGATCCAGTAAAATTTTTTTTCAGTACTAAGACCGGCCTGTTTTATTTTTTCTGCTATCGATGGGAAAAATTGGTATTTATTCAAAATAAGTTCCCTCGCTTCTTTAATATATTCAAGGTTTTTTTTCCAGGAATCTCCATTTATAGCTTCCTGGATAACCCGTAAAGCTTCGGCTGGTTCCTGCGGATCGATCATGATCATCGACTGCCTGGGAAAGTAATTTACAATATTTGTACAGCCATAATAAACCGGCATCGTCCAGCTTAAAAAACAATCGGCAATTTTTTCAGTCCAATAATCCGGGCAGCTAAAATTTTCAATGGCAATACTATATTTATATGGAAAGATCACGTCAAATTTATCAGCTACCGGTTGAAAGCCCCGGCCAAACAAATCAAAGGGAAACTGATGCGCACGCAGGTAATCAATAAAGCCCAATCGGAGCGCATGCCCCGGCCGATTGTTTAAATTGCTTGTTATCCAGGAAACTGAATCTTTTTTGGAGGACAAATTATTTTCATCCAATCTTACCAGTTCATCATACGATTTGCCTATATGCCAGGGAAGCGAGGTTTGGGTGTTGATGATATGATGTTGTGGAAAGTCGTTTTGTTTCCAGAAAGTATATATGCGGTCAAAATATTTATATCCTTTCGTTTGCCATGTATAAAATGCATGTGGTGGTTCCTGGCTCATTAGCCATCGCCCGCCCTTCCGGCAAAAAGTAAAAATATTTTTATTGACGGCATTCAACGTAACCAACACATCGCAACTGATGCCGGGCTTATCCGTAAACAGTATATCGTCCCAATAGCCTCTACCACCAGGCGTTTGGCGCAAGAAGTCAGGTTGATCCCAATCTTTAACAATCCTGACTTTCATTTTTTATATCCGATCAGTGTTGACCAATGGTGGGTATCCTTCTCCGTTATAAAACCATATTGATCGAGCCTTTCACGGATAAGGTCAAATACATGTTGACCGTTATGTATTTCCACTTTGATTTGTCGCGTAATATCCAGCCATTGTAGATCGTGCCGGAAGACTTCATATTCGGCGCCTTCGATATCCATTTTTATAAAGTCGATATGATCCAGTTTATTTTCTTTAACAATATCATTCATCGTAGTGGTAATGACTTCCCGGCTTTCGCTATTAGCTGCCTCATCAATTTTAAATGCATCGGTATCCGTCCCACTGATATGTACTTTCTCCCTGGCATACCAAATGCCTATATTATGAATAAACACATTTGGCAAGCCAGCCGTATTTTTCAAAGCCATGTTCGTATTATCCTTATCCAATTCATAACCATAAATGACAGCAGACGGGAATAAAAATTTTAAATCAATTACACTTAACCCAATGTTGACGCCGAGATCCAGTATAATGGGCGATGAATTATTTAAAGGCATTGTTGGCCGGTGGTATTTGTCGTTGAAGACATAATTATATACCTGTTCGTCTACATTGTTATTTCTTAAATATATTTTATGCCCGTTGTAATCTTTTATAACGTATTTGCCTTGAATCAATTTTTTAAGGAAACTGGTGATTTGGTTGTTCATAATTATAATACTAACGAATGCTTTCTATATCGACGTTGTTATCAATAATTAATTTGCCGCTCAAATTTTCCGGCTTTCGCTTCTTATAACTTATATACTTCTTGAGATTGTTTATGGGAGATTCATAAAACTGCCAGGATGCCGCAGCAAGACCGATTGTGACCACAGGATATAAATAAGTTTTGAATGGAAAATTAAAATAGCTAAAAATATAAGTCATGAAAAAATGATATACATAAAGCCCGTAGGAAATTTTTCCAAGATATATTAATACTTTGTTTTGCAATATTTTTCTAAAAATACCGGTAAAATATCCCTCATTTGCGTTACCAATCAGCCAGAAACAAAAGCATGCAAAAAGAAAACGCATGAGAATCATTGCAGCCAACGGGTTGCTTCCTGCTAAGGATAACAAATAGCAGGTTAGTGAGCCACCTAAACCAAAGAATATAAAAAGGAAATCAAATTTTAAAATTTTTCTAAGTTTTTCTGTACGATAAAGTGAATAATATGCGAGTAAAGAACCGATAGCAAAACAATCAAAGCAGCAATTTGTAAAAGAATTCGCAACCCATCCTGCAACAATTTTATCGGAAAAAATAAAATAGGATACCGCCCTTGAAATCATTGCCGTTGCAATTAAAATGTAAAATAATTTTATATGATAGCGTTTTCCTGTAAACAAAATAATGAATGGGAAAAATATATAAAATTGTTCTTCCACGGCGAGAGACCAAAAATGTCCCATATATCCAACCTTGCCGGGCGTTAACGCAATTATAATATTTGACGTATAAGTGAATAACCAACCATCATAGCGCCTTGCTTCCGGTACGTTAAAGGCGATACAAATTAAAAGTACCAGGTAATAAAGCGGGAAGATGCGCAAAAATCTTCTGCCATAAAACTGCCGTAAAACAAATCCTTTGTTTTCCTGGTCTCTGTTGACCAGCAAAATTTTTGTAATAAGAAATCCGCTTAATACAAAGAATAAATTTACTCCGCAATTTGCGAGGTAACTGGATACTGGGATTAGGAAAGAAAGCTTTTGAATATCACGCGACCAGTGAGACAACATAACGCCTGAAACAGCAAAGAATCTGAGAGCATCGAGTTCTTTTATATATAATAACTGTTTTTCAGGCATTCCAAAAATTCCCATTCATGCTAAAAAATAAAAAGGATTTTATTAATTTTTTCCAAATATTCCCTCTCCCCTAAATAATTTTTCATAAGCCTTTGCTTGCTTATTTATTGTAAAATTTTTCAACGCAAAGTCTCTACAGGTAATGCTCAAATCAATTCCGTTTTTCAAATCCATGATCGCATTTTCAAATGACTGCCGGTAACAATCTATGTTTACTGTTTCACTTAACCATCCTGTTTGATTTTTTTTGACGAGATCGGGCAGCCCACAAGTATTAAATGCGATAACAGGTGTTCCGCAAGAAATAGATTCTATAACTGAATTTGGCAGGTTATCGCCAAAGGATGGAAATGCGAGCACATCTGATGCATTATAAATATTTGCTTTCTCAAGATCATTATTCACATATCCAAAAGAAATCACTTCAAGGCCTGCAGGCAATGACAATTGTTTCATTATGCGATCATCTCCCATTAGCAACAACCTGATATCTGCATTAATTCTTTGTTGTAATACACTCACAAGTATGTGAAACCCTTTGTTAACATGTTCCAGTGATGCTGCTGAAGCCAGGATATTTATTTTATTATCCGGGATGCTTAAGGATTGCTTCAATTTTTTTTTATCGCCCGGTTTAAAAATCTCAGTGTCTATCCCATAAGGGATAACAAATATTCTTTTTTCAGTGAAAGGATATTTTTGTATCAATTCATGTTTTAGCCAATTACTCGGAGCTATGAAATAAATATTTTCGTTTTTAAAAATAGCCTTCCTAAGGTTTGCAACCTGCTCTTTAGTATGGCCTTTCAAATGCTCGGCCGGGATTTGCCAATTATCCAATATCCGCTTATCTTTTATTTGTTCCAGGTCATATGGGTAACCGATAATATTCCACATGTCATGCATGGTGATGAAAGTGGGACAGCCGGAAGCCGCAATCTTATACATGGATAAATCATATCCCTGGTCAATGCCCCATAAAATATTATGAAAATTAACTACGTCCGGTTTTTCTTTATGCAGAATGCGCCTAATGTTACGCCCCGCAAAAAAATTTTTTAAATTGCCAGGTAATAACGGAACACTTTTCGCGAATGCTTTTTCCATCCACGTTTTCCTGTTCCAGAAATGTTGTGTTCGCCAGCGATTATCCTGCCTGAAGTTGGGAAAGATTACCAGCCGTAGTACATCATTCCCATTACCTACCAAACCATCAGCAAGATTAGATGCGGATATCGCTGCTCCTCCATTTGATTCCTCATCTGAAATCATTAATACCTTCATGCTTTGGGAGTATGTCCTGCTTTCTTTGAAAGTTTTTTAAAAAAAGAAAGTATCAATGTTTTGAAAGAGATGTTGGATGCGATTTTATCGGGGTCATTCAGAAAAGCAACTGAATCATCATTTGATTTTTTTCCGGCTTGTATTAATTCTATAATCTCCTCTCGTTGCAATACAGGATTAAAATCATCATCCCAGTCCTTTATCCATTGCAGGTATTTAATTTTTTGCAGTATCAGGTTGTGCCTTACCTGCTTTTCGTGAAATTCCTGCAACATAAGATCCATTAGTTTTATTAAGTTTTT
>Ga0207059_1130_pt1 | contig 14529 bp, 14 predicted proteins | sample Alteio_BWMinCont_32_FD_153273 | JGI IMG/M metagenome (GOLD analysis project Ga0207059, IMG submission 153273) | Enriched cells from forest soil in Barre Woods Harvard Forest LTER site, Petersham, Massachusetts, United States -... | ecosystem: Environmental > Terrestrial > Soil > Temperate forest >...
TTTAATGCCGGCAATTGTATATTCTTTTGGAGTTTTAGAAATACCAAGAGCGATAAGATCAGGATCTATAGATACAGGATTTGTTGTATCCGCAACCTGGGCCTTTGCAGCAGTGAATTTTAATAAGCAGAAAGCAATGGAAAAAGCACCAATCAATAATCGTCGTTGCATCCAGTCGGTTTTAAAAGCGGCAAATTAAGTGGATTTATTAAAAGTCTTTGTTAAAAAAAGTGCGGCAGCCAAGGCTTACTTGTTCATTCACAATGAATTTTAGCTTTCATGGCTCATTTCCTGTTTAAGTTGGTCGCTTGTTTTTCCAAAGCGCCTTTCCCTTCCCTGAAAATCGATGATGGCCTGGTAAAGATTTTCTTTCCGGAAATCCGGCCAAAGAATGGAGGTAAAATATAATTCGGCATAAGCAAGTTGGTATAAAAGAAAATTGCTGATACGGTATTCCCCACTGGTTCTTATCATTAATTCGGGATCGGGGAAAGCTGCAGTGCTAAGATATTCCTGTAAAGTGCCTTGTGTAATGTCAGGCACATCTATTTTGCCTGATTTGATATCAGCAGCAATTTGTTTTATCGCTTCTGTTATTTCCCATCGGCTACTATAGCTTAGGGCCATGACAAGATTTAGCCCTGTATTTTTATTCGTCATTTCCAATGCCTCATTAAGCTCCTTTTTTGCGTATTCGGGCAACATGCTCATGTCGCCGATCATGTGCAACCTGATATTGTTTTTATTCAGGGTCGATACTTCTTTACGAATAGTTTCGACCAATAATTCCATCAGCCCGGTTACTTCATATTCGGGACGGTCCCAGTTCTCAGTTGAAAAAGCGTACAAGGTCAGGTATCCAATATTTAATTCTGCACATCCTTCTACAATATTGCGGACACTTTCCACACCATGATAATGGCCATATAAACGATCCTGGCCTCTTTCCTGAGCCCAGCGGCCGTTGCCATCCATGATAATAGCAATATGGCGTGGCAACCGCTGCAAATCTATTTTGTCTTTCAACGAATCCATCTGCTGGCCTTTTTTCAAGGGCACGAAGGTAGAGAATTTTTCAGCAGTGCCGTCAGGAAACTTAGGAAGACTGAAATCCGAAGTCCGAAGTATGAGGTCTGAAATAGGGATGATTCACTTGCTTTTAATTCATACTTCAGATTTCAACTTCAATTAGCCGTTGGGCAATGATAGGAACTGATATTAAAAGAAAGTGTTAATTCTGCAATTACATACGAATCATTTTGATTTGCATAACCTCTTTGCCTGCCTTCAATACCGATGGGAGTGCCGGTTTCATAAGACCGATCCTGCAGAAGGGCAGCGATTGAAGGATTTCCATTTGGAAGAACAGGGAATTTGTCTGCGCCTACATAAGTTTTACTAACATCATCAATATAATCCGTAGTAGTAAACCGATAAGTAATTTCAAACCCAATATTCATTTTCGGATTTAAGTTATATTTAATACCTACACCCAATGGAAAACAAACAGCCATCGTTCCATAAGGTTTACGTCCGGGATAAGCTGGAGAGCCCTGACCTTCGGTTCCAAGTTCGCGCAAGTATACTTTTTGTCCCTGATAATATGCATAGGGGTCATAGCTAAAAGTCCCGATGCCGAAAGTAACATAAGGAGTATAACGGAAACGCCCATCCCCCGGGACAAATTTGAAAAAATTAAAATCGCCTTGCACAGCGAGTTCCCAAATATTTGTATTGAAACTTAAATTTCTTCTTTGGTCAAACTCATTTTGTTTATTGTAAATATCAGAATACCCTAATTGTGCAAAATGGCCGCTTACTCTCATCGCTACATAATTCCCAAATTGTTTTCTGAAAAAAACACCTAATGCTATTTTCGGCCGGTTCAAATGTATATCCGGGTTCAGGTCGCCAAAATAATGGGCAGCCCCTGCAGAAATCCCAAATTCACCGTCCTGGACCGTGCTTTCCAATTGTGCCTGAAGCTTCGACAAACCAATGAGGATCAGTATTCCCACAAAAAAAATCTTCTTCATATCGCAATATATAAGATTATACTTTGGGGTAAACGTATTTCATTATTTTTTCTTTTATTGAATTTGTTAATTTCTTGTATCCAATCCCCAGGAAAGTTTGTTGCGCAAGGTTTGTAAAAAATTATTTTCATTAAGCCGTACAAGGCTCAATGTAAATTCTTCGCGGCGCACAGCCAATTGAACATTTTTATCAACGATTTCTTTACGCGAATCAAGTGCGCAAATAAAATGATCTGCCCGGCCTTCTACTTCAAAAGAAATAATATTGTCATTGGGAACTACAATCGGCCGAACGTTGAGATTGTGCGGGGCAACGGGGTTGATTACAAAACTCGCTGATTCGGGAAATACAACCGGGCCACCACAACTCAGTGAATAGCCGGTAGAGCCTGTTGGTGTAGATACAATTAACCCATCCGCCCAATATGTATTTAAAAATTCTCCATTTAAATAGGTGTGGATTTTTATCATGGGAGATGTATCTGTTTTATGAATAGCAAATTCATTCAACCCATAAGGCACTTCATTAAACAATGATTTATTTGCGTCGAGATGTATCAATGAACGTTTGTCAACTACAAAAGTCCGGTTTACCAGTGAAGTAACCGCTGTGATCATTTCTTCTTTCCCAATACCTGCTAAAAAACCCAGCCTGCCAAAATTGATACCAAGCACAGGAATATTTTTATCGCGAACTAACGAAACAGTATCAAGTAAAGTCCCATCGCCACCAAGGCTGATCAGGAATTCAATGGAATCATCCAGGTCAGCCGATTCGCTGAATTTAGTTGTAGCAGGAGGGAATTCGAAATTCGATTGGATCTTTTCATAAAAAGCATGATGAATGACCGGCTCAATATTATTACGTTTCAGTTCATCGAATAAATGCTGCACTTCAATCCGCTCTGCTTCATCGATGATGCGACTGTAGATAGCTACTTTCATCTTTATTAATTTTAGTTCCTGACGAGATGTTTAGGTCAGGGATTCTTATAAAATTCTAAAGGCCTTAAACCCGATAGCAAAACCTAAACCATCCTCATCAAAAATCATTTCTGATATGAAAAAATAATCCTTTTTCTCCTAATTGATTAATGCTATATTCAAAACGGAAGACAAAATCGTAAAAAGTCACTACATCAATACCTATCCCGCCGGAATAAAGCATTCGATTGACCAATGAATTGCCAAGAAAATTTTTGTTATAGACATAACCAAAATCAAAATAAGTTTTTGCATAAACTCGAAAAGGTATCAGGTCATGCGATGTGCCACGTAAAAAAGGAATATTAAAATTGAATAATTCTCTTAATATACTGTTCCTGGCAATGCCGCCAGCTACTCCATCCACTACATATTTTTCCAATCCACGCATATAAAAATCGCCATAGCCTAGTAGCTGCTGGTTATAAAATGGCTGATCGAATGGCAGCCTGATCATGACAAGGTTTTGGCTAACGAAATATGTTTTTGTTGCAAGGGGAGTAGCTTCGTTCGTCCTGACCTGCAATTGTGTCAAATTCATATCAGCGTTTATGCCTCTACGTAATAAATTTGTTTCAAGCAAAAAACCTTGTAATGGATAAGGGACATAATCCACATTATTATAGTTCATCACATAAGAAAGCTCAGGATAAAAAATATGTGTTTTATTATTATTGAAATAATCCGGGTTTGCGACGGTTACTGCGCTATCAATCCTTAATTTATTAATGCTGAACCTTACAAAATGCCTGGTTTTTATTGCCGGGCGATAATAATATCGCAGGGAAAAAGAAAGTTGCTCGCGCAGGTATTTGCCCGAATAAGATATAGTATCCGTATTAATAAAAAATTGCTGGTTATTAATTGTTGATACATTCAGTTCTTTCTGGGCGCCATAAAAAAATCCTAATCCAAAACCATGCTTCAATGTTTTATCGGCATAAGGTTGATCGTATGCAAATTCTACCTGGTTGGAATAGCCTGTAATTAGCCATATTCGTAAGTTATCATTTCGCCCAGTAAAATTGTAATGGGAATATTTCAAACCAAAATCCAATCGCTTGAGGCTATAATTTTTTTCGGCCCACGCGGTGAGGTTCCGGTCAACAGGCCTGACATAGGGAAGAGGGAAAATATACCAGCGCTCCTTCACATCAATTTGTATATCGACGGTAAATCCTCTGAACCCTTTCAATGAAATAATAACGTCATTGAATAAACGCGTATTGATAATATGTTCCCGGCCTTCTACAAAAGCTTGTATAAGATCTGGCAGATAAACGGAATCGCCAGTTTTGAAGGGGAGTTCTCGTTCAATAATATATGGCTTGGTGGTGCGGTTGCCATTAATAAAAATTTTACCTACAACAAATTCATATTTTTCCTGCGGGCCCGGGGCCTGGTCCATTTCGGGATGCCGGTCACTATTTGCAGAATCATAATCACCGGGATGTGGTTGCGACTGGCCATATCCCGGGCAAAAATGTAAAGCCATTATTATGAAAAGACAATATTTCTTAACCTTCCATATCATGGCTGTATTGCCGGCAGGCTTTTAACAATTTAAAATAATTAAGTCTGATTAAATACTTAGATAATTCATGAGGTGGTCATAATTATTGCGCAACTCATTTTCATATAATTCCTCACCGAAATAATATTTCACTTTGTATTCGTATCGTTGGAATGTGGCAATAATATCAGAAATCTCGAGTTTGTTAATTTTTAAAGTGATGTAAAATGTGGAGGAATGCGCATCAAAATATGTGTTCAATTGTGTAATCTGGGCATCGTTTGTTTCTACCAGTTTACTGATCTCTGAGAATGAGAAGCTCACTTTCTCCATTTCGAGCACTATTATCCCACCTTGTTCACTTGCTCCCATCATTTTACCAACCTGCTTCAGGAGATCGCTTGATGTAATAGCCCCGATATATTCGGAATCTTTATTTACGACAGGTATTACTGTGAGGTTATATTCATTTACCACTTGTACTGCTTCGAGAAAATGTGTCGCAGCATGGACGGATATCGTTGAAAATTCGTGTTGTAATTGTGTGAGCGGGATGTCGTCATCAGGCGCATTCAATAAAGTATCTTCACTGATCAGCCCTATATATTTATCTTCGGTAACTATAGGCAGGTGGGCAACATGGAAATCAATCATCAGGTCCTGGGCGCGGGCTACAGAATCATCGAGGTGTAGTGATGGGATCGTAATAGATATAATTTCCTTATTTAGCACAGCAAGGTTTTTTAATCATAGACGATATAACTCATAATACCGTTGCAGGTTCATTCAATTTTGTCAAAAATTTATGCAAAATATCATTGAATTGATGCGGCACTTCCATCATTGGCGCATGACCGCATTTATCAATAAAATGCAATTCGCTATTGGGGATCAGTCGATGAAATTCCCTGCCAACAAAGGGCGGGGTTATGGTATCGTTATTTCCCCAGATCAATAACGTAGGTTGTTTGATTTGATTGAGTTCTTCGCCTAAATTATTTCTAATGGCGCTTTTAGCAAGGGAAATAATTTTTAAAGCCTTCAAGCGGTTATTGACTATTTCATACACTTCATCAACCAATTCCTTGCTGGCAATTTGAGGGTCATAAAAAGTCAATTCCGTTTTTTTCTTTATATATTCATAATCTCCTCTTTTAGGATATGTGTCCCCCATTCCATTTTCAAATAATCCCGAACTTCCGGTAAGTGTGATTGATTTGATGCGCTCCGGGTGTTTGAGCACATGCAAAAGAGCCACGTGACCACCTAATGAATTGCCCAGCAAATGAAGGTTTTTGTAATTTTTGTGCTCAATGAATTTATGAGCAAATTTTTCTAATCCGCCAACAGTAGTATGCAACAAGTCCAGCTCAAACAATGGCAGTATAGGCACCACCACTTTATAGTGATTGCTGAAATAATTTATCAAATCCATGAAATTGCTAAGTGCGCCAAAAAGACCGTGTAGCAACACCAACGGTTCCCCTTCGCCCTCTTCAATAAATTTGAACTTATCCTCTTGTTTAATTTCGTAATGCATCACTAGTTCACGTAATTATTCGCTAAAATAAATGATTTATAGCAAAAATCATCCCTTCTGAAACAATAACGATTTTTTCATAGCAAATTTACAACAACTGTTTAATAACAAGCTTCCTGTATAATAATTTATAACGATAGGAATGAAAAGGTCATTATCCCCGGCACTGCGATTAACTTCTTACCAAAAGGCACGAGCATGATCTCTATTGTTTGCATTAGTCTACCAAATAAATAGGCTAATGTCAAATCTCCATATGATTTAGCTGGATTTTTGCGCAAGGCCTGCAAAAAAATCTTCCAATGCTGTAAACATATTTCTGAAAACAGGTATGATTTTACCTACGTCATTGACAACTGCCGGTCCCAGGGGTTCAATTAATTTATACACCCGGGATGAAGCAATTGCATCAGTGGAGATGATATGAGAACGAGAACCATAAAATAAAATAATGCTAAATACAGCCGTATAAAGCGCCACATATAATATAGCCCCGCCCAATTTATTTAGCCATTCCATAAACGCAAAATTGATGGCTGTTTCGATCAGGTTGGCTATCCATCTCACCAATAAAACAACAGCTAGAAAAACCAATATAAACGCAATTATTGGCAGCCATTTTGAATGCCATTGTGTGCTGCTTTTTAAATACACGGCTACTACCGCCGACAACTTAATAGCGGCTGCCAGTCCTATAATGCAGGCTAAAACTGAAAAAATTGCAACGATAAGCCCACGCTGCAGGCCTTTAACGACTGCGATCAGCATAAGTATTAAAAAAATAATGTCGATTGCCATTTTATTTTATTGGTAACTCAAAAAAATCCAACATAAATTATTTTGACAGCAAATCCTTTACCATCGCGCTGATTGTTTTGCCATCGGCTTTGCCGGCAAGCTGTTTAGTAGCAGCAGACATCACCTTTCCCATATCCGCCGCTGAAGTTGCTCCAAGTTCAGTTATAAGATTGCCCAGGATTGTTTTCAATTCATCAGCACTTAATTGTTTTGGCAAAAATTTTTCGATAATATCAATTTCCTCCTGCTCTTTTTGTGCGAGGTCAGTGCGATTTTGCTGGCGATAAATTTCTAATGAATCCTTGCGCTGCTTGATCAATTTCTGTAACAACTTCAACTCATCCTCTTCTTTTAATACTCCATTTGCTCCTTCGGCAGTTTTTGCTAAAATGATTGCCGCCTTTATGGCCCGCAAACTTCGCAATCCTTTTTCATCTTTAGCAAGCATCGCTGTTTTCAGGTCAGTCATTATTTTCTGTTCAAGATTCATAACCTAAAATTTATATTTTATATTTTGTTTTCCTTTAGTTGTTGTGCCCTGAATTTATTATAAAAATCTTTTGCAAAAACTCGCATGTCAGTGACTAGTTCATCCTGATGTGTGGCCCGCTCATAAGTATCCGCCATTGTCATGAACGTTTGATAAAAGAAATCGGCCATTTCATCCAACATCATATCTTTTGTCCATAAGTCAATGCGGAGGGCTGTTTTATCACTGCCGTCCCAAAACGAAAGCATCATAGCTTTTGCATTCCTCGCCTTTTCGGCTGTGGAATCTGTAGCATTCCAGCTAATCTGTGCAGGAACTTTATCCACGTCCAATAATACATCAATATTTATAGATGATTTTTTCATTTTATCCTTTTTATAAACCTGCATTCCGTAAACGAAAGGCCGGGATCTAAATAGCGATAGTTAATGTATCAACTATCGAGTTTAAAAAATTTCGTTGCGAAGTTACAATGAAACATGCTGAATAATTTTTCATTTTTTTGAAAATTAAATATCGATTTTTTTATACCCGTCGTTAATTATTGGTAGCATATACCAGGCCATTCCATAATACTGTTACCTGTTGTTGAGGGTTAAATTGTTTTATTTTTTCCTCAGCTTTTCGAATAAGTTCATTCCGCAAAGTTTCATTTTTATATAGGAGCATCAATTGGTTGGCTAACTGTTCATGATCCGTAAACGAGGCATGTAAAACCGCACCGGCAGCAATTTCTTCAGCATATTCTTTATCAGTATTGATGATAACCGGAGTATTCATCCCAAAAGAATGCAGCAGGTCATTCGAATTTCCTGACGGATGCAGCAATGCGTATGCCGATGCCCATATCCGTTTCAATTCGGTTTCTTCAATGTGATCATATATATGGACATCATCACGATATTTAAATGCTTCTAACTTGGAAATAAATTCTTTACTTTTTTTTGCCTGGCTATCCAGGATCACCAACTGCATATTCGATTGCAGCCTTTTTTTGAATTGTGAAAATGCTTTTAAAAGATTAACCAGGCCCGGGAGAAAATAAGCTGTTCGCATAAATAAAAAATATTCACGCCCCTTTGTATAAGTTGCTTTTACATTTTCTTTTTCTTCCGTGCTTATTGGATAATAATTGCTATCCGCAACTGCCGGTATAACAATTATTTTATTATGTGCGGAGGGATATTGTTGTAATAGGGTTTCTTTATATTGATGAGTATCCGTAAATAAAGCACTGACTTGTTGCATTGTTTGCGGAAGCTTTTTTTGTGTCAATGAAAAATATTTTTTTTTCAAATAATTATTTTGTGGATGGCCCGGCATCCAAATGCATTGTGGGATATCAGCCCCGGTATTTGCAATGCCTCCTATGGTAAGCAATAAATCTGCCCCGATTTTTGTAAAAATTGAATGCATTTTCCGATTGCTCCAAGTATTCCGAGGTAAACCCGGCAATAAATTTTTTAAGATTATCCGCTCGCCGGGAATATCCGTGTATGCTTTTCCGTTAGATGTTTTGCTGATCAAAAAATAAAATTCTACTTGTGGTTTTTCCTTTTGAAGCAAGGCAAGCGCATTCGTAATATACCTATCATATTCTACGTTAAAATAATTGCTAAAAAGCATCCGGCAATCAATTACAATTCTCATAACAGCATTGACTAACAATAAATGGGGAATAACAATTTATGCTTCTAGAACCCTATGCAAGCGATTGTTCTTTAGTTCATTAACCATAAAACCGCAAAAAAACTGAGGTTTTTACTATGCCGGGAAGTTAAGTAGAACTGCGCTGGTATCCTGATCGAAGTTAAATAATTTTGTATATAGAGCGAATCCGTCATCCGTCAATTAAAATCTGTATCTATGAAACAAGTTTACTCACTGACAATCGTGGCATTGGTGTTCATAGCTGCTTTTGTTCCTCATCAACTCTTAGCACAATGTACATGTAATGGTGGTGTTCCGGCTACTACACTTGTTTACACTTCAACATTAAGTCCTACAAATGTTCCGAGTGCAACTATTTCACTTCCGCAATTTAATCCATCCACGAACCCAGGTTTGGATTTAGCTTGTGTCGCATTATTTGATACACTTTCGGCAGTAACCACGTCTGGCGCACGTAACCTGAATAGTTCAACTGCATTGCTCCCTCCCGGCAACCTTCAATATAGTCCTACAGGAAGAATGGAATATTCATTTGTGTTACCAGTAACCGCGAATGTCCTTGGGCCTGGTATAAATCAATCCCATACCTTTACGACCACTTACGGGCCTGATTCACTAGGTGCGTATGGACAACCTGATGATACTATTACCTATGGCCCGACTAATATATTTACAAATTTTACTGGAACAAAAGCTTCTACCAGTCCGTCTTCCTATATTGGGACGGGCAATATATCTTTATCGTATAGCATCCTTGGTAATTTAAATGCCACGGAAGGTTCTTTAAATTTTGCACAAAGAGTTACCGCAATCTATTCGGGCAATTTTGGCTTAACTTATTATCTATGCCCGATTGTGCCGCTGGCCACGAACATTAGCAATTTTTTAGCCTTTAAAAATAATAAGTATATAATGTTGCAATGGTTAGGCGCTAATAATCAAACTGGAATTAATTATGAAATCCAATATAGCAAAGACGGAAACCAATATTTACCTATCGGAAACATCCCGGCTGGCGCTAATGCATCAGGTACTGTTACACAATACCAGTATCAATACAACCCTGCTCCGACTGATGTGGGCCAATTATACTTCCGAATTAAAAGGACCGACTCGAATGGCAATATCAGTTACTCGCTTATTAAAATAGTAGATCTCAATGGATCAGGACAGGCAATAGGCATTCAAACATATCCTAATCCTGTTGTGAATACCATCATGGTTCAATTTGCTGAAGGCCAGTCGGGCAATTTTATGCTTGAATTGGTCAATATTACCGGACAGGTGATACAACAAAAATCAGTTACATTTTCCGGCAATAGCTTAACCCAGTTTGATTTAAATAATCATCCTCCAAAAGGATTATATTTTCTGCGCGCAAAAGATTTAAGCGGCAACAAACAATATGTCACAAAAATAATGATTCAATAAAAGTCACAAGCCAAGGGTGTAAGATAAGGCTCGCTTCCATATCTTACACTCTTTACTTTTTACCTAAATCCATATCTTACCATCTTGTACTCTCTTTGCCCATTCAGCTTTTTCACGTAGGTTTGTCAAAATTAAACGAGGTCATGGAATATAATACGACAAGAAACCATCTGGTCATGCGGGAATATGGTCGGCATATTCAAAAGATGATCGAGTATTTGTTGGCTTTGGAAGATGAAGAGAAGCGCCAGCGTAATGCTCAGTCTGTGATTGAACTGATGGGATTTTTGAACCCACACTTAAAAAATGTTGAGGATTTTCGCCATAAACTTTGGGATCATTTATTTTTAATTTCAGATTTCAAATTAAATGTTGCTTCTCCTTATCCAATTCCCACCCGGGAAACGCTTAAGGCCAGACCCAAGCCACTGCCCTATCCTAAACGTTATCCCAAATTTTCACATTTGGGCAAAAATCTTGAACTGATAATTAATAAAGCTTTACAGGAAGAAAACCCGGAAAAAAGAAATGGTTTTGCCAATGCAGTTGCCTATTACATGAAACTGGCCTATAATAACTGGCATAAAGAAACTGTACACGATGATGCGATCCAGAGCGAACTAAGCAGCATTACCGGCAACCAGCTTGAATTTACCAATACACCGTATGTTCGCAGTTTCAGGAATAGCGACAATCGTGGAGAGCGTGACAGAGACCGGGGCGGTTATGGCGGCGATTACCGTAACAAGAGAAACCAAAAATTCCAAAGAAACAATAATAACCGGAACGACCGTAATAACAATAACAATGATCGGGGAGGCAAGTTTAAGAAAAAAAGATATTGAGTAAATTGAAATATTAAAAATTGAAAAGGTTGACAGGAATGAAACTGTCAACTTTTTTATTTTAGTTTGCACTTACTTTCAAGATGTCAACCAATAACCTGTCAACCAAATTGCATGTATTCATTTGAAGTTACCGGTGGCAAAAAATTAAACGGTGATATTTTTCCGCAAGGCGCAAAAAACGAAGCTTTACAGGTGATCAGTGCTGTATTACTAACTCCTGAAAAAGTAACGATCACCAATATCCCAGATATCCTCGACGTAAACCTGTTAATTGAATTATTGGCAGAGATGGGCGTAAAAGTCCAAAGGCCTTCCCGCGATACTTGCATATTTCAGGCAGATGATATTAATATTGATTACCTGCATAGTGAAACATATCGAAAAAAAAGCGGGAAGCTAAGAGGTTCCGTGATGATGGCCGGCCCAATGCTTTCAAGATTTAGAAAAGCTTTCATCCCAAAACCTGGAGGAGATAAAATTGGGAGGAGGAGACTGGATACACATATAGTAGGATTCGAAAAACTGGGCGCATCATTTGGCTATGATACGGAAGACGGTTTTTTTCATCTTCTCGCACCAAAATTGCAAGGGACTTATTTATTATTGGACGAACCTTCTGTTACCGGCACTGCAAATATTGTTATGGCCGCAGCCATGGCAAAAGGCATCACCACTATTTACAATGCGGCCTGCGAACCTTATATCCAGCAATTGTGCAAAATGCTCAATAGAATGGGCGCGAAAATTGAAGGCATTGGAAGCAATCTCCTACACATTGAAGGAGTAACTTATCTTGGAGGTACTGAGCACAGGATGTTGCCGGATATGATTGAGACAGGTTCCTTTATTGGCCTTGCAGCCATGACCCAAAGTGATATCACAATCAAAAATGTGAGCCTGGAAAACCTTGGGGTCATCCCGGATAAATTCAAACAACTTGGTATCCAAATGGAATTTATTGGTGATGATATTCATATCCCTGCCCAAGAGTTATATGAGATACAAACATTTCTTGATGGCTCTGTCCTTACTATCTATGATCATCCCTGGCCTGGATTAACACCCGATTTATTAAGCATCATTCTTGTTGTTGCAACACAGGCGAGAGGCAGTGTATTAATCCATCAAAAAATGTTCGAAAGCCGTTTGTTTTTTGTCGACAAACTCATCGATATGGGCGCACAAATTATCCTGTGCGACCCACATCGCGCGGCAGTGATTGGCCTGGCCCGCGAACAAAAATTAAGAGGCATTACCATGAGCAGCCCGGATATACGCGCAGGTGTATCATTACTGATTGCAGCTTTGAGCGCCGAGGGCAAAAGCATCATTCAAAATATTGATCAGATTGATAGGGGATATCAAAATATTGATGAGCGATTAAAGAAACTTGGTGCTGAAATAAAAAGAAGCGAATCAGCTAATAGTTTTCTCTAAAAATCATTAATAGAAATCTATAATTAAAATAATATCATTAGGGACTCATGCACGAAGGCTTACATAAACTTATTATTATTACAGCACCCTCGGGATCCGGTAAAACTTCCATCACACATAATCTGTTAAAAAAATATCCGCAACTTGCATTTTCAATATCCGCGGCTACACGCCCGCGAAGAAGTTATGAAAAAGACGGAGTGGATTATTATTTTATAAGCACAGATGATTTTAAACAAAAAATACAACAAAACGAATTTGTGGAATGGGAAATGGTATACGAAGGAAAATATTATGGCACATTAAAAAGTGAATTGGAACGCATTTGGAAAAATAACCAGTTCCCTATTCTTGATATTGATGTAAAAGGTGCAATACATGTACAACAACAATTTCCGAATAGTTGCCTTTCCATTTTTGTTGAGCCACCTTCTATCGCAGAGCTTAAACGGCGATTGGAATCAAGAGGAACGGAAACGCCCGAGGGATTACAGGATAGAGTCAACAAGGCAACTTATGAAATCTCGTTCAGGCAACATTTCAACAAGGTTATTGTAAATGACAACTTTGAAAAGGCGTGCCGGCAGGCGGAAGAAATTATTGCCGAATTTTTGACAGACGATTGGAAAGCAATGGGCAATAGGCAATGACAAGTTGTAAGTTTGTGCATTGCCCATTGCCTATTGCCTATTGCTTATTGATCCCCTTGCCTTCTTCATTTTTTCAGATTATATTCGTATTTGCATGATCAATACTAATACGCTTATCTGGATCATCATTGCATGGCTGATGATCATTTTTTTTGCAGGGATAGAAATTGCATTTGTGAGCGCCAACAGGCTTACGATTGAGCTTAAAAAAAAACAAGGCGTTAGCAGTAGCATTATTCTTTCCCATTTCCTGGAAAATCCTTCCCGGTTTATAGGCTCTACATTAATTGGTTTTAATATTTTTCTTGTCGTTTTTGGTTTATTAGTTGGAGAAACATTATCTCCGCTATGGGAATTTATTATAAAAAAAACTTCCGTTCCCCAGGCATGGGTTGATCTTTTCCGACTATTGTTTGAAACTTTCATATCGACACTATTCATTTTATTTTTTGGAGAACTTTTCCCAAAAGCATTATTTAGGGCAAGGAGCGATAGCCTCGTCAGTTTTTTTGCACCAGTCAGCAATTTTTTTTATAATATTTTTTATCCCGTCACTTTATTTTTTACAGGTATCGCCGAATGGATATTAAAATATGTATTTAATGTTCGTATCGATGAAAGAAAGGAGTTATTTTCCATGGCCGACCTGGAACGTGTTTTCCAGGAGAAAGGCGATGCCGATGAAAATAACCAGCAGCTAAATACTGAATTATTCGAAGCTGCGCTTTCCCTGCCCAAAGTAAAAATAAGAGAATGCCTGGTACCGAGAAAAGAGATTGAAGGCATAGATATTAACCTTACTATCGAAGACGCCCGGAAAAAATTTGCTAATACAAAACTTAGTAAACTGGTAGTTTACGAGGGAAATATAGATCATGTAATGGGTTATATCCATCAATTGGATCTTTTTAAAAGCCCTCCTTCTATCAAATCAATATTACTGCCAATCCCTGCCGTTCCCGAAAGTATGAGCGCAACTGATTTGATAAATAAATTTACAAAAGAAAGAAAAAGTATTGCCTGGGTAGTTGATGAATTTGGTGGCACTGCAGGCATTGTTACCATGGAAGACCTGCTTGAAGAAATTTTCGGAGAGATCAAAGATGAATATGATACGGAAGAATTCGAAGA
>Ga0207059_1133_pt1 | contig 14379 bp, 13 predicted proteins | sample Alteio_BWMinCont_32_FD_153273 | JGI IMG/M metagenome (GOLD analysis project Ga0207059, IMG submission 153273) | Enriched cells from forest soil in Barre Woods Harvard Forest LTER site, Petersham, Massachusetts, United States -... | ecosystem: Environmental > Terrestrial > Soil > Temperate forest >...
ACATAAAACAGTTCTCTTCCCTTTCTCTTTCACAAAGTATTTTTGAACATCATAACTTCCGGCTGGTATGCCCAACCGAAGCCATTGATGGCACTTCAGGATCAATATTCAACTCCTCTAAAAATATGATCGGTGGTTCTATTTCCATCCAGATCAGTTCAATTAAAGGACAAGGCACATTCAAGTTTGCAGGTGTCGTGACACAAGTTGAATCTGCACGCCACAGCGGACACGCCGGCGATGTGATCATCAGCGGGTATAGCCCAACTATTTTACTAGACAATGGTCCACATTGTCAGAGTTGGGAAAAGAAAGCTATTAAAAATATCGCGCAGGATGTATTGCAACAGTTCCCTCAAAATTTGTTGCAGCCAAAAGTAAATCCTTCTTACGGCGAAACTTTATCGTATGTCGTTCAGTACAAAGAAACGGCATGGCAATTTCTTTGCCGGTTGAGCGCCGCCTATGGCGAATGGTTATTGTACGATGGGCAGAAATTAATATTAGGCCCGCCCCAAGGCGATAAATCCAAATTAATTTACGGGAACAATCTTCATAGTTTCGATATGGCCATACAGGTTAGGCCTGCAAAATTCGAAGCAGTAGCTTATGATTATATGAACCATGAGGTATATGATGGGCAACCCTCAGGTATCGACAGCAAAGCCGGGCTTAATGATTTAGGCAAACATGCTTTGCAAAAAAGTGAACAGTTTTATGGCACGCAGCCCAAGTATTGGCATAACCAGTTTTTGACAAATAAAAAACAATTGGATGATTTTATCACTACCCGCGCTTCTATGCAGGGCAGTAATATGATCCGCTTCAATGGCAATAGCGGTAACCCCGGAGTACAGGTAGGCGATACCGTTAGTATACAAGGGAAAAATATTTTTAGCCAGCAGGATGAATCATTCGGCGACTACACTATAATTTCGGTTATCCATCACTGTGATGGACAAGGAAATTATTCAAATGATTTTATATCTATACCGGCTTCTGTAAAAATGCCCCCGGTTACTGTCCGTGCAGAACCACAAAGTGAAACACAGAGCGCACTGGTGACTGATAACAACGACCCGAAAGGATTAGGAAGGGTGCGTGTTAAATTTTATTGGATGGAAGATGGTGAAAAAGCGCCCTGGTTGCGCATCGCCAGCCCGCACGGCGGCGATGGCAAGGGCATGTATTTTATCCCTGAAGTTGGGGAAGAAGTGATTGTGGCTTTTGAAGGCAACAGCCCTACTAAACCATTTGTGTTAGGGATGGTATATCACGGCAAAGCAAAAACAAATTTCGCCAATAGTGGCAATGATGTTAAAGCGCTGCAAACAAGAAGCGGCATTATGATCGTGATGGATGACAGCGAAGGGAGCGTTCATATGGCAGATGCAAAAGGGAATGATATGAAAATGGATGGCGGTGGAAATATCAACATTGCATCAAGTGAGACTATTGTGCTGACCTGCGGCAATGCAAAAATTGAAATGAAAAAAGACGGTACAATAAATATCGAAGGCAAAGAAGTAACTATTAATGCAACTGATAAAGCAGCTATGAAAAGCGGCCAATCATCTTTTACTGCCGATGGCCAGGGTAGTGCAGCTGCTATGAAGAGTATGAAATCGAGTATTAGCGGTGAAACGGAAGTTGCTGTAACAGGGCTAAAAGTCGGTATTAAAGCCGACACCAATGTTGAGGTCAAAGCCAGCGCGCAAGCATCTATAGAAGCCAGCGCACAGGTTGCTATTAAAGGTGCGATGATCACATTAAACTAATCTATAAAAATTAAAACTATGATGATTACAATTGATGAAGGCGATTCAATAATCAGCACACGATTATTGGAAGATTCCAGGATCAAGCATTGGAAATATGGAAAGGAATGTCAAAATCATGGTGGCAGTTTTATGCCGGGGACAAAATTTAAAGTGGTTGAATTAAATAAATCACCTGGAAATATGTGGGTGAAGGCCGAAATACCCGGTTCCGATCCTGCGCAATATATTAAAATAACGGGTGAAGAATTTGCAAATAATTTCGAATCCTGATCAATTAAATTTAAAAAACTTTTTTAACGGATATGGGAAAGCCCGCAGCAAGACTAACGGATATGCATATGTGCCCGATGGCAACACCGGGGTTGCCGCCTATTCCTCATGTTGGCGGCCCGATTGTTGGGCCTGGCGCCCCGAATGTTTTAATCGCCGGTATGCCCGCCGCAGTAATGGGTGATATGTGCGTATGTGTTGGGCCGCCAGACAGCATCATTCTTGGCTCATCAGGAGTTTTTATCAGTGGCAAACCTGCAGCAAGAATGGGAGACCAGTGTGCGCATGGTGGTGCAATTATACTCGGATGCCCCACTGTACTGATTGGAGAAACTTCATCCGGTTCAGGAGGCGGAGGAGGTGCTGATAATTCCGGGCCTAACAGTGGCGGTAATGTTACCAGTACTGCTATTAAAAATACATTGAAAGGGCCTTCCTTAAAAAATGTTTTAAACCAGGAAGCGTTGATGGCAGCTGCCTCTTCTGGTGATGGGCTTGCACCAAGGACAGATAAAAAAGACCTGCATGCACAATTCACGTTAATTGACGAAGCTGAAAAAGCAGTTTCGGATGTGAAATATGAAATTGAAACTTCAGATGGACAAAAACATTCTGGCAAAACAGATAGCAGTGGGAAAACGGAAAATCTTTCCGGCTTTACACCCGCGGATTGCCGGGTAACTTTTTTTAATAAGTAATTTCATCGAGTTATGGGAGGAGGAAATTTTGTTAAGCCAGGACAAGCTTCTGGCATGGGCGGGGCTGATAAGCCAGCTGGTGCGCAAGGGAAAAATACATTTCAAAATAAAAATTTAAAGCAGCTTGTTTTGCTGGTTTATTACAAGCCTGCTCCTGTTAACGATGTTGCAGCTGCAAAACTCGGCGATGCATCATCAATGCTCTCGGGCATAACGGGAGCAATAGATGGAGCGGTAGATGCGGTTGAAGGTGCAATGGATAGTATCCCGGGCTTAAAAATGTTCATAAAAGAAGATAAGAAAAATAGTACTTCTGAAAAAGATTATAAAAATGACTTTTCGCAATGGGATAGCGCATTAAGCGCAATGGGAAATAATTTAAAAGATATCAATTCTGAAAATCTTACAGATACTTTTACGTATAGCTCTACAGATGCTGACGGGAGAAAAAAAGATGCGCAGAAACTTCTCGATCAAATAAAAAGTAAAATATCCGCCTGGAAAAAATACACAGCACAAATTCATTTTATTGGTTTGGGACAGGGTGGGAATGTTATTAATGAATGTACCGACCTGATTGCAAAAGACAGCGACTTTGCCCAGGAAAAATGGAATGTCAAGTCTGTTATTTATGTTGGCACTACATTATATAAAAATCTGCATGTGCTAAATACAGCGGCTTTCAGAGGTGATGGAGATACTTTTGCTTTTTCAAGTGCATACGATCTCACCCAACATGGGATTGATTATTTTGAACCAACCGATAAGCTGCTGCAAATGATCAAAGATGCAAACAGCAATACCTTGTCATTGGCTGTTGGAAAAGTAAAGCTTCATGTAATTAGGATATTATCTATTTTATTAAGTGGTTTGTCAATTGGGACCGGTGATCATAGCCAATTGGATAAATTTGATTTAATCAAGCAGGAAGTGGAAGGCATGGTAAATGATATCATCTCTATAATAAAAAAATTAGCGAGTGATACTGCATCATTTGTAAAAATTGATAAACTGCCTGAGTTTAGTAAGATAGCAGATGGATATCCAGGCATTCCCCGACAAGCCAAAATTAGAGTAGACGATTTTTTACGCGCTCTGCATAAAAAAGTAGAAGACGATATTGATGCTCATGGATTGAGCCTGAAACCTAATGACCTTGCACTTTTGCTTAATTGTTTTTGCCCTTTGCTCGATGCAATTACAGCATCCCTGTCAATTTTTAAATACGAATCAAAAACAAGTAATGATCTCTCACAACAAATCATCGATAGTGCGGGAGTTAAAAAAATATATGCCCCGATGGTTTTCGATGGTGAGGATTTGAGAAAAGTGGATCCATATTGGAATAAGGAAAAAGATAAAGTAACGAAAGAACATAAACCTGATATGGCCGCAACTTTTATTACAACAACGCAGGATTTTATTGCTAAGGCTTCAGAAACTGCCACTGATGTAAGTGCGTTGACCGATGAACAAAAAACTGCTTTAGGTGAAGCCCTGTTTTGTATGATCAGGCCAATGATCCCTTCCAAAGACGAAGTATACAAACAGCTTATTGAGATCGCTGACAAATTTCTTCATTTCGATAGTTTATTTGAGGACATATCGATGACCAAATTAATGAGCTTTCCCGCAGGTCCGCTTAAAAGTCTTGATATCGATTATCCTGATGATTTAAAAGCATCAATCGCTGGTACCGATAACGAAATTAAACGCATCAAAGGTTTTTTTGATAAGGATAATTTCGCTGTGCAAGATGACAGCATGTATTTCACATATAATTCGCGCAATAAAGTTTTGGAACAAATGTATCCAGCGATTGCTTATCGGATTGACAGCCAAACAGGCTATTTAGATTATATGAAATCAAAAGGACAGGATAGCAATTACCCGATTGACGGGTCAAAAGGCTATAGCCTTGCAACTGGTGGCAAACCCAAAGAAAATGTTTTGCCTGCACAAAAAATACCTGAAGGATCAACAAAATAAAATAATTGTTTACGTATACGGATATATAAACTTATAAATTTATCGGCACATGAATTACCTGATATATGATGCTGCCATTAACGGGCCATATACCTTAATGATATTACAGAAATATTATCCTGTTCATGAATCCCTTTTCAAAAACACAAAGGATGAGCAGTTATATGATGTTGGGCCATGGTTATTTGAGATCGATGATCAATTAAAAAAAAATATTGCCAATGAGCTTCTCATTTCACTCCAGTCAACTCTTCTGATCCAATCGAAAGAAAAGTTTAACCTGGTGGGAGATCATTGCAGAAAATTTATTTATCAAACTATTAATGATCGTGAATATTTTTTTCGTTTTTGGGATGCCCGTGTGATAAAAAAATTTTTACCTGACTGTGATAAAAAACAAATCACTGATTTTTTTGGCCCTATTGATCATTTTATATTTGAATCCGATATCCCTGATGAAGCAATAAAATTTTGGCAGGTAAATGGAGTTTTGAAACAGGAGAAAATTGCTTCGGATCCGGTTTTTAGCAAAAATCAAATCTTACAGAATAATTAAAATAAGTTTTGGAGTTTAGTAAATAATATACTTGTTATACGAATAAAAAAAGAATTTGCCCATGTCTGCTGCATTTGATACACTAAGACTTAAAGCGGTTGAAGCGGCGGTTATTGAATTAAAAAATCCGTTTACTGAAAGCAATAATTACACTGCCGTTACCGACTTGCACCTGCCCGAAGGGACTATATTGGAAAACCGGGGCGAACGAGTAGATGAGTTTTTGATTACAGCAGGCGCCCGATATGCGCTTACTCTCCCGGGACAAGCCGGTGCCGATGCGCGCATGTGGTGCGGCATGTTTATATATTATTGTTATGATAAAGCATATAAACAAATTGGAAACCCCAAGCCCCTACCTTTTAGGGGCATCGATTTATGGTCGGGATCCCGGCTGCGTACCTGGGCAACCAATTATGATAAAGGACAATTGCAATTATATAATTCCTTGACGTCTGACCCAAGGATAGCCAACGGTGAGATGGAAGAAATAAGACAGCAGGAAAATGCCAAAAAGATTGATCACGTAATCCTTTGGAGCAATACCGACAAGAGCATGAATGCTTCATTGATAAAAGCACAGCCGGGAGATATTTTTTCAATCAATGACGGGCATATAGGCATGGTCTATAGTTCTTTGGATAACGGTTACTTTACTACTATAGAAGGGAACCAGTCAAGTGTGCAGGAAAAAGGCACAGCCGTAGCAACACATAAAAGGACGGTGGCCGACTGCAGCATTATTATTAGGATATGAATATTTTAATACGCGCAGCTAAACGTTTTGAAGATTTATGATGCCGGAATTTTCATCATGATTTTTTTTAAAGCGAAGAAAATTAATATTAAAAAATTGAAAAGGTTTTAATTACTCACTTATAAATTTTATTACCATGCCGGATAACAACAATGTTGACGACTTCGCAGAAAATCTTGAAAAAATGGGAGTGGACATCACTCAATATGATCATAATGACCTTAGCTATTTATGGAAAATTGCCAAACTATGTTCTAAACAAGCTGGCTTGCCTTTAGGCATAGCTGTTGGTGCCGCCACTTCCGGTGTGAGCAGTGTTGCATTGCCGGTAATTGGTGCGGTTCCCGGGTATGTTGCCGGATTTTTAGCAGGCGCCTTTGGTGGGACTTTTGCATGCACGATCAGCCGCGTTGCCATAAAAAACGATCTTGATAATTTGCTCGACAATAGCCAGGTCCGCGCAAAAGAAAGTTTTTTATAAATAACGCGCGGCATAACGGGGTGCACTATACGTAAATCATATTAAACCCGGGGTGAACAAAATTTTATTTGCGGTTTCAATTGATAAGGAAATCTAAATAAAAATTGTAAGAAGAGTTACGAAGAATTTATTACTGACAAATTTTTTTAAATGCCGCTTACATTTTTGCAGGCTTCAAATATCATTGAAATTGTTTCAGACGATAGCCAATGCCGCTGGCGGGTGAATATGGATTATTCCAACAAAAAAGATTTTTTCAGGTATATACCCGATTCTTTTGGCATATCCGGTTCTCTTCGGAATATATGGATGATGGAGCAACAGGTGGATGTTACAGACCCCGAAAACGCAGCCGTCGTATGTACCGGTATTGCTGAAGCTACAAGCAAAGCAATAAATGCAATGATGAGCCGCAAATTAAAAGGGATACGGTCTGCCGACGAGATTTCGCGGGAATCTCCAGCTTCGCATACAGCCACACTGATTACTATGATCAATGGCGATAAATATGTATTCGACTGGCATTCGACATTGAATCTTAAAAATCCTTTAATCACAGCAGAAAAAGATTGGGTTAGAGGGTTCCATGATGGCAAAACATTTGAGAAACTGTCCAACCTTATCCCTGCGGAGAAAGCATCCCGAAAATGGGATATCATGGCTTTAAAATATAATCCATATAATTCCGATGAGGATTATCTGTTATTGCCTTAATCAATCAATCTGAAATTGCGCTTCACCGATCTTGTAATTTCAATCTTTACCCATTTGGAAGTACCATAAGTTTATTGTATTTTTATTTCCCTCCATTTCCTTTGAAAATCACCTAATTGAGCGATACAAGTCTAGTAAAGCCGGTCTTTTGGACCTGTTCGCCATCCCGGATATCCTTGTTAGCACATACATTACCAAGATTGAATTTATTGCGACTAATAAAGTAATATATTTATATGCAATTGCAATTCTATTCGCTGCCATTGGCAGTAGAAAATGTGATGCGTAAGCAGGAGCTGACTAAATGCTCGTTGGAGCAGTCTGTTATGCAACACTTACACTTGCTTATCACAACAGCTTTTGGTGAGTTCCGGGGCGATGAGCTTTTTGGTTGCAATATCTGGGATCATGATTTTGACATTGTGACGAGTGCCCATAAATTAAAAGAACTCATTCGCCAATCACTTCTTCAATCCGTGCAGGAGCAAGAAAAAAGATTAGGGAATGTACGTGTAGAAGTTCTGCTAAAACAAGAAGAATTGCCGGCTCGTGAAATAGGGCGCAGGGTTAAGAAAAAAATCGATATTACTATTACAGCTGTATTAAAACTGACCAACGAACGCTTTGCCTACAAGGATAGCTTTTTTGTTGGCCCTTTATCATATTAATTTCACGTGTTAGCTAATGCAGGAATCCAGGAACCATATCAAAACGAGATTACTGAAAAATGCTGCCCGTGCCTGGGGATATTCAGAAACTGAAGCAGAAAATAATTTCGATCCGCTTGTCTCCATGCTCCTTACTGCATGTGCTGCGGAATTGGAAAAAATATCTGGCGAAATACAGGCTTCCAGGGCAAGGGTATTGGAAAGGCTCGTTCAATTATTATCTCCCGATGCATTGACAGGTGCATTGCCCGCTCATGCAGTAGCATGTGCTACCCCAATCGAAAGCAGTTTCGAACTTGCTGAACAAACCCAGTTTTATTCCGTACGAAAAGTACAGGGCAATTTGGAAACTGACGAAGCAGCATCAAAAGATTATTTTTTTTCACCAACTGCCGACTTCCATCTTAATAAAGCTGCTATCCGCTTCATGGCAGTAGGAAATACTTTATACCGGATCAGCAATCATATCAATAAAGAAATTATTGGACAAGCAAGTGCTGGGAAAGATTTGCCTGCCAGTTCTCTTTGGCTTGCCATCGATGAACCAAAGGAAAGTTTGCGCAACAGCATGTTTTATTTTGATCTTCGTAACGAAGCAAATAAACAATTGTTCTACCAGCAACTGCCCAAGGCTAACTGGTATTGGAACGATCAGCCAATATCACACATGCCTGGTTATGGGCATCTTGCTATTAGCGGTGAACAACTCGATCTTGAAGCAGTGCTTAACCGTGATGATGATATCAGCGCCAAAATAAAAAAACATATCAACGCTTTTTATAAATCTTCTTTTATTACGCTGGAAGATGAATTTGACCTTACCATAAGCGGCGACAATTCCATGTTAAGCGCGATCATCGCAGATACATTTTCTGCAAAGGATTTGAAGGCCTTAGAAAAACATGAACTGCGTTGGATATGTATTGATTTCCCGCAAACAATCAGCACACGCCTGTTGCATGATGTGGTATGCGTGATGAATAGTTTCCCGGTCATCAACCGCCAGCTTCACGATCTTACTTTTCGGTTACAGGAGGTCGTTAATATCATTCCTTTACAAACAGAAGATATATTCCTCGACCTTGCTGAAGTGAGCAATGATGAAGGAAAATTATTAAACGTGCGCACATTTCAGCAGTCAGGCGAAGAAGAATCTTTTGCCATGCTGTTACGGAACGGTGGCGTAGGCCGGTTTGATGAGCGCGACGCAGGTTCTATCGTCAATTACCTGCTGCAATTGTTGCGTGATGAGAGCGCTGCTTTTTCTACACTCGGCAATGATTTTATGAGCGGCGAAATGAAACAATTGCAACAGATCATCAATAAACTTGAACAACGATTATTCTCCCGCCAATTGCGAAGGGAACATACACCTTATCTTGTAATCCGTAACAATGCCGCAACCTCCAGGCAAAATATTTTTATACGCTATTGGAGCACGGCAGGGACCGAGGCCAATAATATAAAAGCAGGCACATTGTTTCGTTTGTATAAAGGCACTGGTGTTGAAAATAACCAGTTGACATTAGTGACCACTACTATCGGCGGCCGAAATAAATTAGGCACTACAGAAACTGTATTTGCTTACAAAAGCGCATTGCTGTCCCGCGACAGGTTGATAACCCCGGAGGATATCAAAACTTTTTGCCATTATCAATTAGGAGAGCGCGTTAAAAAAATTGATATCCAAAAAGGGATTATGATCCACCCGGACCAACAACAAGGTTTTATAAAAACAATTGATGTGATGATCGGCATTAACCGCAAGGCTTATGATGAAATGCTCGAAAAAGGAGAAATAGGTTTTTGGACAGATAATTTAAAATTATTGTTGGAAGAAAAATCAGTATCGCTTTTGCCATACCGGGTTTTTATACAGCAGGCAGCTTAAGAATATAGTATCATGGATAATTTTACGCTGATAGAATTGATTCAACAGGAAATGAAAGAACTGGGTTGCGATGCGAAAGCCGAAGCCCAGCTCGTGCTGGCTTTGGAAAAAGGTTTGACAGCAGATGATTTTATGGTAAGCTGCGATAAGCTGTTTGTCCGCGAATACAGCAAAGACCTGATACTTGCCGAACTGAAAGAAGACCCGCGGAAAAGGCCATTATTACAATTGCACCTTTCCCGCAGCGGCATATATGACCAATTGCCCGAAGGGCTTTTTTTTCAGCAACATCAAAAAAGAGGCAATAGCTTTAGCGCCGCTAATATGGCGTCGGACCATAAGATAAACAAAAAAAAGGAAGAAGAAATACGCCGTTTTTTTCTACCTTTTGAAAATGATTTTTTCTGGCAGCGCGTACAATTAGAACAGGAAGAAGGCAAGTTACTGGAAGGGTTGCAGTCCGGTATCCTCAACGATTATTTCGTTGAGTTTTGGAATATACCACGTTCCATACCGCGTACATTTATCGCACCACTGATCCTGCTCTTGCCTTATGCGCATCAGATTGCGGGCAATTTGCATCTGACAGCGGAATGCCTGGAGCAATTATTATTGGAACAGGTGAGTGCCAATCAAAAAAGATCCGCATCCACAAATATACAGTCTGTATTTTCACCGGGATTAGGAGAAGGACAATTAGGATTGGATATGTTATGCGGGGAAGATTTTTTAGAAGATTGCCCCGTAATTGAATTTGTAATTGGCCCACTTCAACGCTCAAAGGTCACCGACTATTTGGAAGGCGGCAACCGCTTCCTGTTATTAGAGACCTTTAGCAGATTTTTTGTGCCGGCGGGATTGGATATTGAATTTGCGATCAACGTGAATGTTGAAAAACAAAATATGATTTTAGAGAAAGGGAATAGCCCTGTTTTAGGATATTCGAGCGTGTTATAAAAAAATTGATATTAAAACTTTTATGATTTCACCAATAAAGCTATTTTTCTGAAATTGCCATTATGGAAAAAGTGATTACCAATGAGATGACAAAATTCCTGTTCATTCTGGCAGCAGTTGCAGTAGGCCTTACTGCGGTAATGGCAAAAATGATTTCAACGGCGAAGGGAAATTTTAAACCATACCAGAAATCTACATTGCTGTACTTGCTGGTCGCACTTTTATTTTTTGCTATTATCGGATGTTTTGCTCATCCTGGGATTTTTGATAAACCGAGCAGTTATTTTATTTTTTTCCAGGTTTGTTTTTTATTGCTGGGAGCGAGCCATTTTTATTTGATGCATCAATACCTGAAATGGAGCGGTGAGCCGAAAGTATTCTGGCTCGAACTTATTTTTACAATCCTCGTCAGCATATTAGGTAGTATCGGGTTTTTGATTGTATATCGGTTCTTTAATAAAAATGGGTTGCATTATTTCATGACGGCCAGCATCCTGTTGTTTATTATCCCGTTGATTTTTTATCAAACTTTTCGTAAAGCGATCGATATCCCTCCCAAAGTATTAAAGCAATGGTTTTATCCTATTGCGCAGGAAATAGAAGAACCGGAAGATAGTAAGCTGAAAAATCTTTTAGTGATCAGTTTCGAATTCCAAAAGCATTTGAATGATCCGCATTTTACCAATTTCCGCGCGAAAGCCCCTGTCGATATGGATTTCGGGCAATTATTCTATTATTTTATCAACGATTATAACGAACGGCATGCCGATAGCAAAATTCAATTCATAAATGGTACGGGCGAACCACATGGTTGGATATTTTATAAAAAATCACGTTGGTATTCCGTAACGACAAATTATATCGATGCCGACAAAACCATTTTTAATAACCACATTAGGGAGAACGACGTGATCATTTGCGCAAGATCTCTGACATAAAACATACTGTATGCAGGAAAAATCATATTTGCCGGTAAACTGGATCGATGGGATGAAAATCAATAAATCCCATTTTATTGCACAAGATAATGCAATGCTTTACCAGGTTGCCCAGGCCAGTTCCAGTTTGCTGAATGATTTGAATTATGGCTTGCTGCCGGCCGATCAAAATAGCAACGGGTTAAAATTATTTCTTAGCACAGATAACCAGCAAAAGGTCCAGGTACGCATCCGCGAATGCAGGGCCATTACAGCCGGCGGATATTATATCCAGTTTAATGAAGATACTGCGCTATCGGGCAATAATCTGCAAACCCCGTTGATAACGCCCGCCATAAGTTTAAAAGATTTGAAAGCCAAATCGGCTGCCTATTATATTGTGCTCACCATCAATCCGTATAAACGCGTGCCTGTGGGCGAAGCGGACCCGGCTGAAACACCGCCAAGGATACCCTATGCGGCACCGTTATATTCAGTCGATCTCGTCCCTGTTTCAGAAGTAGCTAAAAATAAGTTGGGTGGGTTCCAGTTACCCGTAGGGAAAATAAAAATTGATGACCAACGGGTACAGCTAGACGAAGAATATATCCCACCTTGCTGCACCGTAAGCAGCCACCAGGATTTAGCAGAAATTCATGCGGCACTGGAGCAGTTTTTTGCAAAAATGGAAAGTTATTCTTTGCAGATCATTCAAAAAATACAACAGAAAAAACAGGTCAATGATATGGCCGTCATCGTCCAAAAATTATGCGACCAGGTGCTGTTTTTTACAGGCACACAAGTAGCCGAATTAAAATCATTAGGATTGATACAGGCACCCGTGTATGTAATCAGTAAAATCTGTTCGCTCGCAAGAGTATTTAAAAATACGCTCGATTGCTATCTCGGCAGTGGGAAAGAAGAGCTGGTTAATTATTTTACAGAATGGTGCAGCTTTACAAAAGGCGACCTTGAGTCAGCCATTGTAACATTATCCAATCATCAATATGATCACATGGATATCAACAGCTCAGTTGAAAAAGTTTCAGTCTTTACCATAATAATTTCTAACCTTTTCCATCAGCTGGCGAGATTGGAATATATCGGCAAGCGAAAAGAAGCAGGCATCTTTGTAAAAGAAGAAGTGATTTCGCCATCTGCTCAACAACCGGCGCAAACTGACCTGGATGCTTACCGGCGCGGATACAAATAAAGACTTTATCCATGCAGTTGCTTAAAAACCTGGCATTAGTTATTTTTTTCTCAAATGAAATACTTACTGCTTTTGCACAGGATAAAAAGCAGCCAGCTACAGATGTCCATTCGCTTTTTTCCGATTTGCCCATTGCTGATGCTTCAAAAAATTCCATTTTGAATGATGATGAAAATGCGGAAGAAAAAATCAGGAAAAATATTTTTGTAAAGGCAACGGTTAGTAAAACGTCCGCTTATCTTGGAGAACCCATATTGGTAACCTATCGCTTGTTTACAGCTTTAAAAAGTAAAAGCCAGGTTAATTCAAGACCTTCATTATCTAATTTTAGCGCCGTGGAAATGCAAGTCAATAATGAAATCATGCACCATGAGCAGATAGCCGATAAGGATTACCGTGTCTTTACAATATGGCAGGCCCAGCTCAACCCTTTTCAACAAGGCGATCTTACTATCGACCCAATGCTTGTTGATAATACCGTAGATTATATTGCTGATAATAATAAAGCATATCACTATTCCGGCGCGGTTAAAAGCAATAGTTTAAATCTTAAGATAATCCCTTTGCCCGATAAAGGAAAGCCAGCGGGATTTTCAGGCGTCATCGGAAAATTTAATATCAGCGCTACTCTTGCGCAGACAAATATCAAAACCGGCGAAAAAAATAATTTGCATATTGAAATAACTGGATCGGGAAGTTTTGATAATATATCCCTGCCTGTAATAGCATGGCCTGCCGGCTTTGATCATTTTATCGATAAGGAAGCTGTCAGCATTGGAAAAAATGAATTCCCGCCCAATGGGAAAAAAAACTTTTGATATCCCTTTTGTTTCTAATCAAAAAGGTAATTTTACTTTTCCTTCTATCAGTTTCTCCTATTTCAACCCTTCACAAAAAAATTATCAAACGGTCAGCAGCAATGCTGTCCTCATAAATGTGTTGCCCGGCCCCGCTGATAATAAAGAAATAAAACCAGTGGCCGTCGTTGTTCCAATTGAAAAAGAAAGCAATACTATATATTTATGGACATTATTTGGTTCATTGGCATTATGCATTGCTGCAGGAGTTTATGTATGGAAACGAAATTTTAAGAAACGTGTCGAGCAGGCGATCATCGTTCCCGAAACAGTTGAAAATATACCTGTAGAAATTAAGCCAACAGATTACAACGCCGAATTGACAAACCTGGATACGATACCAGATGATGCGCAATATATAGAACAGGTAAAATCTTTGCTCACAAAAATGCTGCAGGAAAAATTAAATACAGACCATGTGTCGGAAGAAGAATTGCTGAATATATTATTGCAACAAACCAATGATGAAAAACTTGTCCATACTACCCGTGAAGTATATGCGCTATGCGGTCGTTTATTATATTCCCCGGGCAGCATTGCGGGAGCTCGCAATTCCATAGCCGACCCGGTTAGGGAAATTATAGATGGCATGCAAGTATATACAAAGACAAATGAGGATGATAACGGGCA
>Ga0207059_1134_pt1 | contig 14348 bp, 9 predicted proteins | sample Alteio_BWMinCont_32_FD_153273 | JGI IMG/M metagenome (GOLD analysis project Ga0207059, IMG submission 153273) | Enriched cells from forest soil in Barre Woods Harvard Forest LTER site, Petersham, Massachusetts, United States -... | ecosystem: Environmental > Terrestrial > Soil > Temperate forest >...
CAGGCTTGGGAATACCCACTCGAAGGACCCCGCGCCCATGCACGGCAATGTAAATCGCTGGCTGGTTGCTATCCACTCCGTCGTCGAACCACACGGCGATGGGAAGTCCGAAAACGTTGCGAATAGCCTGAGGCGTTTGGGAGTCCAAGGTTAGTCCGTAGGCCAAGTTCCAGGATGCGCCGTAGTCGACGGAATAGGCTACGGCGCAGGGGTAAAGAGCGGCCACCACAACGTTGGGATGATTGCGGCTAAACGACATCCACGCTAGCGAGCAGGTCCACTGCAGCATGTATTGAGTATTAGCGTCGCCGCAGCCGAAGCGAAACTCTCCGTTATTGGTGGCCATATTCGTCAACAAGGGAACCTGGCTCCATTTGGTTACTCCGGCAGTCGTTATCCCGGCATTGATTGTCGAGCCGTCTTGCGCCCAAATGTAGTTTGAGTTATACGGATTGACGAAAAAAGAGGTGACATGGCTAAGGCCTGTGACTGCTTGCCAGGAAGTTGACGCACCTACCTGACCGTTGACGGTGGCTGCCGTGTATAACTCGCCCGTGGTCGTGCCCACCCAAAGCACAGGGCTCTTTATGCCGCCCGTACTCTGAATGCGTGCCACCCGACCGATAGTGCTGCCCTGGAAAAATGATGAGGCGGTGCCGACAGTGGCCGCAGCCCATAGACTCCCCGTCGTACGGGAGGGATCGGAGGCATCGACTGACAGCTTTGCAATCGCGTCGGCCGATTGATTGAGCGGGCTCCAGGCAGCATAGTACAGAGGACCGGAGGCAGATTCGTTTTGCAGCGCCATCACCTGGGTGAGAAATCCATCCGGGGGGCCGAACGACGCATTCGAGACCTTGATACGCGGGCAGCCTTGCAAGCTCAACGCGCCAACTGAGACGTTGACATTTGGGGCTGCGGGTCCCGGAGGAGAACTTGCGCCCCAAGACAAGTTTGTACACTGAGGGCCCCGGGTCGACACCACGATATTGGAAAATGCGGGGTCCACTTTGATGTCACCGGAGTCACCCTCCCCTTCTCCCAGCAATCCCGAGCCAGCCCCACTGTTGGTGGCTATCCACGTATCGTTGTCGCCGTTCGCCAGATACACCGACGGACAGTTGGCAGCCCCGGCGCAGCCGGGAGCCGCAACACCTTTCATGCCATAGCCCTCGAGTGTGTGCAATCCCGACATGGCGGCCACCCAGCCTTCGGAGGGATCGCAACCCGGTGCTGAGGGATTTTGCTGGCTGGAAGTATTGCTGAATACACCGCCATCATCGGAAGTGAAAGCTGTGCAAACCGAATTTGCGGGATCGTAATTGGTCGGAAAAGCCATGGACCACGAGTCCGGATGCAACCCGTTGGGGCTGGCCTGCAATTGTTTCCATGCCGCAGGATTAGGAGCCGAGCCTGCCACGTATACATAAAAATAGAAACCATCTGCGGCGTATACATCATAGCCGGAGCCCGGGCGGTTATCCGCTGGTTGCGCACCGGCTCTGCGCACCGCGAAAACGTTGGCCGTCCCACCACCGCCCTGCGTAGCAACGGCGTTGAATCCCAGATCGATCTGCGGACTTGATCCGAAACTTAGAATGTTTACGTCCCAATGCGCGGCGGTTGCATTTGGGGCTATCGGCGTCGAGTAGATGGTGACCATGGCAACGGTGTCCGGAGCAAATTTCTGCTCAGGGACCACTGACAATCCGGTGCAGACATTGCCGTAAGACTTGGGAGGAGTAGTTGGTGGAGGAGGACTGATTGTTTGCGTATCCCAACTTTGCCCCAGAGTCTGTGATCGATACAGTTGAGCATCGTTGCTAGTGCAGACGAATAGAACATTGCCATAACTATTGGGAGCAAGGATTGCTGTCGTCAGATCAAAAGGCGTCTTGGGCAGCTGCACCCACTTCCCATCGGCGAGCCCTGGGTCAAGGTTAGTAAACAAGCCACACGCCGCCGCCACAAACGGTTGGCCCGAACTGAACGCTACGGAGTTGATTTCGCCGTGCGCGGCAGTGCCGGGACACAGTCCACCAATCGTGCCCAATTGCTGCGCGTGCCTCCACGTGGCGGCCCCGTCGGTGGAAACATAGAGTCCACCGTACGGAACCACAGCTACGCCGCCGCTCGGCTGTGGAACTCTCCCATCATCGCCTTCCGTGGCCAGCAGCAGTCGTTTGGGGTTGTTGTTGTCGAGCGCCATCACTTCATTCCGGAAGGGCATAAAAGGGTTCTTGATCCCCATACTGGCCTGAAACCAAGAATGGCCGGCATCGGTGGATTTCCAGACTCCCGCAGTAGTGGACGCCGCATACAAAGTAGTGTTGTTGGTGGGATCCATTAGCAGCGTGTGGATGCGCCCTCCTGTCCACTCGGCGGGAAGGCCGCTACCGGGAACGCCATAGGGGGTGTTGGGGGAGATATCAGTCTGGGCGTGCAGCAAGCCGACAGCCAGGAACGCCACCGCTGCCAACACCACAGTGAACTTTGAGGTCAAATGGACGAAGGTTCGAAAGCTAAGGCAGCGAAGAGACATGAGTGGCCCCCTTTTGTGGCTGCAAGGTTATCTCGTGAGTCGCAGCTGAACTGGCATTGCTAGCCGTAGTGGATCAAGCGAATTCCTGAACGATACGTTGACATCCTGGTGTGGCTACAAAGCTATTAGCCGGACGGCTTTTGCCGTTCTCATATAAGTAGGCGCGAACGGGGTGAGAGAACTATCATGCGGTGATTGTTTTCTTGACGAGACTGCCTCAGGGGCCTGAATATCCCCAGGTGTTCACACGACATCCGTTCTCGGGCCAATAGAATTTTTATCGCTACTATCATCACGGAACGTGGCATCGTTAGGAAGTGGGAAGAACTGGTGCAGTCCGCTTTGTCTCTTGGCAACCCCAGAGAACCGAGACAGCAGAGCGGTCTGCCGACGTTGAACGGCTACAACCTGAAGGTGATCGAACTTCGAGACTTGCTGATTAAGGTTTCCCGCGAAGACCTTGGAATTGAGTGAACCAACCGTGCCCACCGTCAAAGCCGTAAAAGAAGAGAGGATTGCTTCTGCTTCCTTCGTTTGGAACTGGGAAGAAACGATGGCCTTGCACCATGCACTCCGCGGACTCAGACATCAACTGAGAGAAGCCTACGGCATAGACAATCTACAGATGTGGTTCAAGACCCCGTGGGGCGGTCCAACTCACAGTGAATTTTCCCTAGTCGTTGAACTGGCAAAAGGTACCACGGCGGCAACGGCAAGGGCGGTTGTGAAGTGCCTGCTTGACATGAGCAGAGACTTCCTGAAGAAACACAAAGCAACCACCAAAGGCGCGAAAACTAAATCAATGAAGACTCGAAAGCCGCGCGCTGCCAAAACCTAGAAAAAACGTTAGTATGAGTTGAAGTCTGTTGCATCGGCGATTCGCTTGACCCAAGCACAAACAAAAATAGACCCGCAACACGGAGGTCGCAACAGCCCGGTGTGGAGCGAAACAGCAGGCTGCCAAACATGGTTTTTGCTGGGATTTTAGAGGCTATCGGACCTCGAAAAGCAACCGACTGGAACGAAATTTAACTCGAAATTCATGAATGGTCGGGACGACTGGATTTGAACCAGCGACCTCACCCACCCCAAGGGTGCGCGATACCAGGCTTCGCTACGTCCCGACCGAAACTACTGCGAAGTGGGCTTTATCAGGCTATCACTTGCGTTCGAGAAGCGTCAAGAAAGCGCGCAGCGTATCCCGCAGGTCCAGCAACATCTTCCTGCTCAAGAGTTGCGCAGTGCCTTCCACTGCGCCGGCGCCGACGCCAACTGCACCGCCACTGCCTGCGACTCCATCGTTCTCGACCGCCCCGGTCTGCTCGCGTAAATGCCTCCGCGCCCCGGCAATCGTAAACCCCTCGTCATACAGCAGCCGCTTGATCCTCAACACCATCTCCACATCTTCCTGGCGATAAAGCCGGTGCCCACTAGGGCTCTTCACCGGCTCGAGCATCGGAAACTCCGTCTCCCAATACCGCAGTACAAACGGCTTAAGATTGGTCAGCCGGCTGACCTCGCCGATGCGATAAAAATCCTTCTCAATGGTGGGCTGCGCAACGGTGGCAGTGCTAGGCATCGCGAATTCCTATCGGCAGGGGACGCCGCTATCGTAGCAGTTTCCCCCCTTTTCCTCGAGGGGCGCAGGCGCGCTGTGTCTCTTTCGGCAGGCTTCTGAAAGCCACCATACCCGATTCATTCCTCGTCTTTGTTCTTGCGGGGTCGCGGCTCGCGCTTCCGCAATCGCTGCACGAATCGCACCGGCGCCCCAAGAAACTCATACTTGGCGCGCAGCTGATTCTCCAAAAACCGCTCATAACTAAAATGCATCGGCTCTTTTTGGTTGCTGAAAAGCAAAAACGTCGGCGGCGCGGTCTTGGCCTGCGTAATGTAATAAATCCGCACCGGCCGCGCCTTAGGCGTAGTCCCGCGCTGCAAATCCACGTCCTCCTTCAACCAGCGGTTCAACTCCGGCGTAGGAATGTGCCGGCGCCGCGCCTCCGCCACCTGATCGATCAACGGGAAAAGTTTCGCGGCCCGCTCTCCAGTCTTGGCGGAAAGAAACACGATGGGTGCATAACTCAAAAACTTCAATTTCCCGCGAATCATTTTTTCGTAATCGAACGCCAGCTTCCCTGAATCAAAATCCTCCGGCCGGTGCCGCTCCCCAGCAGGACGCCTCGACTTACCCTTGGCGCTCGCTGCATCGCGTGAAGCCGCGTCCCGCGCCGCCACCACTGCCAAATCCCACTTATTGATGACAATAATGACCGATCGCCCGGACTCCTCCGCGTAGCTGGCAATCTGCGCGTCGCCCTGGGTCACTCCCTGCTCCCCATCCACCACCAGCAACGCTACATCGCACCGCTCCAACCCGCGCCGGGCCATCACCACGCTCAGTTTCTCCGCCACCAAAGTCGTTTTGGCCTTGCGCCGGATCCCTGCCGTATCCACAAACCGGTAGGTATGCCCCTCGCGCGCCACTTCCATGTCCACATTGTCCATGGTAGTTCCCGGAATCGGCGAAACGATGGAGCGCTCCTCCCCCGCCATGCGGTTCAAAAGCGTAGACTTCCCCACGTTCGGCCGCCCGATAATAGCCACTTCGACGGCGCCCTCTTTCTCCTGTTCTTCTTCCGATTCGACCGCTCCCACTTCTGCCAGCGCAGCGTCCAGCAAATCGTCCACCCCGGTACCATGTTCGGCAGCGATCGGAAACACCGGCACGCCCAGCGAATGAAACACCGCCGCATTCACTTCTTGCGAAACCGCATCCACTTTGTTGACGGCCACCACAAAAGGCTTCCCCGTAGTGCGCAGAAGCCGCGCCAGCTCCTGATCCAAAGGCGTCACGCCTGCCTGACTGTCCACCACCAAAACCAGCAGCGCGGCCTTCTTAATGGCCACATGCGCCTGCCGCAAAATCTCCGTCGGGATCAACGCCTTGTCGTCCGGAACAATTCCCCCGGTATCGACAATTTCCAGCGATTTCCCGCGCCACTCCGCCTTGCCATAAATCCGGTCGCGCGTAATCCCCGACTCGTTTGTCACAATCGAACGCCGTGTCCCCGTCAAGCGGTTAAAAAGCGTGGACTTGCCCACATTGGGCCGTCCCAAAATCACGAGCGATGGAAGTATTTGCGTCATGTTGTTAAAGCGGCGGGCGGACAATCGAGAACCGCAACAGCGCTCGAACCTCTCACTCTACAGCATCCCACGCGATTCCGCTCATCTGGAGACTCAGCCGAGTGGTAAGCAATCCTTCAGAACGAGTTCTTCAGGCGCCCCCCTCCTAAGAAAAAAAGAAGCGCCCCGGCAGAGGCGACCGGGGCGCTTCGTGAATGGTTTACGCAGCCGTTAGAAAATAATCTTGACGGCCAGCTGCATGTTAAACGCTTCGCCAGGCCCGATGCCGGGAGCCCCGTTGAAGTCGCCAATGGTATCGCTCACATTCCCGAATCCGCTTGCAGTCGTGCATTGGAGTGGATTCGTTGCCGCCGCGTTGGGCGCGCAACTGCTACCCACGGATCCGGGGCCGGAAGCAAGGTTGATACGGTTAAGGAGATTGAAGATCTCGGCGCGAAGTTGGACCCTGACCCTCTCGTGGATCGGGATGTTTTTGATAACAGAGAGGTCCACATCTCCGTAGCCGGGGCCGTAAAACCTGTTGCGAGCCAGGTTTCCAGGTCCTGTGCAAGCAGCATTGGGGCACGCAAACGCCGCTGGATTCCACCATTGTTCTCCGCCCTTCGCGGCTGAGAAGGTGTGTGTAATTCCGGCGTACGGGTTGCCAATCAGGTTCAGGCCCAGGGGAACTTCGTCCGACGGCTGGCCGGTGTGGAAGTTCCACAGACTGCTGACCTGCCATCCGTTGACAAGCCGGCTGGACCATTCCGGAGCCCAAGACGCTCTCGGAACATCGTAGAGGAAACTCGCAGTGAAAAGGTTCCGGGTGTCATAGTCGCTGTTGCCGTAGATGGATTTCGGATTGAGGGTCGGGGGGATGACCGCGCGATATTCACTGACCTCATCCAGGGAATGCCCCCAAGTATAGGAGTACTGCGACGTCAGCCCGTGCCAGGACCGAAGCTTGAAAGTGGTTTGCAAAGCGTTGTAGTTGGAGGTGCCCACGCTGTTAAGTTGAATGATCGAACCGAAATTGGTTCCGGCCGTCGGCTCATTCAGCATAATGTTCAATTTTCGTCCCTCGCTGCCTACATAACCGATCTGCCAGACGGCCGCGTTGCCAAAGCTCTTCTCAATCTGCAAGCTGTAATTGTAGAAGTATGGCGTGCGGAAATTCTGGCTTACGGAATAGGCGCTCAGCCCCGAAACGTTCGTGCAGGTGGGATTGGAGCAAGGCGTTACACCGGCAAAGACTGATCCAGCGGTGTTAACTTGTCCCGCATTAGGTGAACCGACGGGGCACACTCGTCCAGGCACCTGCACCGCCTGCCAGTTATAGGAAGTTTGACCGCAAAATTCCGAGCTATAAACCGAGACGGCATGAGGACCAAAGGGATTGTCTTCCAACCCATCGGCCGCCCCACTCAGCGGAGGACGGAAATCGAGGAAGGGGTTCATGTTGATTTGATCGTAGAAGACGCCGATTCCCCCGCGGACAACTAGATCGCCTCTTGATCCTGGCTGATACGCAAAGCCCAAGCGAGGCGCGAAGTTGTTTTTGTCCGCCGGATAAATAGAACTGATGCCGTTGCCTTGGACGGCGAGTCCTTTGCCAGCAACGTAGACCGCGAGGTCATTCCCGTTGGTGCTATGGAGCGGTCCAAAGTATTCGTAGCGCAAGCCAAGACTTACGCTCAGTCTCTTGCTCACTTTCCAGTCATCGCCGGCGAAGAAGTTGAAGGCGTTTACCTCCACGAAGCGTTCTGGATTACCGACCGTTATCGTCGAGTTCGATACATCGCCGGCCAGGAAATCGGCCAAAGCTTGCGCCGTTGGTAGTAGATTGGAATTAAACAACGCTGTGCATGCGGCAGTGGGAGTCGCAGAGCCGCATCCCGTGGCTCCGGTCCAAGGTCCCTGAGTTCCGTCAAAGACAAACTGCCCTGTCCCGCGGCGATGGTAGAACTCATCCACGTGAGCCTGCCGGATCTCACCGCCGAAGCGCATCTGGTGATTCCCGGTGCTATAGGAAACGATATCCGTTAAATGCCAGGTGAGGTCGCTACGCCCTTCCGGAGGCGTGATGCCAATCTGTTCAAAGCCTGCCCCGCTGGCCGTCCCTGAAGCAGGGGAAATCACGATATTCGGTGCCCCGAAGATGGGCGTCCCGTGATTGGTTGCGTCGGGACTGAGGAACAGGCCCAGGGCTTGGGTATTGAAGCCGTTGTTGAAGTCATGAAAGAGCTGGTTGAAGTAGTTCGCGCCGGTGAGCAGTTGATTGGTCAATTTCGAAGTAAGAGTCGAATTGAGCACCAGCGAGTAGTTAAAAACATGAATGGGAGCAACCTCGAAATAGTCGTGCAAGTTCGAACTGGCCGTTCCCAGAGCTGGACTCCCTCCCGTTGGGGCGGTCTGGCTACCCTGTCCCCCGAACCATCGGAGGGAAAGGCGGTGCTTGTCAGTGATGTTGTAATCGACCTTTGCTACCCCATTGTAGCTATACCCCGTCGAGGCGATGGGGCTGAAGAAGTTATCTAGGGTAGCCGGAAGGCTGCCGATTATATTTCTTGGCCAAAATCCGTTGGTGCCGATCAGCTTCGCGGAGAGAGAACTCTCGGTGACGGGAGCGTAGGAGCCGTACTTACCGCCAGGATTATTGAGCAAATCCAGGGCTTGCGTGACCCAAGCATCGGAAGGATCAGTGGCTTTGCCCGACAACCCAATAATGTATTGTTGTTTTTCATAACTGAGAAAATAAAACGCCTTGTTCTTGATGATCGGACCACCCACGGAGAATCCGTAGTTCTCGTTGCGTAGGGGAGGCGCTTTGCTGCCGACCGTGGGAGTGAAGAAGGGCGAGTGCGCGCCATAGTACTCATTCCGATTGTAGTAGTAAGCAGACCCGTGGATCTGGTTGCCCCCGGATTTGATGACTAGGTTTACCGTGCCCCCGGCGTTGCGTCCCGCTTCCGCACCCGACTGTGTCTGCGCCGAGAATTCGTCAATCGAATCGATGGGCAGCACGATGCCGGCGATGCCCGAAACGCCTCCCTGGTTAACCGCAGGGATGTTGTGCCAGAAGTCGTTATTGTCCACGCCATCAATCTGCCAGTTCATTTGATTGGGGCGCGTGCCGTTCAGCGAACCGAATCCGCCAACAGAATAACCGCCGTAGCCCGGCGATACCGCGATCAACTGCGTAAAGTCTCGTCCGTTTAGCGGCATATCCGCGACGACGTCCGACGTGATCGTCGTGTTCTGCGTCGACGTCGTGGTGTCCAGCGACAAGGCCGCAGCGGAAACTTCCACCGTCGTGGCCTGCTGCTGAAGCGAAAGCTTGACTGTCAGCGTGTAGATTGTTCCTGCAGTAACTTCGACCTTGTCCACGGTATAGACCGGGAAGCCCGCGGCCGTGACGCTTACCTTATAGAAGCCCAGCGGAATATCCTGAAAAGAGAACGCTCCATCGCTGGTCGCGACCGTGTTGTGCTCAATGCCGGTGGAATTCTCCGTGGCCTTCACCGCGGCATTGGGAACGGACGCGCCGGAAGGATCCGACACCGTGCCGTTGATCGCGCCACGAAACGTTTGCGCATGGCTCACCAATGCGAAAACAGTGAGCATGATGGCTGTCGCTCCCGCGCGCAAAAATACAGACTTAAATCCCCCGGATACCCCTTGCTTCTGTGATTGCATAGAAACACCCCTCCTCGTTATTATTCTCATGTCCCTCGGCACTTTTTAGTTGACCACTACACTTTTGCCCATTAACTAACACCTTTGCCCGATACTCTGTCAATCCAAAATTTTCAATTTGACTGGTCGAAAGAATGAATAGTTTGCAGGGAAGGAACCCAGGCAGTGGCCGCAAATTGGACTCACGAGGCCCATCGAAGCGCGCCGCATGCTCTTCCGCTGTCGTCAATCTCCATAAGGGTTTCCTAGGGGCCGGCTCAGCCGCGATCCTCCCCAAGCTGGCGCCCGTGCCGCTGGGGGGGCTGGGGCCATCGCTGGGCACGTTTCTGGATGACTCTAGCCCGATATTGCTAACCGGCCATGGTCCCTCGCCACATTTCTGGTAGAGTGCTGAGCAGAGACGAGATAGCCCCCAACTGCATTATTGCTATTTGTTAAGATCGTGTAAGTTTTAGGGGCTTCCCTGCGTACTAGTCTATGGAACCGCTGAGACCAGGCCCCATGAGCGTGCCCGGAATGACGCAGACCACGGAGGCAGTTGCCCGGGCTCGTGCAGGGGATGCCGATGCTTGGGGGGAGCTTTACCGGGATTATGCTCCGGCTATCTTTCGGTTTTGCCGGAGGGCTCTGCCGACGCGGGAAGACGCCGAAGATGCCACCATGGAGATATTCATGAAGTTGCGGGACAAGCAGAGCCAGTACGACGAGACGCGCTCCTTTACCGCCTGGCTCTACAGGGTAGCCGCCAACCATTGCTGGGATATCCTGCGGCGGCGCAAAATCCGCCAGGACAAAGAGACCGACGATGTGGAAAATGTCCCGCTGGAACACCCCGACCCCAACCAATTGGACAAGCTGATCGAGCAGAAAACCAGCGAAGAAGTGCGGCAGGCCTTGCACAAGCTGGGGGCGCGCGCCCGCATGGCTCTGGTGCTGCGCTATTACTCGGACATGAGTTATGACGAAATTGCCGATGAACTCGGCGTACGGCGCGCCTTTGTGGGCGTCGTGCTGCTTCGCGCACGGCATGAACTTCGGCAGGCGCTCGAAGGAAAGAGTGCGCTTGCTGCGGGAGGGACCTCTTGAGCGAACCTCGAAATCCCGTGTCGCAGGAAGGGCCGGACGGGACCATGGACCATCTGGATGAGATGACCTGCCTGCTCTATGCCGAGCGCCAACTGGACCGCGCCCGCGCCCAGGCAGTTTCGGCGCACACCCAGGACTGCGCTGCCTGCCGCACCTTGCTGCGGGCCCTCGACCGCGAATCCCGTTTGCTAACACGCGCCATGCTGGAAGAAGACGAACCGCTGCCATCACGGCTGGCGGAGTTTCAGGAGCGCGCGCGGAAATCGTTTGGCTGGATTTGGGGCCTGGTTTTAGGTTTGGCCGCAACGGGCGTCTACTCTCTTTATACCTTTGTCGTCGAGCCCTGGCAGCTACGTTTGGAGCAAGCAGGATTCGGCGGCACGAGCCTTCTGAGTCTGCTGGTTTTTCAAGGTGCCTTCTGGAAAGGATGGCAATCCGTGACGACACTTCTCGAGGTGCTGGCCATGCTAACCGTGGCGGGATTCGGCTTTGCCCTATTCCGGAAACGCCTGCGGCGCGGGTCGGCATTGGCTCTGGTGCTTGCGGGATTGTGTGCCACGCTGACTTTGCCTGCTCCAGCGAGTGCCACGGAATTTCATAAGACCGAGGGCGTCTATGAACTCTCCAAAGATGAGACGGTCAAGAGCGATCTCTTTGTCACCTGTGCGCGAGGACGAATTGACGGTACGGTGGAGGGAGACCTCTTTTTCTTCGGCCAAAGTATTGAAATCAGCGGACATATCAAGGGCGATGCCATTATTTTCGCGGGCTCGGCGCGCATCAACGGGCAAATCGACGGGAATATCCGGTCGTTTGCGAATAATGTGACCATTACCGGAAGTGTGGGCAAAAACGTCCTCACCTTTAATGAAGTCGTGAACCTGGATTCCGCTGGAAAAGTTGGCGGCAGCATGACCGCGTTTGGGGAGAGCGTGGGCCTGGATGGCCACCTCGGACGCGATCTTGTGGACTTCGCTGACCAGACCCTCATTTCTGGGACCGTCGACGGAAGGATCCAGGCGAAAGGGCGCACGATGTCGATTGGCTCCGCAGCCCAGATCGCAGGACCGATTCACTTCGAAGGCGACAACCCCGTAACTGTCGCTTCCGCGGCGAAACTGGCCTCACCCGTGGAATTCACCAAGAGAGAGCACAAATCTCAATACACGGAAGGGCATTACTACCTGTGGCGGGTCATTTGGACAGCGGCTTTCGTGCTGTTCGGGCTTGTGCTGTTCTTGCTGCTTCCGAAGTTCTCCGAAGAGACGGTAAGCGCCGGTGAACGCTTCGGAGCCCCCGTTGGGTTAGGCGTTCTGGTGTTCTTCGCTGTGCCCATCGCGGCCGTCATTGCTTGTATAACCGTCGTGGGCATCCCCCTGGGTGCCCTCACCTTTGCGCTTTGGATTCTTGGTCTCTTTACCGCCGAGATTGTGGTCGGCGCGGTAGTAGGCAATTGGATTCTTGGCAGGGCCACCGACATCTGGGGTTTGATTGGAAGAATGGCCATGGGGTTCGCGCTTGTGCGCATCGTCTATACCCCGCTCGAGCATCTTCATGTCGTAGGCTTCCTAGTCGCTTTGGGAATATGGATGTGGGGCATGGGAGCCATCTCGCTGGCGCTCTACAACCGGTTCTCGCCCAAGGTTTCCTCAGGCGCGACGGGTTCGGTGCCGGCAGTTTCGTTGCCGCCCTACAGCCCGATAGGCGGAATCCAGTCAGCCTAACCTGCGGGGCTAGATCTCCGATGGGATAACTCGAGTCCGCTCCGGCGCCACACCTAACGAGCCGAGAGTACCTAAAACGGAAGGGGCCGGAGCATCTTAAGATGCTCCGGCCCTTTGCCTTTTGCGGAGGCGAGTAAGGCCTTGAACTGGTTAGTTACTGTTGGCGAACCTTTCCGGCAAAGAAGGCCGGAGCGAGCGTGACCCCGGGGTCTTCAATGAAAAGGGCACGAATGCCTATAGGCGGAGTAGCTAAGGGAGGGTTTCCGTTGGAAATGCCGTCGAGATTGGTAACGTCAGTTCCATTTCCTTGTATTCCCGAGAAGATTTGAATCTCAAAGGAACTGGTTGGATTTAATGAGAAATACGCCGGAAGGGTGTTGATGTTACTGAGGGACGCAGTTAATGCTCCCACGGGAGTGGCGGTAAACCGGGACCAGCGCAGCGTAACGGCGTCTACGTTGTTGGCAATCGCCGCCTTTGTGCCATTGGCGGCGATGAAGGCCTTGACGTGGACAGCGACGGACTGACCCAGGTGGAGAGAATTCGTATCTGAACCGCTCGCAAAATTCGCGGTGTTGCCACCCAGCGCAAGGCCTTTCGTGTCGACCCTGAAAGTCGGACCCAGTGCCAAATTCACAGTCAGCGGAGAGCCGATACCCAAGCTGGCGATCAAAGAGCCCGAGGCCGCGGGAATTATGTCTGTGACGATTATATTAAACTGCGTTGTCGTGTTCGGTGTAATGGAGACGACCGTTCCCTCGACCGTGTCCACTACGGGGCTGGCCAGGAGCGGCTCGATTTCCTGGACCGTAAAGGTCCCATCGGAATGAAGAATTGCATCCATGCTTGCGGCTTCACCCGCAGTCGTGCCAAAACAGGCTGACAGCGAAGTCGCGCCGCCGCACAGGGTGCCGGTCGGATCGAGGTCGTAAACAGTGGTCGAAGCGCTCGAGGCGGTGATGGGCGGATGGTTCACAGCCGAGGCCGGGGCGATGGTCACCGTTGTACCGGAGACCGTGGCGATGCCGGTGAAATCCTCGATGAGATCTAGCTGGCCGGACGCGAGATTGGAGTTCGTGCGGGGAAGAGCGAAAGCGCTCGCGACACTGGTGGTGCCGGAATTGAGGAAGTTAATGGCCAGTGTGCTGCCGGTGACGGAGACGGCCTTCGCGAGATTGATATCGATGCCGATCCCGGTGTTGGCACCAATGGCCTCGGAAGTCGTGATTGTGGACGTAAAGGGCCCGGGGAGCGTGACGATGCATACCGCACCCGTGAGACACGCGGGGTTCACATTGGTGATAGTACCGCTAGTGCCATTAAAAAATGCGATCTCCGCACCAGAGAAAGTGATCGCGATGGTGGTATAGGTGCCCGTCGGGACTTTAGTCACGGTGCCCATAAAGGCAGAGTCGGATTGCAGGCGAACCAGATCAAAGGAGTAGCCGTTGCCGCTATTGATGCTGAAAGTTGTCGCCGTCCCCGTTGTGGGAGTCAACGTAATGGCAGTAGGAACAACCTTAAGACTCACCAGCCCAAGGGTGGCAGGAGGAGTGTCGGCGACCAGGACAAAGCTCACATCGGCCGTGCCAGGCGGTGGCTGCGTATGTGTACCGTTGGGGAAGCTGTGGCAAGCGGAGAGCAGCAAGGCTGTCGCTAAGGTTCCAGAAAGAAAAGACTTAGTATGTGTCATCGAGTACCCCACAAGGATGAATGTGCTTCGCCATGCCGCGCAAATTGCCGCAGTCGAACCCCAAGGTGGGATTTTACGCGGAAGAGTGAGTAACAGGATTCTCATAAACAAAGGCGGTTGCCCAAGTACTAAACGAGCCGCGAAGACCCTGGAAGTGCATCTGGCGCGTATCAGCGGAGTGCTTGGAGATCAAATCTGGTTTCGCCGTGCTGGCCGTCCGAAGTGTCGATGAGCACGGTCAGGTCCCCCGAATCGATTTTGGCGGCCGTGAACTCCAGGACGATTTGCTCACCGTTTGGGGGGAGAAAACCGAATTCCGTGGACTCACTGTAAGGGGAACTCTCAAACGAATTGGGAACTACTTCTTTTTTGTTCTGCATGACTTTGACGGTCACGGCATTCGCCGGGGCCTGCTGTCGGTAGCAAACGTCCAGATAGATGCGAAAGGACAAGGGTTTGCCGGAGAAGTCCTTGACCGCGC
>Ga0207059_1135_pt1 | contig 14314 bp, 20 predicted proteins | sample Alteio_BWMinCont_32_FD_153273 | JGI IMG/M metagenome (GOLD analysis project Ga0207059, IMG submission 153273) | Enriched cells from forest soil in Barre Woods Harvard Forest LTER site, Petersham, Massachusetts, United States -... | ecosystem: Environmental > Terrestrial > Soil > Temperate forest >...
GGCATATTCACCAGTTCAGCACATGGCGAAAGATATCATTCAGGTATTCATGTCAGAGCAAAAACCGCCGATCGCACCACCGGCGGCAGTGCCGGCCGTTGTCATTGTCGGAAGGCCGAACGTCGGTAAATCCACACTCTTCAACCGCATTACCGGACAGCGCCGCTCGATTGTCGGGGATGAACCCGGGATGACGCGGGACCGCATTCACGGCCTCGCCACGCACGAAGGCCGCCGCTTCGAACTGATCGATACCGGCGGTGTGGTTGTCAGTGACGCCGACTACATCCCGAGCCAGATCCTCGCCCAGGCGCGCGTGGCGCTGGAACAGGCGTCGCAAGTCATCTTCCTGGTCGACGGACGGAGCGAAATCACCGCCTCCGACCGTGAACTGGCCGCCATGCTTCGCAAAATCGGCAAGCCGGTCACGCTGGTCGTCAACAAATGCGATACCGGCGCCCGAGAGGATCTGGTTCATGATTTCTATTCGCTCGGCTTCGAGGACATCTACCCTGTTTCGTCCGAGCACGGTCTCGGCTTCGACCGACTCCTCGATCACGTCACAAGGGACTTTCCTTCGGAGCCGGAGCCGGAAACCGAGCGTGGAATCAAGGTGGCGATCATCGGGCGGCCGAACGTCGGCAAATCGACGCTGTTGAACGCGTTGACAGGACAGGAGCGGTCGATCGTTTCTCCTGTTGCGGGGACTACGCGGGACGCAGTGGATGAAACCGTGGAGCGCCACGGCACGAAGTTCATATTCGTCGACACCGCGGGCATACGGCGAAAGGGCAAGACGAAGCAGATGGCCGAAAAGCTGAGCGTGGTGATGGCGCGCCGCCACATCCGACTGGCGGACATCGTGCTGGTGGTGATGGATGCCGGGGAAGGCTTTGTGGCTCTCGATGCCACCATCGCCGGTTACGCGCACGAAGGCGGGCGGCCCGTGATCCTCTGTATCAATAAGTGGGATCTGATCACGTCGGGAAAGCGCAAGGAGTTCGAGCAGAACGTGCGCGATCGCCTGAAATTTCTGGACTACGCGCCGATGATTTTCATGTCGGCCCTGAATGCCGTTGGCGTCGATGAGCTGCTCGAATTAATCAAGCGCATCAACGATTCGGCTTTCAAGCGCGTGACGACCGGCGAACTGAACCGTTTTGTCGAGACGCTGCACTTTGAGGAACGCAAGGTTTTATATATTACGCAGGCCAGCGTACGGCCGCCGTCTTTCATTCTGTTTACGGATAAGGCCGACCCGCTCCATTTCTCGCACGAACGCTATCTGACGAATCAACTGCGCAAGCGGTTTGGATTCGAAGGCACGCCGATCCATGTAAAGATCCGCGGACGCGTGCGCAAGAAGGATCGGCCTCCGCAGAGATAGACGCACCGGAGGCAGCCGGGGCGGTGAACAGTTGGACGGTTTGACTGTCCACCCGTGGTAGAGCGCGGCGCCACTGGAAACGACGCCGCGATGTTTTTCAGCGGAATTGACGGATTTCGATTCCCGTTTACGCAATTCTAAATTGAGTTCAACAACTTCTTGTGTGACGGGAGAGAACAGATGAGCTTTTTCCTGGTACGGTGGTTTACGTTTTGGCGAACAGCTGGTTTACTCATTCCTTTGGCATGTTGCGCCCAGAATTACACAATCACGACTGTTGCCGGCGGCGGCAGGCCACCTACCGGAAACGGTGACGGCGGGCCGGCGACATCTGCCGTTCTGGACGAACCGTGGGATGTCGTGCTGGACGGCAGCGGTAATCTCTACATCGCCGCCAGCCAGGTCCGAAAAGTCACACCAACCGGGACTATTACGACGGTGGCCGGCATGATCAACGCTCCAAGCCTGGGAGACGGCGGACCAGCCGTCGAGGCGTCGCTGGAGGCGACCGCGATCGCGATCGATTCTGCCGGCAACCTATTCATAGCCGACAGCCAGCAAATTGGCTCCGGCCGTATCCGAAAAGTCGATTCGAACGGCATTATTACGACCTATGCCGGCGGCGGACCTCCCAGTAACACTACCGGCGACGGCGGACCTGCAATCGACGCGAATTTCGGTCAGGTGCTGGGGATCGCGACGGACGCCTCGGGCAATGTATATTTCCTCGACGGTAATGGGGTTCTTCGGAAGGTCGACAAGAATGGCATCATAACAAGCGTGGCTGGCCGGGGCTCGTCGTCGGCCGATGGAATTCCAGCTATCTCGGCGGGTTTCGGATACCCATCCGGCGTAGCCGTCGACGGAGCTGGAAATATATATGTCGTCGACGCAAACCAAAACCGGGTCAGATTAATTTCGCGCAACGGCACGATCACGACCGTGGCAGGCAGCGGCTCCGCAACATATTCAGGGGACAATGGGCCAGCAACAAAAGCTGGAATTGCCTCGCCCTGGCACGTTGCTGTGGATGCTTCCGGAAACCTCTATATTTCCGAGCGGGTTGACGGTTTTGACCAAAGTTCGGGCAACTTCATCCGGAAAGTGTCCGGCGGCACAATTTACACCATCGCTGGGAACGGAAATAAAGGCTTCTCCGGCGACGGAGGGCCGGCGACGAGCGCTGAAATGGGCAATCCGGAGGGGCTGGCTGTTTCGTCCACGGGAAAGGTATACATCGCGGACAACTACTCCGCGGGATGGGTCAGACTGCTGACACCATCTGCTACGCCCCCAACCGTCAAAACGGGCGGCGTCGTCCCGGTGTACAGTTCATCCACAACAATTCAGCCTGGCTCATGGGTCTCCATCTTCGGAAATAATCTCGCGGATGCGACGGCTCTCTGGAACGGCGACTTTCCAATCTCCCTCGGCGGCACGAGCGTTACCATCAACGGCAAGAATGCATACCTATGGTTTGTCAGCCCGACGCAAATCAATTTTCAAGCGCCGGACGACACGACTACCGGACCGGTGCCGGTCGTCGTTACCACGCCAAACGGGACGGTGTCGTCGACCGTCAGTCTCGGCTCGTACGCGCCGTCCTTCAGCCTTTTGAACGCTACTTACCCGGTAGCTATCGTGTTGACAAAAGGGCCGGGAAACAGCGGACAAGGATACGACATTATCGGTCCTGTCGGAGCATTCACCTTCCCGACGCGCCCCGTGAATCCCGGAGAAACGCTCATCCTGTACGGGGTAGGATTCGGGCCCACTAACCCGCCAGTAAATGCCGGAGCGATCTTCTCCGGCGCCGCGGCCTGCACCACCGTGCCTGAGGTAACTGTCGGCGGGGTACCGGCGACAGTGGCATTTGCAGGCGTGATCGAGGCGGGACTGTACCAGATTAATCTGATCGTTCCGAACGCGGGAAGCGGCGATCAGTCGCTCCAGGCGAAGATCGGGGGAGTGACGACTCAAAGCAACATAGCCATTACGGTTCAGTAGCCTAATCCGACTTTCGCCTTAAGGGGCATTTTCGACGGTTGGGCAGGAGAATTCTTTTTGCTTTCAATGGCGGTGCTGCGAAAAGACGGCGCAGCGCACCGTTCTGTATCTGGGTGAGATCAACGACCGGCAGCAGGCAGCGTGGCGCAGGACGCTGGAAGTGTTCGATGAAGCCGAGCAGCGCTTCACCACGATGAGTCTGTTTCCCGATGACCGGGAGATCCCATCCGATGCCATTGACAGCATCCAGGTGCGCCTGAGCGGTCTGGGAGAAGGTGCTGCGGCTGCTTGCGGTCAATCGCCTGCTCGATCCGTGCAGCGAGTTCCGCGTACACCGCCAGTGGTATGTGGACTCCGCGATGGACGAGTTGCTGGAAAAGTCTTCCCAAACGCGATCAACTGCTGCTGCGCATCGGCGCGGCGAAGAAAGAAGCGGGACGGGCTTTGCGCTTCGTGAAGATCCAGCTTTCCGCCGCTGCTTACGATCATTCGAAGCAGATTCTGTACCTGCGATTCCGCAACACCGGCGACGTTTATCGCTACTTCGAACTGCCGGATGCCGATTATCGGGCAGTCGAGCGTAGATCGTGCCCCGATTGAAAACGGAACAGCAAGAAAAAAGCCGCGAACCGGATTTCGCCGGTCGCGGCTGGATTGGATGAAGCTCAGCGCGGGGCCGAAGCCCCGACCCCATTATTCTTTGGTTTCTTCTTCTGCTTCCTCAGGCTCGCGGCCTTCCTGTTGTGCTTTGAGCCGCGCTTCCTTGCGTTTGGCGCGTTCCGCCGCGCGCTTCACCAGCTCCGAGCCGACCAGTTCCAGCATGGCCAGCTCCGCGCCGTCACCTTTGCGATTGCCCAGACGAGTGATGCGTGTGTAACCGCCTTCGCGCTGGCCAAAGCGGGTTCCGAGAGTATCGAACAGCTTCTGGACGGATTTCGGCGTCGTCAGGAAAGACGCCGCTTGCCGCCGTGTGTGCAAAGTATCGCGCTTGGCGAGCGTGATCATTTTTTCGACGAGCGGCTGTATCGCCTTCGCCTTGGGAACGGTTGTGATCACGCGCTCGGCCTCGATCACGCTGGTCGTCAGGTTCTTGAACAGACTGTTGCGCGAGCCGACGTCCCGCTTCAGTTTTGCATTGCCGAATCGATGTCTCATTTTCGTTCTCGTTAATTAAGCGAACTGATCTTCGTCAGGGATATCCTCGGGGATCGAACCCGGCGGAGGAGGCGGCGGGGCAATCAGGCGGCCATGCGCGTCGGGTTTCATGCCGAGCGCGAGCCCCATGGTCTGAAGGATTTCCTTGATTTCGTTGAGCGACTTGCGGCCAAAGTTCTTGGTCCGCAGCATTTCGGATTCCGATTTCTGCACCAGTTCGCCAATGGTCTGGATGCCGGCGTTCTTGAGGCAGTTGTACGAACGAACCGAAAGCTCCAGCTCTTCCACGCTGCGATTGAGCTGATCGCTGACCCGGTCGAGACTGCGTTCGGCGGGCTCCTCGGTGAGTTCGGTGATCTCTTCGAAGTTGATGAAGATCGTCATATGATCTTTCAGCAGCTTCGCGGCGTGCCCGATTGCGTCTTGGGGGGAAATCGCCCCGTTGGTCCAGACTTCAAGCGTGAGCTTGTCGTAATCCGTCATCTGGCCGAGTCGAGCGGCCTCGACAGTGAAGTTCACCTTGCGCACCGGCGAATGCACGGAATCGATCGGGATGTAGCCGATAGCAAGATCCTCGTCGAAGTTCTTGTCAGCGCTGACGTAACCGCGGCCCGATTTGAGGCGCATCTCGATATCGAGCTTGCCCGCTTCGCTGACGGTCGCGATGTGCAGATTGCGGTCGAGCACTTCCACATCCGCGTCGGTTTGTATTGCGCCGGAGAAGACTTCGCCGGCTTTATCGGCGACCAGACGCACCGTCTTCATGCCTTCGCCGATCACCTTGAACGGAACCTGCTTCAGGTTGAGGATGATGTCGGTGGCATCTTCGACCACGCCCGGGATGGGGCTGAATTCGTGATCCACGCCTTCGATGCGGATCGCGGTGATGGCCGCGCCTTCGATGCTCGAAAGGAGCACGCGGCGAAGCGAGTTGCCGATTGTGGTACCGAAGCCGCGCTGGAACGGCTGGGCGGTGAACTGCCCGAAACGCTCCGTCAGGGTCTCGGTGTTAGCGACCAGACGTTTGGGTTTTTGAAATCCCTTGAACATACGTTTTTCTACTCCAATAGCGGCGCGGCTTTATCTCAATCCGCTCACGCCGGGGGTTTTACTGCAACTGCCTCACAGACTACTTGCTGTACAACTCGACTATCAACTGCTCGTTAATCGGGATCTGGACCAGTTCGTCGCGACGCGGCGTACTGTTGATCCTCCCCTTCAGATTCTCGCGATCGACGTCCATCCACGAGGGCGACGGCGCGTGTGCGGTGGCGTCGCGGGAAGAAAGGATGGTCGGATTATTTTTGCTGGATTCGCGCACGGAAATCTCATCCCCTGGTTTGACGACGAAGGAGGGAATGTTGACCTTGCGGCCGTTTACCTGAATGTGCCCGTGACGGACGATCTGGCGCGCCTGCGACCGGCTCGCGCCGAGGCCCATCCGGTAGATGACACTGTCGAGACGCCGCTCGAGAGTGCTCAGCAGGTTCTCGCCGGTGATTCCTTTCATCTTGACGGCTTTGGCGAATGTGTTGCGGAACTGAGCTTCCAGAACGCCATAGATGCGGCGCACTTTCTGTTTCTCGCGCAACTGCAGGCCATAGCCGACGATCTTCGCCTTGCGGTCTTTTCCGTGCTGTCCGGGAACGAAATTACGCTTTTCAATGGCACACTTTTCAGTGTGGCAGCGCTCGCCCTTCAGAAATAATTTCATGCCCTCGCGCCGACAGAGCCGGCAAACCGGGCCTCGATAACGTGCCAAATGATTCTCCTCTTCACGTGCGGTTTACGATCCGTTGGACCTTCGTCCCGCTTCACTACTGAACTTCAACAAAACACCGGCGACAAGATCGCCGGCGCTACACTCTTCGCTTCTTCGGCGGCCGGCACCCGTTGTGCGGAATCGGCGTGGTATCGCGGATGGATCTCACGTCGAGGCCCGCCGTCGCCAACGCGCGTACCGCCGATTCGCGACCGGAGCCAGGGCCGCTTACCCGCACTTCCACAGTGCGTAATCCGACTTCGTTCGCCTTGTTTGCCGCCGTCAATGCCGCTTGCTGCGCTGCAAATGGCGTGCCCTTGCGGGAGCCGCGAAACCCAAGCGAGCCCGCGCTCGACCAGGACACCGTGTTGCCTTCGGGATCGGCAATGGTCACGATCGTGTTGTTGAACGTCGCCTGAATGTGCACGATACCCACATGGACGACCCGCTTTTCCTTCTTCTTGAAGGTTTTTTTCTTTGCGCCCTTCGCTGGTGCTTTCGCCATTAGGTTTTCGACGTCGCTTTCTTCTTGTTGGCTACGGTGCCCTTACGCGGCCCCTTGCGGGTACGCGCATTGGTATGCGTCCGCTGACCGCGTGTCGGCAGGCCGCGGCGATGCCGCAGCCCTCGATAGGATCCCATTTCGATGTGACGCCGGATGTTCAGCGACACTTCCTTGCGGAGGTCGCCTTCGACCGCGCCTTCCTCTTCGAGGATATTGCGGACGTTGTTGACTTCTTCCTCCGTCAAATCGCCGACCTTCTTATTGGCGTCGATGCCTGCGCGATAAAGCAGACTCTTCGAGCGGGTTCGGCCGATGCCGTAGATGTAGGTGAGACCGATCTCAGCCCGTTTTTTCGGTGGTAGATCAACGCCCGCGATACGTGCCATGTATTATCCCTGCCTCTGCTTGTGTTTCGGATTGCTGCAAATGACCCGCACCACGCCCTCGCGGTGGATCAACTTGCACTTGTCACAGATTTTTTTTACCGATGCGCGAACTTTCATAAAATTCCTAACCGATCTTCTTCACTATCCGGCCCCGCGTCAGATCGTGCTCCCCGAGCTCGACGTCCACGCGGTCGCCCGGCAATAGCCGGACCCAATTCCTGCCCGCCGCCCCCGCTCCATGGGCGAGAACCTGCGCCTTGTTACTCAATTCGAGCTTATACAGCAGGCTCGGTAATTCTTCCACCACGACAGCCTGAACTGTCACGGTCTGGTCAAGACCCACGGCCCGTTCGCCGTGACCGCCACGCAGTGTTCGAAGTGGGCCGAATACGATCCGTCCTTCGCCACCGCCGTCCACTTATCCTTCAATACTTTCGCGTCCGGCTTCCCGGCATTCACCATCGGCTCGATCGCGAGCACCATGCCCTCGCGCAGCCGGGGATTTTCGTTCCGCTTGTCCACGTAGTTGGGAACCTGCGGCTCTTCATGCAGCTGAGTCCCGATCCCGTGTCCCACGTACTCCCGCACGATCGAAAACCCGTTATCCACAACGTGTTTCTCGACCGTCCCGCAAATATCAAACAGACGATTGCCTTCGCGAACCTTGTCAATCGCCAGTTCGAGCGATTCCTCGGTCACCTGCAGAAGCTTCTTCGTCTGCTCGTTCAGTTCGCCAACTCCCACCGTCAGCGCCGAATCGCCAAAATATCCTTCCAGCTGGACGCCCGTATCGATTGACACGATGTCGCCCTTCTTCACCACTCTCTTCGGGTTCGGCATGCCGTGCACGATTTCCTCGTTCACCGAAGTACAGAGCACGTATCGATACCTTTCCCCAGCGGCCGGCACGAAGTAGTCTTTGAACGCGGGCTTGGCCCCGGCGTCCGCCATCATCTTCACCGCTGCCAATTCCAGATCCCAGGTTGAGATTCCTTCTTCAACCATCGCGCCCAGCGCGTGCAGGATTCGATGCACCAGCAGCCCGCTGCGCCGCATCTTCTCCAGTTCCGCCCGGGTCTTGCGGATAATCATGCCGGGACCCGATCCTCACCCAGCAGATCCCCGCCGAGCAGTTCTTCGCCAAGAACGCCCCGCAGTTCCGACTTTATCCGTTCGAACACCGCTTCCGGCCGCTCCCGGCTCGCATCCACTTCAATCAACCGATCACTCGTCGCCCGGAAGAATTCGATCAGCGGCCGCGTCTGGCGCTCATACTGGGCCAACCGCTCGCGAACCACTTCTTCCCGATCATCGTCCCGAATCGTGAGCGTTGTGCCGTCAAGATCGCAGATACCTTCGACCTTCGGAGGACGGGAAACAGCGTTATACAGCGTGCCGCACTTCGGACACACACGTCTCCCACTGATTCGCGAGATAATTACATTGTAATCAACAACGAGGTGAATTACCACCTCCCCCGCTCCGCGCGCTGCGAGGACACGCATCAGTTCTTCCGCCTGCGCCGGTGTCCGGGGGTATCCATCGAGAATAAAACCACGCCGCGCATCCGGCTGCTGTATCCGTTCAAAGACCAGCCGATTCACCAATTCGTCCGAAACCAGCGACCCGGCGCGCATCCGGTCTTCGATCGCGAGGCCAATCGCATCGCCATGGCGGATATGCTCCCGCAGCATGTCTCCGGTCGAGATCTGTGGAATGCGCAGCCATTCGACCAGATATTTCGACTGCGTCCCTTTTCCGGAACCGGGCGAGCCGAACAGAATAATCGCACTTGGCCTGGTTACGGAAACCGGCGGCTTGGCCCGTTTCTCGGCACGTTTGCCACCTACTCGCGCGACAGCGCCCGACACCTTCGGTCCTGCTTTGGCCCCCATCATTTAGAGCAGCGCCATCTAGAAGGAACTGCGGCGCCCGCGCACTCGTCCCGCTCGCGGCGTAAACCCTTCGTAGTGACGCATGATGAGCTGCGCTTCGATCTGGTTGATGGTGTCCATGGCCACGCCCACCACGATCAGCAGGGACGTGCCGCCAAAATAGAACTGGACGTTCAGACCTTCCAGCAGAAATCGCGGGAATGTCTTGTCGATGGCGTTGCCGATCAGCGGCAGATGCTGCAAATGGATACCGTTCATCATGACCTGCGGTATCAGGCACAGAATCGCCAGGTAAATAGCGCCTACGAACGTGATCCGGGTCAGGATGGTGTTCATGTAGTCCGACGTGCTGCGTCCCGGCCGGATACCCGGGATGAACCCGCCGTACTTCCGCATGTTGTCGGCCGCTTCATTCGGATTGAAGATAATCGATACGTAGAAGAAGCAGAAGAAAATGATCAGCGCTACGAAAAATACAACGTAAAGAGGCTCGCCGGGGCGGACCGATGTCAGGGTATTGCTGAGCCACGCGTTGTTTTTGACGAACGGGAAACTCGCCACCGTCTGCGGGAAAGCCAGAATCGAAGAAGCGAAGATAACCGGGATCACACCGCCCGCATTCACTTTCAGCGGCATATGCGTCGATTGCCCGCCCATCACTCGCCGCCCGATAACCCGCTTGGCGTATTGCACCGGGATGCGGCGCTCGCCCAACTCGACCAACACGATGAACGCCACCACGGCGATCATGACCACGATAATCATCGCCAGTTCCAGCGCGTTCCATTCGTGGGTCACGAACACGTTGGTGTAGAGGTTGCCGATGGCTCCCGGCACGCCGACGACGATGCCGGTAAAGATGATCAATGACATGCCGTTGCCGACGCCGCGCTCGGTAATCTGCTCGCCGAGCCACATAATGAATGCCGTGCCGGTAGTGAGCGACAGGATAGTCAGCAGGATAAAACCGATGCCCGGGCTGATCACGATGTTGTCCTGCATTTTCTGCAGGCTGACCGCGATGCCGAAGGATTGCGCGATGCCGAGAGCCACGGTCAGGTACCGTGTCCACTGCGTGATTTTGCGGCGGCCGAGTTCGCCTTCCTTCTGCAGTTTCTCAAGCGTAGGAACAACGACTGTGAGCAATTGCAGGATGATCGACGCCGTGATGTACGGCATGATTCCGAGAGCAAACACAGATAAGCGCCGGATATTGCCGCCTGCGAACAGATCGAAGAAGCCGAAAATCCCGCCCGACTGGCGCGTCAGGAAGTCCTGCCAGCGTATAACGTCGATACCGGGGGTCGGGACGAAGCTGCCGAACCGGTAAACGGCGAGCATGGCAAATGTGAACAGAACGCGCTTCCGGAGATCCGGAATTCGGAATATATTGCCGATCGCTTCGAATAACTTGCCCACAGGTTTCTCGCTCTTTCCTTAAGCTCTACGCTATATATGCTACGCCCAATCCGCTTACTATGCGGCGGCCCCGATTACACGGGCCTGGCCGCCGGCTTTCTGGATCTTCTCCGCCGCCGACTTCGAAAAAATGTGCGCTTCGATGTCGATGCTGCGCGTGATTTCACCGGACCCGAGGACCTTGAGACCGTCGCCGAGCTTATTGATAATGCCGCGCTCGATCAGGCTGTCCACGGTGAACGTGTTGCCTTCCAGTTTTTCCAGATCCTTGAGGTTGACGATCGAATATTGCTTCTTGAAGATATTGGTAAATCCGCGCTTCGGCAAACGGCGGTGCAGCGGCATCTGGCCGCCTTCGAATCCGCGCATGATGCTGTAACCGGAAATGGAGCGCGCGCCCTTGTGACCGCGCGTCGACGTTTTGCCCCGGCCGGAACCCATACCGCGGCCGATGCGTTTTTTCCGGTGCTTCTGCCCGGCGGGTGGTTTGAGTGAACTCAGATTCATGGAATGTCCTGTCGTATACCAATAAAGCTAGTCAACCAGTGCCAGCAGATGTGGGATCTTCTTGACGAACCCGCGGAATGACGGCGTATCCGGCCGCTCCACAATCTGATTCATCTTCTTCAATCCCAGCGCGCGCACAATCACTTTATGCTTTTCAGGGGTGCAGATCGGGCTCCCGATCAGCTTGATCCTGATTTTTGCTTCAGTTTCAGCCATTACATTTTCTCCGGTGTCAGGCCGCGCATTTCCATCACTGCGTTCCTGTCGCGAAGCTGTTCGAGCGCATTGATAGTGGCTTTCACGACATTATGTGGATTGTGGCTGCCGATCGATTTTGTCAGCACATTCGGAATCCCGCAGGCCTGCACCACGGCGCGCACCGGACCGCCGGCAATGACGCCGGTACCGTCCTGGGCCGGCTTCAGCATGACCATGCCCGCGCCGAAACGGCCCAGCACCTGGTGCGGGATCGTGTTTTCGAGGAGATGTATCCTGCGCAGGTTTTTCTTTGCCGCTTCAATGCCTTTGCGGATTGCGGACGGCACTTCCTTGGCTTTGCCGACGCCGAATCCAACCACGCGCGCGGAAGAATCGCCCACGACGACCAGCGCCGAAAAGCTCATGTTCTTGCCGCCCTTGACCACTTTCGTGACGCGGTTGATCGCGACGACGTTTTCCTTCAGATTCAACGACTGCGGATCGACCCGCTTGACGGTATGAACAGCCATTAAAACTCCAGTCCTGCTTCGCGCGCCGCGTCGGCCAGCGCCTTCACGCGGCCATGATAAATATAGCCGCCACGGTCGAACACTACTTTACTAATGCCGTTCTCTTTGGCGCGCTCGGCTACACGCTTGCCGATTTCCTTTGCCGCCGCCAGATTGCCGCCCGTAACTTTTTTACCGTCGCCCGGCTTCTCTGTGGAACTCGCCGCCACCAGAGTCACACCTTTGGTATCGTCGATGACCTGCGCATAGATGTGCGCCGTGCTGCGAAAGACGGTCAGCCGGGGCCGCGCCGTGGTGCCGCGCAGTTTCTTGCGAATGCGGATGTGTACGCGCTCGCGGATCTCGTTTTTCGAAATCTGGCGAATCATTACTTCTTAGCTCCTGTGGCTCCGGACTTGCCGACCTTCTTCTTCAATACCTCGCCCATATAGCGGACGCCCTTGTTCTTGTACGGATCCGGTTTGCGCAGCGCCCGGATGTTGGCAGCCACCTGGCCCAGCATCTGTTTGTCATAGCCGGTCAGGACCAGATGAGTTTGTTTGTCGATTTTCAAATCGACGCCCTCTGGCAGCAAAACCTCGATCGGATGCGAATAACCCAGAGTGAATGTCGCGACCCTGCCCTTGACGTCCGCGCGATAACCGATGCCCACGATGTCGAGCTCTCTGGTGAAACCCGTCGAAACGCCCTGCACCGCATTCGCGGCCAGTGCCCGGGTCAGTCCGTGCAGCGCGGCATGGCTGTCGGACTCGCGGTGAATCTCGAGAATTCCGGCTTTCTGCTCAACGCTGATACCTTCGGGGATCGGCACTTCCAATGTCCCCTTGGGTCCCTGCACTTTCAATTGGTCGCCGATCTGTATTTTCACCGTAGCTGGCACGGGGATCGGCTTCTTTCCTACTCTGGACATATGTCGTCTACCCGGCTCCTTACCAAACCCGGCACAAAATCTCGCCGCCGACGCCTTCCTTGCGCGCTGTGCGGCCTGTCATCACACCTCTCGGCGTGGTCAGGATGCTGATGCCGAGGCCGCCCTGCACCCGCGGAATATCTGTCTTGCCAACATAGGTCCGGCAACCGGGGCGCGATACGCGCTCGATCCCGGTGACAACCGGCGAATTGTCCGTCGCATATTTCAGGTAGATGCGGATGACCTTCTTCAGGCCTTCGTCGGCGCCGGTCTTATGTCCACCCTCGGCAGGGGCGACCTTGAAGTTGGCGATATAGCCTTCTTCCTTGAGTATCCGGGCGATCTCGGTTTTCAGTTTCGAAGCCGGTACGTCCACTTTCGGATGGCGCGCCGCCATGGCATTGCGCACCCGAGTCAGCATATCTGCGATTGGATCACTTGTCACTTATCCCGACCTCCTTTCCTACCAACTGGCCTTCACAACGCCTGGAACTTCACCGTTCAGCGCCAGTTGCCGGAAGCACAGGCGGCAGATTCCGTATTTGCGCAGGAACGCCCGCGGACGGCCGCAGCGCCAGCAGCGATTGCGGTGCCGGCATGCGAACTTCGGCTTCTTCTTCTGCTCGTGCGCAAGCTTGTTCGCGTCCGCTTGCTTGCGGGATTTTGCGATCTTGGCGGTTGTTGCCATGAAATTGTTGGTTCCTCCTGCTGCTACTGGGCTCTTGCTACTGAGCTCGGAAAGGCATTCCCATCTGCTTGAGCAGCGCCAGACCTTCGGCGTCCGTTCGGGCAGTGGTGGTTATGGATATGTTCATCCCCTTGGTCTTGTCGACCTTCGAATAATCGATTTCGGGGAAAATCAGCTGATCTTTAACGCCCAGCGTATAATTGCCGCGTCCGTCGAACGATTTCGATGAAACGCCGCGGAAATCGCGCACACGCGGCAAGGCGACGTTTAACAAGCGGTCCAGAAACTCATACATGCGGTCGCCGCGCAGCGTAACCATGGTTCCGATCGCCATGCCTTCGCGCAGCTTGAACGCGGCGATCGATTTCTTCGCCTTCGTAATCACCGGCTTCTGACCGGCAATCGCAGTCAACTCGTTCACGGCGGCATCCATCAGCTTGGCGTTGCCCGTGGCTTCGCCCAGACCGATGTTGACGGACACTTTGTCGACCTTCGGCACGGCCATCACGTTCTTATACCCGAACTCCTTTGTCAGGGCGGGTACGACGGTTTTCAGATAATGCTCTCTCAGTCTCGCTGCCATTGATATTCCTTACTTCTTATCGAAAGTCTGACCGCATTTGCGGCAGATCCTCGTCCGCTTGGTCTTGCCGCCCGGAGCCTCGGTGACATGATGTCCGATTCGGGCCGGACCGCACTTCGCGCAGACGATCATTACATTCGATACCGCGATCGGTGCTTCCTTTTCGGCGATACCGCCGGCGATCTGCTTGGCCGGGTTCTTCCTCGTATGCCGCTTGATCATGTTGACGTGCTCGACAAGAATGCGCCCCGTCGTGCTGTCCACGTCCAGGATGCGCCCTTCCTTGCCGCGATCGCGTCCCGCGATCACCTTCACCGAGTCATTCTTTTTCAGCTGGATGCGAACCGGTGGCCGTTTGTCTTTCTTCAATTTCGCCGACATT
>Ga0207059_1138_pt1 | contig 14246 bp, 11 predicted proteins | sample Alteio_BWMinCont_32_FD_153273 | JGI IMG/M metagenome (GOLD analysis project Ga0207059, IMG submission 153273) | Enriched cells from forest soil in Barre Woods Harvard Forest LTER site, Petersham, Massachusetts, United States -... | ecosystem: Environmental > Terrestrial > Soil > Temperate forest >...
TTGCTTGTTCAACAATAGTTTTACTCATTGCCAAACCTAAGCCGGTGCCGGACGATTTGGTTGTAAAGTTGGGCATGAAGATTTTCGAGTGCATGTGTTCTGGTATGCCTTCTCCATTATCTGTAACTTTTATGACGATAGAATCTTCTTTCAGTTCTTCACTAACGCTGACCACACATTTGTCCCTATTATGACAAGCTTCCAATGCATTTTGCAGCAGGTTGGTGAATAACCGGTTGAGTTGCGTCCTATCTGCATATACCATGATACGCTGATAAACCGGCACCCATTTGAATAAAAGATTTTCTGTTGTTTCGTATAATGATGTCAGTGAGTATAGCATTTCATGCAAATCAAATACTTCATTCTTTGGGTTGCCAATATTAGCAAACTGAGAAAAATCGGCAGCTATCTTGGATAAATGATCAATTTGTTCAACTAATGTTTTAGCGACATTTGCGGTGAGTTCTTTCATGTTCACCGAATTATTATTGATTGCTTTTTGCAGGTACTGGATACTCAATTTCATTGGAGTGAGCGGGTTTTTGATTTCATGCGCTACTTGTCGCGCCATTTCGCGCCATGCACCTTCCCTTTCGCTTTTTGCTAAAGCAGCAGCGCTCTCTTCCAGTTTCTCCACCATTTTATTATACTCTTTGATCAAGCCGCCAATCTCATCATTCTTTTTCCATTCAATTACTTCGTTTGTTTTGCTCAGGTTGACCTGGCGCATTTTTTCTGATATCAATATAAACGAAGTGGTGATGCGATTAGTAAGGAACACAGCTACTGTCCCTGCAATTAAAAAGATAAAGACATTAAGATTAATGATAGTGACTAAAAACTTCGATATCTCATCATTCAATTCCTCTTCTGTGCTAAATGATGGGATGTTCAGGTAAGCTGCAGCTTTGCCACTGCCCATGCGCACCGGGCAATAAATGCTCTGGTAAGAAATACTCCCCATTTTTTCAGTATTAAAATATTCCACTGAATTCAGCCGGTTCATATAATAATAAGCCACGGGATGCATGTGTTCACTCAAAATCCCTTTCGTGTATACAAAGGGGTTGGAAGAAATGATTAACTGACCTTTGAGATTGTATAGGTTGATATCCGTGCTATGTATCTCAGCTACATTATCCACCATTTTTTCAAGCGCATCTTTAGAAATAATATTGTCGAGGCTAACGGAATCATCATCGATGGCCAGTTGGGGGAGTTTACTTTGAAATTCGCTCACCATTACTTTTAATGTATTGCTTAATCGATCCTGGTTATTCCTGTTGTAGCGATTAATCAGGAAAAAAATTGTTGCCACACCAATCACAATAAATAAAAACAGGCTCACAAAAATGATCGTCGTATGGATTTGAGAGCGGATATTTAATTGAAGATATTCCCTGAGCTGGCTCCAATGCAACCGGGTTTGGATAAGCAGGGAAGCGAGCCAGAATAATGCGACCAACAATAAAAATGCGCTGAACAAGTAAGCGAATAGCGTAACCGCTTCGATAAGATAATTATCTTTCTTAGCTATGACAATTATTTTATCGCCTGTTATGCTATGCCATAGTTCATCATAAGACCCGTTCTTCTTCTGATAAAAATCTTTTTTAGGGATGGCGCTGTCTGGCAGTTCTGTTGGGAAAGGATAATTATTATAATAGAAAATCAAATTTCTGTTACTATAAATTGCATAGGAATAAACCGGCGCATATTCAGGCAGGTATTCTTTTCTTTGCTGCGTAAGTTCGGGCACAACGCCACCGCTTTTATAGTTGCGAGGTTCGGCTAGTATGAATAAATAACCAATGGCTTTATGCGAACGCCCTTCAATTGATTTTTTATAGATGTACGTAAATTTATCGTAGGATTTTTCATAGTACTTCAAATCATCTATGCTTGTAGGTTTTCCCTGTAATTTGAAAATTGTATTGAGTGTGTCAAAAGATACCGGCTCCTGGTTGTATAACGGTTTTTCAACTGAATCATAGGTATAAATCTTTGTATCGTACTTATTGGTATAAACAGTAAAATTATTATTGATCAAACTATCCTTTATGGATTTATTGGATAAAGGATCTTTGAAGCGGCTGAAATTCTGGTAAAGAAAATCATTATCAAAAGAGATCAACGACATGCTCATCAGTTTTTCGCTCGTAGGGTCGCGCTGTTCCGCAAGCTTGTCGGCAAAGCTCCTGCGTTGCTGTAATTCAATTTTTCTGTTTTCAAAAATAATGATCACCGACATCGAGATCGAGAATACAAAAAGCCAGAACAAAACTTCGGAAACATTTAATTTATAATTTAGCCCTGAAAAAAGGTTCCTAAGCATTACCCATACATATACAAGCAGCCAGATTAATACATAAATATTCAACTCAACCATTTCGGTATTATGGATGAATGTCAGGAAAGACAGGCCGGTAAATGCAATGATGATATACGCAATCATGCTCCGCTCGGCAATATATCCTTTGATGAGCCGCAAAAGGATTTGCGTAAAGAAGAAATAACTCAACGCTAATGCTGCCAATACAATGAACCCAACAAAACTATATATGTTGAGGCTGAAAAAATTAGTCACGTTAAACGATATCCGCGCATCTGCAACCAGGCTCTGCACGATATCGGCAAAAATAAATGTGGAAATAACAAGTATTACTAATATGGCTCCTGAAATCGACCATCGCAGCCACCAACTGCGTCGGAATAACGGTAAGGAATAATCGTCGGTTTCCTGTTTGATGAACAGGATGATCCAGCAAAAAAGCAATGCATTGATCAATAAATCGCCCAATGACTTCAATACCAAATTGGTGCCGTATATACTGGGGTCAAATAATTCATATTGCCGAAGGTGAAGAAGTGTGGGGAAAGAATATACTATCACACGCAATATCAATACGACCGTAATTAAAAAAAAGATACCGATAAACCGGCCGAAATTTTCGGCAATGGAATGTGCGATATTATGAATGACCACCAGCAGCAACAGCACGCCGGTAAATGTTAATGAAAGCAACAGCCAGCTATATTTGGCGGCATGATAACCTTCCGTTTTTTGAAGATAAAATAAAATATTCCCGAAAGAGCTGGATACCGGGAAATCTGTTTTTGTATTGACAATGCGCACCCTGTTTTCAGCAGATGGTGAGCCCAGGAATTCGGGTTGAAGATTTGGGGTAGAAATATAATATTGCAAGCGGATTGGTATAAGGCCGATTAAAAGCACCTGGTCATTATCCGCATCAAGCTTTGTCGTTTTTATGATTTCATATTGGCCATTGCTTAAATAAACAAAATAATTGCCATCCTTTTTGTCCAGCATACTATCGGGAAAGACCGAACTTTGATCGCTCCAAAATTTTAATGTATAGTGAGAGGAAGAATCTTTTTTATAAATCAATATCCCATATTGTTTGTCGACAAGTTCATCTAATTCAGCTTTGCTGAATTCCCGGTTTATCAATTCATTTATCAGTAAGCTGTCGTGACTGAGCTTACCAAAATCAGTTTCTCTTTTTTGCAAAAAAGATTCGATAGAGTTGCGCAGTAATTTTGTGGATGTGTTGCCGCTTAAATAAAGCTTAATGATATATGCCGCAGCAAATAATATTACAGCTGCCAGTATGAGGTAGATATTTTTACGAAAGAAATTTTGTAGAAAAGACTTCAATCCTGCAATTTTTGCTTTTTAATCAAATCCCATATCGCGTCCATTTCTCCGAGCGTCATTTCCGATAATGTTTTGCCTTGGGAAACCGCTTCCTGTTCCATCCGGGTAAATCGGTCAATAAATTTTTTATTGGTTTTTTCCAGCGAATTCTCGGCATCTATCTGCAAAAACCGTGCGTAATTGATCAGGGAAAAGATTAGATCACCGAATTCTTCCGCAATTTTAGTTTGATCGTTTGCTGCTACTGCTTCTTTCAGCTCTCCAATTTCTTCCTCTACTTTATCCCAAACCTGCGTGGTATTGTCCCATTCAAACCCAACCTGCTTCGCTTTTTCCTGCAACCGCATTGCTTTAACCGTAGCGGGCAATGATACAGGTATGCCACTCAATACTGATTCTTTTCCTTCCTTTAATTTTAATTTTTCCCAATTCTTTTTCACATCTTCTTCATCATTCACTTTAACATTCCCGTAAATATGTGGGTGCCGGAAAATTAATTTGTCGCTAATGCCTTTGATCACTTCTTCCAATGAAAAACGATTTTGCTCTTTTCCTATTTTAGAATAAAAAACGATATGGAGCAGCAAATCGCCCAGTTCTTCTTTTATGCCTTTCCAATCTTCTTCGGTAATTGCATCAGCAAGCTCATAAGTTTCTTCTATCGTCATAGAACGTAATGTATGGATGGTTTGTTTTTTATCCCAGGGACATTTTTCTCTCAACTCATCCATGATCTTTATAAGCCCGGCAAATTCAGCGGCAGCGGTTTCTTGTTGCATATATTAAATTTCCAAAATTGAAAAAAGAAAGAAGATGATAAATAAAATGATGATAATAGTAAATGAAAGGGCATACAGGATAATATATTTCAGGAAAGTTTTTATCCCGCCCTGCTCGTAAAAATTTCGCATAGATTTATAAAAATAATACATCGAATAAATGATGATGGCTGTATTCAATAACCAAAGCCAGCCCCAGCCAGTCATATTAATAATATACCGTATTCCGAAAATGAACAGCAGCGCAATGAAGGAATAGACATACAGATGGATAGCGAATATGCCATGATCGGCATAGTAAAATTTTTTGCGCCTGCGGATATATAATAGCTGCAGCAAAAGTGCGAATATCGGCAGCGAGATAAATAACATTTTGGGAAAGTTGTGCAGGAAAACTGTAATCCATTCGTATAACAATTCATTTCTTTTGCCTTTATAACGGACATTCAAATCAATTTGCTTGCGCATAATCATTCTTTTGAACCAACCATCTTTTGTAGGCTCAGGCAAAGCTTTTTGGATAGAATCGTATTCTTCAATGGTTTTATATTGATGCTCACCAAAACCAACAGACATAGCTTCTGTTTCATTTTGCTTGGAAGAATCGTCGAATATCAAAGGCCGCTGGATATTACCCATCCGGGAAAATACCTGTTCAACCGATATCGAATCTCCTTTTGTTTTTGCATTTGCTAAAGCGGCTTTCTTGGCCTGCTCCATGCTTTTGCCGTTAAGTTTTACACGGTTATCCAGCTTCAGGTTTTTTAAATCAAAAAGAGAAAAGAAAATAATGAAAAAGATTGCCGATGTAAAAACATACATGCGTATTGGGTGCAGATAACTCGCCCGTTTGCCACTAATATATTCTTTTGAAAGAAAACCAGGCCTGATCAATAAATCTTTTAGCGTAGTAAAAAATTTACCATCAAAATGTGTGATATCATAAAAAAAATGCGTGATCAAATGCCAGGCCGATTGCTTGGGCTCAATATTTTCCTGGCTGCACTCATGGCAATAACGGCCATACAAAACCGCACCACAGTTCAGGCATATTTTCTCGTTTCTTTCTTTTGAGTGAGACAAGGGAGTAAATTTTGATAAAAATAAGAGATACGGAGGAAAGGACAAAGGTGGAAGGGCAAAGGGCAATAGGCGATGGGGCAAATGAGCAATATGCAATGGGCAATATGCAATGGGCAAAAACGAATAGTTAAAAAAGATTTTTACGATTTGCTACTTTATCCATTGCCTATTGCTCATTTGCCCCATTGCCCTTCGACCTTTGTCCTTCCCCGCATATTAAATAATCCTTTTTTTCGTTTTACAGATGCGTTTTAATTTTACCAATACAATAAGCACAAAATGAAAGGATTGACCGGGATTTTATTTTTATTGATGATGAAGACGGCTGTTGCCCAGTATTATTATAAGGATATCGTACTAACGGCGCAAACCACTGAAAAATGGAAGGCTTTCCAAAAAAGTAAAGTAAGCGATGTTAAATTGATCAGCTATGAAACTAATGGCCAGCCTACGGAAGGGTTTGAATGCAATCAAACCGTTGCGCGGGATTTTTCATCGATCAACACATTTACGCATGGCCCCGCCAACCCGATTTCAAACCTTACGGCATTTTATGATACAAAAGGATTGTTAAAAAAAACCATTGATACCAGCGATAGTTATCAAAGCACGACCGAATACGAATATGATGCGAATGGGTATATCGCATCAATCACCAATACTTCTCTCGAGACAGATAATCATATTAAAGATTCGGAAAAGCATGAATGGAAATACAATCAAAACGGCACGCCCGTCAGCATGCTAAAAATCAAGCTTGATATCGATACCACCTATATAATTTTTAAAACTGATGAAAAAGGGAATATCATAGAAGAAAGCGCAATACATAACCGCCAGCCATTGCCAACGATTTACTACTATTATAATAATGATAAGATGATGACTGATATTGTTCGCTTCAATGTAAAAGCGCAACGATTGCTGCCCGATTATATTTTTGAATATGATGCCAATAACCGCGTAAGCTCTATGCTGGTTGTAACAGCAGGGACGAGCGACTATCAAAAATGGTTGTATCAATACAATGAAAACGGGCTAAAATCAATGGAAGCCTGCTTCAACAAAAAAAGGGAATTATTGGGAAAGGTCGAATATCAATACAATTATTTCCGATAAAAAACGTTTTAAATAACTCAAAAATTAATTATCAATTGATTTTTGGAATATCTATGTGTAGCTATTGTTCCTACTGTGCCTATGTGGTTAATAAGTGAAACCACATAGCCACATAGGAACATAGTATCACATAGATGGGCTCGTTAGTTCAATCGGCCTGCTTCTCAATCACTTCTTTTATTTTGGGCAATAAATTATCCCATCCGCCGCCATCCATAGATTCCTTGTATCTCCTTTCGCCTTCTCCAACTTTTGAGAAATCGCCTTGCGATACCACCAACTTCGTGTGACCATCTTCGTTAGATAATATGTACGTAACGGTCAGATAATTTTCAGGTATATCTTTTAAACTGCTGTTCGGGTCAAATACGGTGTATTGGATTAATTTACCCGGCTGCACGTTTACGGCGAAGCCTTTTACAAATATCATGTCATTACCTTCCCATGATCCTTTCCAGAGAACGGGACTGCCGGGTTTCCAGTCGGAAATCACATCGCAGCCAAACATGTATTGCCTAGTCCATTCAGGTTTGGTCAATGCGTCCCAAACTTTTGCAACCGGCGCATCTATAATAATTTCTCCATCGATGGTCAATTCTTTTTCCATAACTATGATTTGTTCGTGTAAAATTCAGATTGGCCGGTAAAGTTCATATAAAAAACAAAATAGATGGACAAAAAGCCTGAAATAGTTTTTGGGAGTACGCTTGTTTCTTAGCCGGAATTATAAACGATTTTACTTATTATCCTGATTATGATCAAGCCAATCAGCACAATCGCATAAAATCCCGGTTAGACTTATCTTTGAATAAATTATTATTACTTGAAGAAAATTGAAAAACCAAAAGAAGGCGAATACGCGCCATACGCTATCATGTATATCGGCTTGCTACCAGATGATGGCCTTGTGCTAAAGCATTTACAAAATAATCTTAAAACTGTAAAAGATCTCGTCCTTTCCCTGCCTGAAGAAAAATTATTGTATCGTTATGCGAAAAATAAATGGACGATAAAAGAAACGCTTGCTCATATTATCGATGACGAACGCATTTATGTATATCGTGCATTGCGTTTTGCAAGAAATGATAAAACTGAATTACCGGGTTTTGAACAAGACGATTATGCGATCAGTTCCGAAGCTAACAACCGAAAAATAAAAGAGATCATGAAGGAATATGAGACAGTAAGAAAAGCAACGATCTCTTTCTTTAATGGCCTTCCCAAAAAAGCATTGGTAAGAGTGGGGATTGCAAACAAAAATATCATGAGCGTTCGTGCCGCTGCCTATCATATTGCAGGTCATGAGTTGCATCATATTAATATCATTAAAGAAAAATATTTAAATACTAAATAATCAAAACCAGGAAGAGTTGTGCTTCCGGCTTCTTTCATTACCACTAAAAAATTATCATGAAAACAATAATCATTACAGGAGCCAATGGAAATTTAGGGTCTGCCACCGTAAAAAAATTTTTAGATGAAGGATATAGAGTACTTGCTATTGACGGAAAGCATGACCATCTTGAGTTTGCAGCCGGCAACTCAAATTTTGAACTTCATTCGGTAAATCTCATGAATGAAAATGAAACTACTGAATTTGTAAACGCAGCAATCGCCAAACATAAAAAAATAGATGGCGCATTATTGTTGGTCGGTGGTTTTGCCATGGGCAATATCAAGGCGACAAGCGGAGCCGATATCCAGAAACAATTCTCCCTGAATTTTGAAACTGCATATTTTGTAGCGCGGCCTTTAGTAGAGCACATGCAGCAAAATGGATATGGCCGTTTAGTTTTTATTGGTGCAAGGCCAGCTATAAATCCTGAACAGGGAAAAAATCTACTGGCTTATTCAATAACAAAATCACTTTTATTCAGGCTCGCAGAACTGATCAATGAAGATAATAAAGGGAAAAATATAACTGCTTCCGTTATCATACCAAGCACGATTGACACGGCGATCAATAGAAAAGATATGCCCAATGCAGATCCGGCAAGCTGGGTAAAACCAGAACAGTTGGCAGAAATATTGGAATTAATTACTTCTGAAAAAGGTCTTCCGCTCCGGGAAACTGTTTTGAAAATGTATAATAACGCATGATTGCTGCAGAAATAATTCATGGATTATAAATCATCAGCTCGCTAAACTGGTAAGTAGGCGTGATATCAGTATAATTCGGCATATCCGCGATAAGCGTTGCAGAAATAGGTTTGAACGCTTTTTCAAATGTTTCAAATGAATCGAATATAAAATGCGCCATAGCAACATATACCGGCTGGGAACCTTCAGTCCCTGCATGTAAACCTTTTTCTACTGAAACTCCTTTGAGCGCTGTGCCAAATTTTTTGATAGACATCGGCATATGTACATTATGATAATAATCCAAATCGAACCTGCCATTAACAGTAGTGGGATATAGAATACTTAATTTTAGCATGTTGAAAATTTTAACGAAGGTATTGTATAGATTAGCAACTACAGGTCAGCGATCTGACGAATGCTTCTTTATAATTAGTAAAAGGCATCTTTTAGGATATGAGCGGCCTCTCAATTAAGCGAATTACAAAAATGAAACTATTGCCCCGTGTTCAATATTATTTTATCACAGCCTGGTTTGCATAAATCCCTAACAGGGTTAATATTGCGTATGTCCTTACCCGGTAGTTATCATGAATACAATTTATATTCCTGGATAACCCGTAACAATTCCGCAACTCCCCATGCCTGTGCCACGCATCCGCGCGGGGTGTGGGGCTCATCCCCATCAAATATTTCTGACACGCTTCCCATACAAGCTTCATTAAGATGATATTCGAAAGCTTCAATAATTTTTAGCGCATTATTTTTAAACATTTCGCCTTTCACGCTCATCCAGGCTTCCACATAAGGGCCAAGCAGCCAACTCCAAACTGTTCCTTCGTGATATGAGCTGTCTCTTTTAAAAGCATCTCCACTATATGTGCCGATATATCTTGGATCATCTGGTGACAGGCTTCTTAACCCGACAACCGTATACAGTTTTTGTTCAACAGTTTTCAAAACAGCAAGCGCATGATCGCCTTCTACAATTGCATAAGGAAGGCTGATTGCAAAGAGTTGGTTAGGGCGCATGGAGCTATCCGGGACTCCATGTTCATCAATAACATCATAGAGATAATTATCTACAGCATCCCAAAATTTTTCTTTAAAACTTTGTTTTGCTTTCGCAGCGCTCAGGCTTACGAGGTCCGCATCGGGTTCCTGGCCATTCATCAGTAGCAATTGCTCAAAAATCTTTAGCGCATTATACCATAAGGCTTGTATTTCCACAGGTTTCCCCATGCGTGGGGTCACCACCCAGTTGCCGATTCGGGCATCCATCCACGTTAGTTGCTGGCCTTTTTCGCCGGCAAATAATAATCCATCCGTGTCGACGTGTATATTATAACGCGTGCCCCTGAAATGCCAATCGATAATTTCTTTTGCCACAGGCAAAATTTCTTTCAATATAAAACCTTCATCCCCGGTTGCCTGCAAATATTTATATATGGCGATAAAATACCAGAGCGTGCCATCTACATTATTATATTCAGGCGGCTCATTGTTATCCGGGAAACGATTCGGCAACATGCCCATGCTGACAGCTTTTGCAAAAGCAGCAATAATTTTTTTTGCATCTTCATACCGGCCTGTGCTCAAACAAAGGCCGGGCAAGGATATCATCGTGTCCCGACCCCAATCGGTGAACCAATGATAGCCAGCAATGACGGTCTTTAATGATTTTTGTGTATTTATTCCATTTGTATTGTCAGTCACTACCCTCTTTACAATAAATTGATCGGCTGCCAAGGTTAACTGCTGCAGCAAAGGATTGACAATCCCCATGGTCAACAATTCTTTTCGTTTCACTTCGCTGTCAAATAAAGAATATGCATCTTTATATTTGGGGTTTTCTGTAGAGAGAATGATGCCTAGTGTATCTCCTTCTTTTAGCTCAACGTTGAATATGCCATGATTAAAAAGATCTTCTTCAAAATCAAGCCCGCGATATTTTTCCTGCTGGTAATTAAACTTATAAAACCACCTGGGGTTATGTGCGTACGATGAACCGGGTATCGAAATAAAAATATCCAGTGCACCGTCATACGGCTGATTATGAAATATTCCTTCCTCAAATTGTACATCCCAAAATATATTATTATAAGCGTGTTGGAGGGAACAATAGCCTCTTGCTGCTATCAGCGGCAACAATTCCATAGTGAAACCAGCATCAGCCTTTACTACATGGTAAATGATCAGCGTTGTGTTTTCATCATGGGCCATGGTAATCGTTTTCTTTATCCGTATCCCTTTTACTTCGAATATCCATTCAGGGAAAGGATTTTTGATAAATGAAAACAGGTATTGGTTCCCGTTAGGTTGAATGTTGTCGCCATAATCATTTGTCCCTAATTCAAATCGTTCATTATTTATGATAATTGTCTCGTCGAGTTTGGAAACCATCACCATTCTCTCTGCAGGCGGTTTTATCGCAGCAACGAGCAATCCATGGTATCGGCGGGTATTGCAACCGATTATGGAAGAACCGGACCAGCCCCCAAGGCCATTTGTTTCCAGCCATTCATGGCGGGTGGCTTCATTAAAATCCTGTAAGACAGATTTATTTTTTCTGAGTTGCATACATAGGTTGATAGAACATTAAGTTGGTGACTTTCAAAATTGAGTTAGCAGATGTTGAATATTACAGCCAGGTGGAAGGATTGATCTTTATTCAATATTATCCGTTTGTCGTAAACCCGGGATACAATAACATACCACCATCAACAAACAGCGAAGTACCATTTACATAATCACTGTCATCGCTTGCTAACCATACGGCAGCATTGCCAATATCTTCGGGTACACCTATCCGTTGATATGGGATGAGCGTAAGTAATTCTTTCAATGCTTCGGGCGTGTCCCATGCCTGGCGATTGATTGGTGTTTGAATAGCACCCGGGCAAATACTATTGATACGGATTTTTTTCCAGGCAAATTCCTGTGCGATGCTTTTCATCATCAGCATAATGCCGCCTTTTGACGCAGCATAGTTTGCATGCCCGGCCCATGGAATAACTTCATGCACACTGCTCATATGAATAATTTTGCCGGCAGCTTTTGAACGTTTAGGGTCAACGCCTCTTCGTAAAAATTCGCGTATCGCTTCGCGCGCGCAAAGAAATTGGCCGGTGAGGTTTACACTGAGCACAAAATTCCATTGGTCCAAAGTCATTTGGTCAAAAGGCGCATCTTTTTGCAGACCTGCATTATTGACCAGGATATCAACCGTGCCATATTGTTTAATAACATCAGCAAACATTTGTTGAACATCAGCTTCCTTGCTCACATCACATTGGGCAGTGATCCCAACGCCGCCTTCAGCAACTACTTCAGCAAGCACAGCGTCGGCCATATCTTTACCGGATGCCACCGGGTAATTAACAACCACAGTAGCGCCTGCAGCAGCTAATGATTTGGCAACACCTGCACCGATTCCGCTGCTGGCCCCGGTAATAATGGCAATTTGGTTTTGTAATTTCTTTTCCATTTAACTTTTTTATTTTTTAATGAGTTTGTAATACATCATGAATATCTTCAGGATGATTTGTTTTTAAAATTTCAGAAGGGATACTAAATATAAAATCCAGGTCAGTTAGAACAGTGCAGGCAAAGCCCGCAGGAAATCAAAGATACCTGTTTCCTTATTTTTATGAATGCCGAAAGGTTCATAATCCATAAAAAGGTTGATAACTTTTGTTTCCGAGGGTGCGAATGAATCCATTCTGCAAATTTTTCCGCTGTCGTTTTAACTGTGGCTGCTGCACGTTAACGTAAAGACAAACAGAAGTGATTATCTTCGATTTTTATCGATGAAATTGTTCAGTTTGAAAAATCAACAATATATATTGAACCGGGTCATCGGTTTTGTGTTATTGATTACGGCGCTGATCCATTTATATAAATTAATGTATAAATCACCAGAATTAAAATATAAAGTATGAAAACAATCTTTGCGCTCACACTTATCACTGGTATGTCTATGAATTTTATCACGGGCCAAAAAGAAAAAAATACTGTAACTCAAAGCCCGACTGGCTTTGCCGTGGTTGAATTATTTACTTCCGAAGGATGCTCCAGTTGTCCGGCTGCTGATGAAGCCGTTATTGATATTGCCAACGAATACAAAAAAAATGTTTATGTCGTCGGCTTCCATGTTGATTATTGGAATTATCTCGGATGGAAAGATGCATTTAGTAATGCCAGCTATTCGCAAAGGCAGCAGCAATATGGTTCAGTCTTTAATTTAAACAGCATCTATACGCCACAAATAGTGGTCAATGGGAAAACTCAATTTGTGGGATCGAACAGGGGCCAATTGCACGATGCAATTAACCAGGAATTAAAAACAAATAATCCTTCCTCAATAGAATTAAGCGCGAAAACCAGCGATAACAAAACCGTGCATATCAATTATAAAACTTCCGCCGGCAGCAATAACATTTTAAATATCGCCATAGTACAATTGCATACGCAAACTGCGGTTAAACGCGGCGAAAATCAGGGCAAGCAATTACATCATATCAATATCGTGCGCGATTTTAAAGCAGTAGCGCCGGTGAAAGGGCAAGCTGATATCTCCTTGACTTTACCTGATGGCCTTGCAGCAAAGGACTGTATGATAATTGCATACCTGCAGGAAAAAAATGACCTGCATATAATCGCCGCGGCTGAAACAGAAATTTTGCAATAAACTTCATATAATATCTTTGCGATACAGTTAATTATATATGTACGAACTCATCCGGTCACATATTGCAAAGTATATTCAATTGTCTGACGAAGAATTTGATCATTTCATATCACTGAGCAGGCATCGCAAACTCAGGAAAAAACAATATCTTGTACAAGCGGGTGAAGTTTGCCGTTATGAATCATTTATTAATAGTGGATGCCTGCGCGCTTATACAGTAGATGATAAAGGGCAGGAGCATATTATTCAATTTGCAATTGAAGATTGGTGGATATCGGATATGCACAGTTTTCTTACCGAAACTCCAGCGACATACAATATCGACGCATTAGAAGATACTGAGCTGCTTCAACTTGATAAGGCTTCTCTCGAAAAATTATATGCTGCTGCCCCGAAATTTGAACGCTTTTTCCGGATAATGATCCAGCAAGCGTTTATCGCTTTGCAACAACGGATAACCGTATCGATGAGCGATACCGCAGAAAAACGTTACCTGCATTTTATCAACAAATACCCAAAACTCGAACAGCGATTAACGCAATTACAAGTTGCCGCATACCTTGGCATAACGCCTGAATTCCTTAGCCGCATTAGGAAAAATATAGCTACAGGCAGGTAAATTCTTAAACTATATCAATCATTTTTATTGACCTGGTTTATTGTAAAAAGTTTTCGGTCGAAATAGTTTTGTATCGAAAATAAAATAATCATTTAAAAAATTTGGCATGGAAACAATTCTCACAAAGCTCAGCAAGCTCAATGAGCTCGTGCTTGACGGAAAATTATTGGACGCTTTTGACATGTACTATGACGA
>Ga0207059_1142_pt1 | contig 13722 bp, 8 predicted proteins | sample Alteio_BWMinCont_32_FD_153273 | JGI IMG/M metagenome (GOLD analysis project Ga0207059, IMG submission 153273) | Enriched cells from forest soil in Barre Woods Harvard Forest LTER site, Petersham, Massachusetts, United States -... | ecosystem: Environmental > Terrestrial > Soil > Temperate forest >...
AGGGGCATCGATAGACCGTGCATCGGGTGATGCGGAAGAGAAAACCCGCACCGCTCGATCCCAAAAAGATCCGCCCTAACGGGTCGAAATCGCTCTTGAGGGCCCAGAGCCGCTCCATCAAGACTCCTGTCCTAAATCACTTCAGCTTGATGCCGAGCTGATCGAGCTGGCCCTGGTCCACCGACGACGGGGACTCTGCCATTAAATCTACTGCGGCGGTAGTCTTCGCGAAAGCGATCACTTCGCGAAGTGATTTTTCACCGGCGACAAGCATGGCGATACGGTCAATGCCGAGCGCGATACCGCCATGCGGCGGCGTGCCGTACGTCAGCGCGTCGAGGAAGAAGCCAAAACGCCGGCGAAGCTGCTCTTCGCTTAGGCCGAGCGCGCGGAAGAGGCGCTCCTGAATGTCTTGGCGGTGGATACGGATGCTGCCGGAGCCGAGCTCGTTGCCGTTGAGGACCAGGTCGTAACCTTTGGAACGTACTTCCCACGGCGCGGATTCGAGCTTTTCCAAATCTTCATCGACGATGCCGGTGAAAGGGTGCTGGGCGCTGACCCAGGCTTGGTCGTTTTCGCTCCATTCAAAGAGCGGGAAACCCGTGATCCAGAGGAATTTCCATTGGGAGCGGTCAATCAGATTAAGCGCTTCGCCGAGCTGCAAACGCACCTGTCCGGCGACGAGGGCGGCCGCTTCCGTGCCTTTGATCTGCTGCTTCGCGCTTACAGATGAGATCGCCGGTCTTTGCGCCGCAGGCCTCGGCGAGTTTCTTAACGTTTTCCGGGCCGACGAGTTTTTCAACGGTCGAAGTCGTGCCTTCGACCGCGACTTTAACAAAATACGCGCCGCGCGCGCCGTTGGACTTGGCCTTTTCGGTTAACTCGTCGAGCTGTTTTCGCGAATAGCCGGCGGCGCCCGGAGCAGCGAGAGCAAACACGCTGCCTTCGATCCCCAGCTTGGTTTTCGCTTCTTCCGGAAAGCAGTCGGTGACTTCGTACAGCTCCATGTTAAAGCGCAGGTCGGGCTTGTCGCTGCCGTACTTGCGGATGGCGTCCTTGTAGAGCATGTGGGGGAAGGGCCCGTGCGTTTTGATGCCGGCGACGGCGCACACGCGCACCATGACGGTTTCGATGACGCGAAAGATGTCTTCCTGGCGCGGGAAAGACATCTCGACGTCGAGCTGGGTGAATTCGGGCTGGCGGTCGGCGCGCAAATCTTCGTCGCGAAAACATTTCACGATCTGGAAGTAGCGGTCCAGCCCGCCAATCATCAGGATTTGCTTGAAGATCTGCGGCGACTGCGGCAGCGCGTAGAACTGCCCGTGATGGACGCGGCTGGGAACGAGATAGTCCCGCGCGCCCTCGGGCGTCGAGCGCGTGAGCATGGGCGTTTCGACTTCGAGGAAGCCCATCTCGTCCATGGTTTTGCGAATTTCCAGAACGATTTTGTGGCGTAGCGCGAGGTTGCGGTGCGGCTTGGGGCGACGCAGGTCGAGATAGCGGTAGCGCAAGCGCGTCTCTTCCGCGGCATTGATTTCGTCTTCGATGGGAAACGGCGGCGTTTTGGCGTTGTTTAAAATGTGGAGCTTCGCGGCGATCAGCTCGACTTCGCCGGTCGGGATTTCGGGATTCGCTTTTTGCCGCTTGATGACTTGGCCTTCGACCGCGACCACAAATTCGCTGCGCGCCTGCTCGGCTTTGGCGTGCGCGGTGGGTTGCGACTCCTTGTTGAATACCACCTGCACGATGCCGGTACGGTCGCGAATGTCGAGGAAGAGCAAGTTGCCGAGGTCGCGGCGGCCGGAGACCCAGCCCATGACGATGGCGTCGCGGCCTTCGTCAGGGGCGCGCAGTGCGCCGCAATAGTGTGTGCGTTCGAGGTTGCCTAGAAGATCGAGCAAGGTTTCTATCTCCTCCAGTGGCACAGACTTCGTCTGTGCCTGGCAATTTCAAACCGCCAAGATCACTCGGCTAGCACAGGCTGAAGCCTGTGCCACTACGGCTTAAGCAGATATTCTAGCAGAGCTGGTTCGGTGAGTTTCTGTTGCGAACCGTCTCGAAGGGTCTTCAGCGTCCACTGGCCATCGGCAACTTCATTATCGCCAAGGATGAGGGCAAAGCGCGAGCCGAGCTTGCTGGCACGTTCGAGGGCTTTACCGAATTTCAGTTCGGTGGCGGGTAGCTCGACGCGGAGGCCGGCATTGCGCAGAGCTCTGGCGGCGCGGATCGCCGTGGCATAGGCGTTTTGGCCCATCCAGGCGATGTAAACATCGGGACCTTGTGCGGCTGGCACTTTGCCGCTCTCTTCTAATGACAAGATCAAGCGGTCTTCGCCGATGGCGAAGCCGATGCCTTTTGTGGGCGGTCCCCCGAGAAGTTGCACGAGGCCGTCGTAGCGGCCGCCGCCGCAGACGGCGTTTTGCGAGCCGAGGCCGCGCGCGGTGATTTCAAACGTGGTGCGCATGTAATAGTCGAGGCCGCGAACGAGGCGCCAGTTTTCGCGATAGGCAACGTCGCGGAGATCGAGTTCGCGTTTTACGGCGGCGTAATGCATTTTGCAGTCGTCGCAGAGGTTATCAGCGATGCGCGGAAGTTGCTCGACAATGGCTTGCTCATGTTCCAGTTTCGAGTCGAGAACGCGCAACGGATTTGTTTCGATGCGGCGTTGTGAGTCGGCGCCGAGTTTGTCTTTCACTTTTTCGAGCTCGGCCTTGAGCTTTCGAACGTAGCCGCGACGGCAGTTATCTGCGGCGTGGCCGATGGAATTGATTTCGAGGGTCGTTCCTTCGAGGCCGAGTTTTCCGAAGAAGGTCATCAACATTTCGATGAGTTCTGCATCGATAGCGGGAGCATCGGGTCCACCCAGAATCTCCGCGCCTATTTGATAAAACTGGCGGTAGCGGCCTTTCTGCGGCCGCTCGCGCCGAAACATCGGCCCCATGTAGTACAGCTTCACGGGCTGCGGAAGCTGCTGCATGTTGTGCTCGATGTAGGCCCGGCAGACGCTCGCGGTGGCTTCGGGTCTTAACGAGACGTCGCCTCCCAGCCGCAGGGCCTCAAAGAGCATAATGAGCGTATAGATTTCCGTCGAGCCCGCCTCAATCTTAGAAATCCCCTGCAGCAGCCCATCGACTTTTTTCCACTGCTTTTCGACCAACTCGAGATCAATCTCGTCTTGCGGAAGTTCTCCGGATTTGGAGAGTCGCTTCACTTGCTCGAGGAAGACGTCCATGCTACCGATAGAAGGCTGCGGCTCTAGTTTTTCGGATCGGTCGACAAAGGTGTACATCTCTTTGGAGACGATGTCGGTGTCGCCCCCGACGGCGCGAGCAAACAAATCGGTCGGCTCGAAAACCGGGGGCCGGATTTCGCCGAATCCGAACGTTGCGAAGACCTCGCGGGCGGTTTGCTCGACACGAGTCCATAGAGCGGTTTCTGGCGGCAGCAAATCGCGCGTGCCGCGAATCGCTTGAAACTTGCGCGGCTTTTCTTCCTTTTTTACGGCGCCTTCGCTCACTCGGTGGGTTCCTCCCGATAAATATCTTTGTACTCGACGTAGCGCTGGGCGTAGGCGTCTATGGAGGCTTGATCGATGCCGGTCAGGGCGCGCTTGACTTTGCCGGGGTGGCCTACGACCAGGCTGCCGGGTGGAATTTTGGCGCCTTCGAGAAGGAGCGTGCCGGCTGCGACGATGCTGCCGGCGCCAATGTGCACGCCGTTCAAGATGACGGCTCCCATGCCGACCAGGCAGCGCGATTCGATGGTGCAGCCGTGCAGCGTGACGGAGTGGCCGATGGTCACGTCGTCGCCTAGGACCAGCGCGTGCTCATCGCGCATGACGTGGAGCACAGAGCCGTCCTGAATGTTGGTGCGCGCGCCGATGCGGATGTGGTGCACGTCGCCACGAATCACGGTGCAGGGCCAGACGCTCGAGTCTTCGCCGATGACCACATCGCCGATGATAACGGCGGAGGGGTCAATATAGGCGGATGCGGCGATTTGTGGGCGCTTGCCGCGATAGGGGCGAATGTCGGGCTGGCGGCCCAATTCGACAGAACCTCTGGCGGGCGAGTTCGCGCTGGAGTTCTGATCAACCATAACCACCCCCCGATTTTTCGTAGTGTGCTTCTAAAGGATTTAGTTTTCTGTAAGTTGTTTAGAATCAACAGTTACGAGTCATCCCTTGGGTGTTGATTCCAGGGTACTCAATAGGGACGATAACCCGACAGGTTTTACCCTGAATTCTGCCGGCCTATTCCCCGTGTTCACGACCGCAAAAAGAAAATGCGGCAACACGGTTGCCGCAGCGCCCAGCCCTGCCAAGATTATCCCAAACGGCATTATAGCAAATACTCAGCGCGGCTCAAGAGAGATTTCGGCGAAGGGGAGCGGGTCGGTTGCTGGATGACCGGTTTAGTCGCCTGCCAGGCGGCAAGGAAGACCCACAAGCAGTTTGAGAGCACCATGAGGGTTCCTCACGCGATGCTTCGGCGGTTCGCTGTTCCATATATATAAAGTCAGTTTAGTCGATCGTAACGGACGGCCCGGCGGAGGTGGCGCTGACTTCGGCTAGGCGGGCGGTGACAGCGCGGGCTAGGGCGTAGAGGCTTTGTGTGCCGGGGGCGGATTCGCCAAGGCCGGCGACGGGTTTGCCGGTGTCGCCGCCGATGCGGATGCGCGGATCGATTTCGATTTCGCCGAGGATGGGGACGCCATAGGCCAGCGCGGTTTTTGCGCCTTCGCCGTGACCAAAAATATCGATGGGCTTGCTGCAATGCGGGCACGTGAACGTGCTCATGTTCTCGACGACACCGAGAACTTCGACGTTGACCTGGCGAAACATCTCGATGGCTTTGCGCACGTCGGCGAGCGCGACGGTGGAAGGCGTGGTGACGACCACCGCGCCAGTGACGGCCACGGTTTGGATGAGCGTGAGCTGCACGTCGCCGGTGCCGGGCGGAAGATCGATGATGAGGTAATCGAGCTCGCCCCACTCGACGCTGCGCAGGAATTGCGTGATGACGCTGTGTAGCATGGGGCCGCGCCAGACCATCGGCTTGTCACCGGGATTGAGCAGGCCCATGGAGATCATTTTCATGCCGGCGACTTCGACGGGGATGATGCGTTTTTCGGCGGTGGCTTGCGGCTCCTGCAGAGTTCCGAGCATGATGGGGACATTGGGGCCGTAGACGTCGGCGTCCAGCAGTCCGACTTGGTGGCCGAGTTTTACCAGGGCCAGGGCGAGATTGACGGCGACCGTGGTTTTGCCAACGCCACCTTTGCCGCTGGCGACCGCGACTAGATTTTTTACGCCGGGGATAGGGTGGCGTTCGGGTTGCGGCATTGGTGCTGGCATAAGAGTCCTTTTCTTGCGGTCAAACGCAACGCTGAAATCTCGACGTGAGCGCACGGATCAAGTGCTGGAGCTGAAGAGAACACAGACGGAGGTCTGTGTCACCAATGCCGAAGCAATCATGCGTTAAGCGCCGTGGCATTTTTTGTATTTTTTGCCGGAGCCGCAAGGGCATGGATCGTTTCGGCCTATCTTGGCGCCTGCGCGGACCGGCTTCGGCGCTTCGGCTTGCGCTGGCCCTGTTTGGTACTGCAGCTCTTTTTGCTGGCGCTCTTGCTTGCGCTCCATTTCGCGCGCGAAGGCTGGTAAGCGCTGCGGAGGAGGTTCGCTGGCGCGGGCCGCGGCGCTGGCGACTGCGGCGTCCGCACGCGGGCGCATTGGTTGCGGCGGTGGTGGAGCTTGCCCCGGCCCGCCCTGAGGAGGCTGCTCGTTCTGCTGGACCTGAATGTGGAACAGATAGCGGATGGTTTCGTTGTCGATGCGCGCCATCATGTCTTCGAACAGGACGAATGCTTCTTTTTTGAACTCGACTAGCGGATCCTTTTGACCGTAGCCGCGAAGGCCGATGCCCTCTTTCAAGTGGTCGAGCGAGAGCAAGTGATCTTTCCACTGGGAATCGACGACATCAAGGATGATGCGCCGTTCGAGCCAGCGGACAAGGTCCGCACCGAACTGTTTTTCCTTTTCCTCGTAGCGTGTGGTGACCGCCTTAACAGTGGCTTCGGCGAGTTCGTCGTGGCTCAACGTGGCGGGGTCGGCGCCGGCGGCTTTGGCGTCGATGCCGAACTGGGCGTTGACTTCGGCGAGAAACTGGGTGACATTCCATTGGTCGGGATGTTGCTCGCGGGGACAATACGTGTCGACCTGCTCGCGCGCCACGTCTTCCGCGACGCCGAGAACATAATCGCGCTGGTCTTTTCCTTCTAGCGCCGAGCGGCGAATGGCGTAAATCGTCTCGCGCTGCTTGTTCATCACGTCATCGTATTCCAGCAGGTGTTTGCGAGCATCAAAGTTCTGTGCTTCGACGGATTTCTGCGCGTTTTCAATGCGCCGGGAGATCAGTCCGGATTCGATAGGTACGCCTTCGGTCATGCCCAGACGGAACATCAGGGCCTTCATGCGCTCGCCGCCGAAGATGCGCATGAGATCGTCTTCGAGCGAAAGGAAAAAGCGCGAAGAGCCAGGATCGCCCTGGCGGCCGGCGCGGCCGCGCAACTGGTTATCGATGCGGCGGGCTTCGTGGCGCTCGGTGCCGAGGATGTGCAAGCCGCCGAGGGCCACCACTTCGTCGTGCTCGGCTTTGCACTGCTCGGCGAATTGCTCATAGACCGGCTTCCATTGGTCGGCGGGTACTTGAAAGATTTTGCCTTCATTCTGGAAAAGCACCATGGCCACGGCGGGCTGTGCGTCGGGGCCGCCATCGGCTGGGATCACAGCAGGCGCGGCGGCGTAGGGCAAAGCCAATTTGTTTTTCAGAAAATGATCGCGGGTCATCTGCTCGGGATTGCCGCCAAGAAGAATGTCCGTGCCGCGGCCGGCCATGTTGGTCGCCACGGTCACGGCGCCCTTGCGGCCGGCTTGCGCGACGATGCGCGACTCACGCTCGTGGTGCTTGGCGTTGAGCACTTGATGCGGAACGCCTGTCTTCTTCAAGATTTCGGAGATGGTTTCCGACTTTTCGATGGAGATCGTTCCCACCAGCACCGGCTGACCGCGTTCGTTATAGTGGCGGATGCCGTTGGCAAACGAATTGTCCTCTTGCAGGATCCCATTGACGACCGCTTCGAACTTTTCTTTTTCGGTGCGGTAGACAACGTCGCGGTGTTCTTCGCGAATCAGCGTGCGGTTCGTGGGGATCGCGACGACATCGAGATTGTAGATTTTGCCGAACTCCGCGGCTTCCGTTTCGGCCGTTCCGGTCATGCCGGAGAGCTTCTTGTACATGCGGAAATAATTCTGGAAAGTGATCGTCGCGAGCGTCTGATTTTCTCGTTCGATCTTGACGCCTTCCTTGGCTTCGACGGCCTGGTGCAATCCATCGGACCAGCGGCGGCCGGGCATTTGGCGACCGGTGAACTCATCTACGATGATCACTTCTCCGTCTTTCACCACGTAATCGACGTCGCTTTTGTAGAGCGAGTGCGCGCGGAGGGCTTGATAAACGTGATGCATGAGCTCGATGTTTACAGGGTCCGAGAGATTGTGCAGGCCGAGCAGCCGTTCGCACTTGCTGAATCCCTCTTCCGTTAAAGTTGCGGTGCGATGTTTTTCGTCCAGTGTGTAGTCGATGTCCTGGATGAGTTTGGGAATAATCTTGTCAATCTTGGCGTATTTGTCGGTGGACTCTTCCGAAGGGCCGGAAATGATCAGCGGCGTACGGGCTTCGTCGATGAGGATGGAGTCCACTTCATCGACGATCGCGAACTGATGCCCGCGCTGAACGCATTGCGCCAGATCATACTTCATGTTGTCGCGCAGATAGTCAAAACCAAATTCGTTGTTCGTGCCGTACGTGAGATCCGCGCCATACGCCGCCTTGCGCTGCTCATCGTCCAGATCGTGCACGATTACGCCGACGGAAAGACCGAGGCTGCGATAGAGCGGGCTCATCCACTCGGCGTCGCGCCGCGCCAGGTAGTCGTTCACCGTGACGGCGTGCACGCCGCGTCCTGCCAAAGCATTTAGCGCCGCCGGCAAAGTGGCAACGAGCGTTTTGCCCTCGCCAGTTTTCATCTCCGCAATTTTGCCGTCGTGCAAGACCATTCCGCCGATCAATTGCACGTCGAAGTGCCGCATGTTCAGAAAGCGGCGGCCTGCTTCGCGCACCAAGGCGAAAGCCGGCACAATCATCGGATCGAGCACCTTCTTCAAGAGTTCTTTGTAGGTAGGTTCGCTGGGATCAGCATCCTTCAGTTGTTCATGCACCTCCGCCTTAAGTTCGGCGAAGCGAGCCTTTAGCTCTTCGTCGCTTAGCGCGCGTGTTTCGGCTTCACGCGCATTGATGGCCACGACGAGAGGTTGTAGTTTTTTGATGTCGCGCTCGTGCTTGGTGCCGATAAATCGAGCGACAACGGTATCAACTGCCTTGGCAACATCCATGAGGGGTTTCGCCGTCTCCTGGCGGTGTTCCGCGTGAGTGAACGCACGGGCCGGTCTGCCACAACCAGTGCAAACACTCTATTCTAACTGTTTGGATGCGTCAGCGCCAAGGACGTCGACACGTCGACACGGCGACATAACACTCTAGGAGGATGGCACCGGGGTTTCGACGGCTTCGCTCTGGCTCTTGGCTTTGGCCACGGGGATCGACGCCGAATGATTATCGGCCAGGAGTCGGCGGTACTTGCTGCGCTCATCGAGGCTCATATCGACAATCTCAAAGGCCATGTCCTGGGCCCGGTAATCCCGCATCAGGGCCGTGGCTTGCACGTTGCGAAGACCCAGCTGCAGCTTCAGTTGCACATGCGTACCGGGCGGAAGATGCCGGCTGATGCTGGCAAAACCGCCAGAGAGGCTCGCCGTCTTAATCTCGAGGCGGCAGTTCTCCTTGAGGTTTGTGCTCACAGCGGTTACCGGCTTGTGCAGCCTAACGCGCGTATGGCGGCGCTGTCGGACGAATTTGGAGTTCGCCATGACGTCCAGTGGCGCCAGAGCCAGGTCTTCGCGGTCGATTCCACTTTTCGCCGCAAAATCGCGCGCCCAGTCCGGTTCCAGTCCTATGAGCGCTTGCAGAGCGGCGATGCGAAGTTCCTGGGCATGGGCCCAGCCGAACATCTTCTTCGCTTCGACGATGCGCCTGAGCGTAGTTGTGGACTCCGGCGCATGAATGCGGCCCAGCGCCTCGATCGACTTCACCTGCAAATAGGGTCCGGCACCGGTCGGCAAGTCGCCGTCAACAATAGTGAGCAGACGGCCAAGGGCTTCGCGATCGCCGGTCACGCCAATCTCGTCGATCACCAAAGGCATGATCAGCGGATCGACATGATCGAGCAGCTCGAGAAGAATTCGGCAGCGTCCCGGAGCGCCGCTAGCAGAGACTTGCCGCACGATGCGGTCCTGCGACGTCCTGGGAAAATCTTTCATCCGCGACGGCAAGAACACTTCTACCGCGTCCGGATCCAGCGTGCTCAAGAGCCCGGTCATCTCCACAGCCTCGGTGATGGGGCCGCCCCTTACTGTGCTCCGCAAGTATTGCAATCCTTCTTCGCCAAGATCAGCGGCCAGATTGGATATATGCTCGGCATCTTCCCGCAGACTGCAGCGGTTGAACCGCATGGAGAGCTGCTCCATCGCCGTTTGCGGGAGCATTTTCAAGACATTGGTCATGCCGGCGGCGGCTTGCCGCGCTCGCAGAGCCTCATCCACAAACTCAGGAATGCGTTCTTCGATGCCCATCTTAGGACGCAGGCTCCGCCCGATGCCGGGCCGCTGCGCTTCGACACCGGAAATCAAATCGAGCGCCTGCTCCATCACCGGGAAGCACCGGCTGGTCACAGCTTCTTGGCTAAGCCTCACGAATGCGGCGCTCACCAACGTTTGCAAATCGACGTCTTGCTCAACGGACAGCCGCAGGCCCAGATGGCGCAGCGCCTCGCCGAGCAGCTTGGGATCGGCCTTGGCGTAAAGCGCCGCCATCTCCGACAAACCCATCGCGGTTTTTTTCCGCGCATCGGCCTCGTCGCTGTCCGCGCACGAAGCGTAGTTCTGCAGAATGCTGATGGCTTGCGCGACGTCGCCGGTCTCGATCAGGTGGGCCACATAAGACTGGACGTTTTTCGGCGGAATGCACCATGCGTCTCCCGACATCAGCACGGCCTGCTTGCCGCTTTCCGGAACCGCCGCCCAAAACTGCCGGTCGAGAATCTCGCGGTGGGACTCGACCATCATTCCCGCGTCCGTCATCTTGTCTTCGTGCGCGCCCAGAATCTTGCGGAGATTGTCGATCTCAGAATTCATGCGGTCGAGCATCTGCCGCACCGCGTTGACCTTGACTTCGCCGCTTTCGAATCGCTCGAGCGCAAATCGAATCGCCAGATGCTCGGCCAGTTTTACCAGTACTGATTCATCCGGCTGGCCCTCGGGAGCTTGCGCAGCAAGACCGGCGATCGCTCTCTTCAACGTGTCCTGCGCGGTTCCCGGCAATTGAGACATCTGCTCCTGGAACTCACCAGCCGCAGCCACTCCACCCTGGCCGGCGCCGACATTGCCAAAACTTGTCAACGCGCCCAAAATTCCATAGATTTCATCCTCACTCGGTCCGGCGCTCTGGCCGGTTCCCCGCCAAGGCCCACTTCCGGCTCTTCCGCCACCCGGCCCCGCTCCGAGACCCACTCCTAGACCCGCTCCGAGACCCGCTCCTAGACCCGCTCCGCCGCCCGGCCCCGCTCCGAGACCCGCTCCGGAGGCACCTGCACCTTGGCCAGCGACTCCAGCGACGCCGCTTCCGGCCGCATAGGGTCCGCCCGTGAGCGTTCCACCGCTGCTTGCTCCTGTAACGCTGAATTCGCCGAGAGTACCCGCGTTTCCGCCAGCTCCACCACCACCACCGATTCCTCCGCTGACGCTCCCGGCAGTAGCGTCTCCACTTCCGGATCCCAAACCACCGGCTCCCGTGCCGGAGCCAACCATCCCGCCGCTCCTCGAACCTTGCGCGGCAGCAATCAGTTCCAGCAGTTTATGGGGATCATTCAGCCACTTTTTGAATTCATTTTGGTCTTCCCCAAGCGAAGCGGCCGCGAGTTGCGCGGCCATGCTGGCCTCCTTCAATCGGGAATCCGTTGCGATGAAACACACCTCATTCAAACGTATGCCCTGCGCGCCCGTGAGCGCGGCTTTTAATTGTATGGCGAGTTCGGTAGGCTTTGCCTTACCGGTCGGAAACGCCCGGGCAAACCTGCCAATCTCGTCTTGAGTGATGCAGGGAAAAAACTGAATGCTGGCAAGGCCGGCGGCGGAAAGCAACTGCGCAAATTGTTTCTCAGCCGGAGCGCCTTCCAGAGGAACGCCATCCAGCAACAATTGGGAACCGGTGGCGCCGAGCATCAACCCGTTGTCCGTTCCCGTGGGAATCGCCTCTCGCAGTTCGCGCCATGCGATATCCAACTGTTCGATGGTACGGGCGTGCTCGAAACCGTACAAACGGGCAAACTTCAGGAGTATGTTGAGGCTTCTTACGAAGGCCCGTCCCGAAGTTGACTTGTGGTTTGCTATCATTCGCCGCCACGCCGTCCTTATACTAGGACTGCCTAGCTAGTACCGTAGGGGTATGCCCTGCTCGCGGCAATGGTACAGAGGTCCTATGTGTCGCTCGTGTCAAGCCGCTCGGAGGACCGGTGCGTGGCCTGCTCACCGGGACGGGTTCGCTCTCGGTGAGGACAGGTGGGAAGGGAGGGTTGCGCGCTTGTGAACGCGGTCAAATCCTTGCGGTAACTTACTTATTGAGTGCCACGCGGCCACGCCGCTTGCTGCGATTGGTCACCGCTGATACCTGCGGAAGCCCACCAAGCTCCAGCAAGATTTTTCGCAATCGCGCGCGGTCTTCCAGATCCATATCGACAAATTCAAAAGCCATGGCTTGCGGACGCGCACCGCGCACAATAGCCTGCGCTTTGATGTGCCGCACACCTTGCGAGAATTTCAGGGACAGAAGCGAACCTGGCGCAAGGTGACGTTCGCCTGAGCCAATGCCGCCGCCCAGATTGAGTTCCGGGATCGACAGCCGGAAATTCTCGCGCAAATTGGTAGTCACCGCGATCAGATTTCTCGACAGTCTCAAGCGCGCGTATCGCCGCTGGCGCATCACCGAGGAGTTGGGCTCGGGATCCATCGGCTCAAGTTGCAGATCTTTGCGTTCCAGTCCGCTGGCGCTGAGTTTTTCCAGCGCCATCGTGGGATCGATTCGCATCAACGCCTGAGCAGCTGCGATTCGCAATTCCGAGGGGTAAACCCAGCGCCACACCTGTCGCGCATCCATGATGTGCTGTATCGTGGGGCTGGCCGCCGAAGCGCGCAAGCGGCCTAGCGCTTCCAGGGCTTTCAGCCGGTGAAAGGACGGGATGTGATCATTTTGCGCCAATTCCACCAGCTTCGGGATGCATTCGGGCTGGCCGCTCATGCCCATTTCGTCGATAGCCAGGGGCCGGATCAGAGCGTCGAGCGAATCGTAGAGCGAGACCAGCAGTATTGCTCTCTGCTCCGGAGGAGCAGAGGAAAGCTGCCGTACGGCCCGGTCGTGCGAGGAGCGCGGCCACTGGCTCAGGCGCACCGGAAGGATTTTCTGCACGGCGTCGGGAGCGAAATGACTCAGCAAGCCGATGGTCTCCACGGCCTCGGGCGCAGGCGCCGTTTGTAGGATCTCGAGTAGACGCAGGGTGGAATCCTCGCCGAGCCCACGCACAATTTCGCCGAGCACTTCGCAATCTTCGCGGAACCCGCAGTGACCGAACCGGTTCGTCACATACTGTAGCGTTGCTTTTGGCATCAGTGCCAGGATATCGGTCATGCCATCGGCGATGTGTCCGCCGCGCAGCGCCTCTTCGATGAACTCCGGCAAGCGTTCTTCGGCACCGATGCGCGGACGTAGGCTTTGCGTCGATCCGGGCCGCTGCTGTTCAATATTGTCCAGGGAAGAGAGCGCTTGCTGCATCGCCGGATAGCAACGTTTTGACGCTGCTTCTTGGCTCATGCGCACGAACGCCGCGCTTATCAAGGTTTGCAGCTCCGGCTCCCGCTCGATGGCCAGCTGATTCCCCAGCCGACGGATGCACTCCATAAGCGCGCTGCCGTCGCCGCTGCCATACAACTCGGCAAGATCGGAAAGCCCAATCGCGGTTGTGCGCCGAGCTTCGGGCGCTTCCAGCGCGATGCACGCCGCATACTTCATCAAAATCTCATTGACAGTCTTCAGTTCGCCGCGCCGGAGCATATCCTCGAGAAAAGCTCGCACGTTGCGCGGAGGCACGCACCAGGCCTCGTCCGAAGTGAGCACTTCCTTCTTGTTCTCTTCCGGAACCTGTTCCCAAAACTCTTGATCGAGCAGCTCCGTGTACGTCTGCACGGACAGCCCTGCCTGGGCCATCATTTCTTCTTGCGAACCCAAAATCTTGCGCAGAGCCCCGATCTCGGAATTCATGCGATCCAGGAGTTGTTTCACGGCGTTCACGCGCAGCTCTCCGCGCTCGTAGCTGTCCAGAGCAAATCGGATCGCCACATGCTCCGCCAGCTTCAGCAACATGGGCTTGTCGGCCTTTTCCGAGGGCGCCTGCGCCGCCAAGCCTGCCAGTGCCTGCTGCAAAGTGAATTGCGCACGCACCGGCATCGCGCTTAAGCGCGACTGAAACGTCGGAGCGTCCATTTTTGCTTCCGGATCT